>VTLG01007573.1_pt1 | contig 45174 bp, 56 predicted proteins | sample 4694571 | NCBI WGS metagenome assembly VTLG01 (sample SAMN12604809, study PRJNA352737) | marine metagenome | biome: ENVO:00000447; feature: ENVO:00000209|ENVO:00000569|ENVO:01000036; material: ENVO:00002151; isolation source: viral sequences binned using virsorter ...
AAAGATTTAGTTAATTTAGTAAATCTTATGATTAAAGAATTATTAGCAGAAGATGTAGGAAACTTTAGAGAAGTAACATCTAACATAGCAGAAGAAGGCTATAAATATTATTTTAATGGTCAAAGAGTAACTGCTGAAGTATTTGAAGGCGGCATAGAACGTTGGTTAAAAAATGACAAAAACTAAAATTAAACATGCAGGAAAGCTTAGCCCTCAACACTTACAACATATTCGTGTCGCATTGAAACGAAGAGGTAAATTATGAAAATTAAAAAAGCAATAACTATTGTGGATGATTTAATAACTTGTGAGATGGAGTGGTCTGATGATAAAAAAATGAAGAAAGAACTTCAAAAAGCATGGAATAAAATTCAAGAGGTTTGTAATGACTGAAACAATAATATCTATATCAGAAGCAGTAAAAATTGTAGAAACATTTATACAAGATATGGCTGACGATAAACTAGATACTGGTGATGAAGAAAAGTTAGCAAAGGCTGAAAAGCAGTTTGCCAAACTAGAACACGCTATGCGTATAATCAAGAACCGTTTATAAAGCGACACCCCCCCCTTTCCAAATCTATACAAAAAGAAAAAGGGCCTACAAAAGTAAGCCCTTTTTACACTTCATTGATACTAGGAGAAAATCAACTCCTAATAGTCTAAGTTATGTTTTTGCTATTGTCTAGCTAAAATAACCTATAACTGTAATTGTACCAGCAGCACCTGTGCCAGGGCCTACTTGTACATGAATATCAATAGTATCGTCTGCAGTAAACTCGATTGGTTCGATAGCGTCATCATCTGCACTTAATGCACTGAAGAGCTCGATACCACCACCTTGAGCAATAGTTGAACCGTCTTTAATTGCAGTAGAAGTAGCAGCAGTAGCAGTTGTGCTATTACCGTAACCAATATCTAATACAATTGCAGGAGACCCAGCTGTGTCAAGGTCAGTAGATACTACTCTTAACGCGTGCAAAGTTTCCCCTGCGTATACGTTTAAAGCTTGTATCACATCGTTTAATACTAAGACAGGAGTAGAAATAGTAGCTTTTCTTGTGAACATTTGTCCTTCAGGAAAACCTTTAAAAGCTGAATTGCTTTCTACATTTCCACTTTTTCTTAACGTTGCTATGCTTGGCATATCATCACCTTTAATATTAAAAGTTATATTTACGTACCACTTGCAAGTGTGATACCCTTAATTCACAAACATAAAGCATTTAGGATAAATGTCAACAGTCTAGGAGGACTAATATGTCAACATATGTAATGGTAAAACGGAATACCAAGAGTCCGTATACTTACCCTGACCTGCACGCCCCGTATATACAATTTAAAAAAGTTCCCATGTCTACTGCTTTTAACATGGTAAATGCACGCGTAGGTTGGGAACGTGCCAAGAAAGGTGATTATGAACATTGGCAAAAATTAATGATACAAATGAGGAGATCTAAATGAATGTAATTACACTCGACTTTGAAACTTATTACGATACAGAACACAGCCTGGCACATCTTAGTGCTGTGCAGTACGTGCACTCACCCCTGTTCAAAGTGTGGGGAGTTGGTATAAAAATGAATGATGAACCTACCGAATGGTTCGGAGCTGAAGAATGTGCTGACGCTATTGCACAGATACAATGGGCTGAAGCTGCAGTCGTGTGTCACAACACCTTATTTGACGCGTACATACTTACCCAGTATTACAAGGTATATCCTAAATACTACTACGACACAGCAGCTATGGCCCGTGGACTTGCACCTAATGAAAGTTCATCACTCAAAAACACCTGCGAGCGTATGTTTCCTAACGACAAAACAATGCGTAAAGGCGACGAACTTGTAAATGCCAAAGGTATATTTGACTTACCACCAGATATAGAAGAACAAATAGCTGGTTATTGTATACAAGACGTTGATCTAACTTATGCACTGTACAATGTTATGCAACCTAATTATCCTCAATCAGAACTCGATCTTATAGATTTAACCTGTCGTATGTATGTAGAGCCAAGGTTGTTTCTTAATCGTACATTACTGCAGGCCCATAAAGATGACATTGTTGCAAATACTGCACAACTCATACAGGATTCTGGGCTTACACGTGCACAACTAGCATCTCAAAAACAATTTGCAGAACATTTAGAGTCACTCAACATCACAGTGCCAACCAAAAAATCCCAGCGAACTGGAAAAATGATCCCTGCATTTAGTAAAGCAGATAAAGCTTACACTCAAATGTGTAACATGTACCCACAGTACAAACACATCTGGGATGCAAGAGAAGCTGTAAAGTCACGTATTGAAGAAACACGTGCACAAAGGCTGCTGGATGGATGCAATCCTGACGGAACTCTTTCCGTGCCATTACGATATTATGCAGCACACACAGGCAGATTCGGTGGTACAGAAAAGATAAACTTACAAAATTTACCTCGCGGTTCCAAGCTTCGTAATGCAATACAAGCAGGCCCTGAAGAGATGTTGTATATTTCAGATTTATCTAATATTGAAGCTCGTATGCTTGCTTGGCTTGCAAAAGAACAAGATTTACTTGATTCATTTGCAACAGGCGAAGATGTGTACAGTAACTTTGCGTCACAAATTTATAACCGACCAATTACAAAAGAAAACAAACTCGAAAGATATGTTGGTAAAACAGCAATACTTGGCTTAGGTTATGGTATGGGTGCTAATAAATATCAAACAATACTTGCACAAGGTTCTCCAGCTGTAGATGTTACACAAAGCACTGCCCTGGGGATTGTTGCACAGTACAGAGCAATGTACCCAAACATCCCCCAGCTCTGGAGTATAGGTAAACAACTATTGTTTTACATGTTAGACAGGACTGAGCAAAGTTATTCCTATGGACCGTTGTCCGTAGCTAGCAACGCACTAAAACTACCTAATGGCATGTACTTACAGTACCCTCACCTGCGATATAGTAACAATGAATTTATTTATGACTCAGGACGCAATGGTATTACACGCACGCATGGCCCACGACTTGTAGAAAATATTGTACAAGCTCTAGCCCGAATTGTAATAACAGACCAAATGCTTGCTATACAAAACATTCCTGGGATCTCTGTTGTATTAACTGTACACGATGAAATTATTGCTCTTGGTTCAGATAAAAATGCTGATGAGACATTAGCAACAATAATGGCTATAATGAAACAACCACCAACTTGGTGTACAGAACTCCCTCTAGATGCTGAAGGAGCGTACAGCAAGATATACAATAAATGATAAAAAAAGCTATCAATATACTTTGGAACCAAAAACCTTCAGATGCTTGGACTGATCCTGACCCTGATGATTTAACAGTTGACAATGCGTATAAAACACGTTGGATTTGGTATCACACAATACTTGGAATTCAACTGTTTATATTAATTGTATTACAAATAGCGGTGTTGGTTGTATTATCTGTAAAATTATGAGTAATTTAGTACTTAGCCGTCGCAAAAAAGAAAGTATTGTTATACATATCCCAGAGCTCGGAGAAGTAATTTGTACGTTTACTGTTACAAATTTAGGACCCAAACAAGTAAAGCTTGCATTTGATGCAGAACCATATGTTAAGATAGACAGAAAAGAAATTTTTGATAAACAGGAGTAAAAATCATGGAGATAATATTTCTCAAAGCTAAACAAAAGCTTGTCAAAGAAATAACAACTGACGAAACAAAACCCTACCCATTAGTAAAAAGCTTTACCTCTGAACATTACAATATAGAACCTAATCAAGAAGGTTTTGATAAGTTTTACGAGTTATTACAAAAACATGCAGCTGCAGGTCATGCACTGCATAAAGGGGATTTAAAAAGAAAGTTAAAAAATGAATCGCGTGCATTAATGACTGACCGTGCTGCAAGCACACAATTATTAGTATTAGATTTAGACGGTATACAATTCCCAGGATCTAAAAGTAAGTACAACACTTATGATATTCAAAATATCGCTGAAGCTTTTGTGCAATATTTACCATCAGAATTCAGTAATGTAAGTTATGTTGCACAAGCATCTGCGTCCCTGGGGATGAAAAGTAACAAAATATCAATGCATTTATTCTTTTTACTCAATCATACCGTACAACCAAGAGCTCTGAAGGAATGGTTTCGTACACTTAATTATGAAATAGATATACTCGCTGACCAGCTTGTATTGTCTGCTAACGGTCAAAGTATATCTTATCCACTTGATGTGAGCTTAGCTGACAACTCTAAACTTATTTATATAGCACCACCTAAATTTATAGGTGTAGAAGACCCAGTTACTGGAGACAGGTTTGTAAAGATAGACCGTGGTTCACCAACTCTAGACATAAGTAATTTAATACGAGATGTAAACCCTGAAAAAGTACACAGCTTGTCCACACAAATAAAAGATGGATTACGTAAGAAAGCAGGGCTTGTTAAGAAAAACGAAAAGATATCCACAGTAAATGTAAATGGAGTATCTGAACAAGTGCTTCAGAATCCTGATCGTATGAGTATAGAAATATGTCGTATATCAGAACCTTACGTTAACTGTAACATTAATGGAGGCGACAGCGGTGCGTATTACTTTATTCTCACTAATCCACACTACATGTATAATTTTAAAGGTGAACCTATATTTGAAATTGAAAAAGCTGACCCAGAGTTTTATCAAACTATTTTCGATAAATACGCTGATAAAATTGATGGAACTAAGAATATCAAACCCATTGTTCTTCGTGATTTTTATACTGACACTTATTTTAATGGAGTTTTCGATAACACTAAGTCTCAGTTCACTGATGATTACCCACTAACGCCTACACAAAAAACATCCTTGGAAGGTTTTATGCGTACACACAACCGACCAATGCCTGATTTTATACCCGATGCACAAGTAGTATTTGATCCTTCATCAGAGAAAGGTATACAAATGGAAACAGCCCCCTACCATGTTAACCTATACAGAAAGTCTGGTTACATGTTAGGTGCGTCGTCTGAAGTACCTGAACTTACATACGGCACAGGGGCCGCTATGCATAAGTACATACCAAATATTACAAAACTTATGCAGCACATACTTGGTGGAGGTAAAACTGAGTTTGAACATTTTGTTAATTGGCTTGCTTATATTTATCAAAACAAACGCAAAACAATGACAGCGTGGATATTTACAGGAGTTCCGGGCACTGGTAAAGGTTTGTTTATACACAAGGTCCTAAAACCTTTGTTTGGTGAGCAACAAGTACCAATGCGTTCTTTAGAAAACATAGAAGAACAATTTAACTTGTACATGCGTACAGCTCTGTTTCTTGTAGTAGATGAGTTCCGTATGGGTGACTCAGGTAACACAGGCAGAATGGCTGACAAGCTTAAGCACCAAGTCACAGAACCTACACTAACAATACGTGCCATGCGTACCAACCAAATAGAGTTACCTAGTTTTTGTAACTTTATCTTTCTTACTAACCGAGCTGACGCAGTTAAGATAGAAGAAGGCGACAGACGTTACAATGTGGCACCCAGACAAGAAAGTAAGTTAGAGGAAGCACATCCCGACTTCATTGGTATGCTAGCAGATGTACAAGCAGAGTTATTTAACTTTGCAGGACTATTACAAAAGTTTGCTGTCGATGAACGTATGGCTCACACTGCGTTAGAAAATGATGCTAAGAAAGAGATGAAACAAGTATCCATGTCTGTATTAGAAGAATTTGCAACTGCAATCAAACAAAGTAATTTAGAATATTTTGTAGAGATATTAGACATACCACTTACAAACACATTTGACGCCGGCGGAATAAGTACAGCACAAAGGTATATCAAAGACTGGATAGCAAAGTCAAGTACAGAAATTATTATACCTATGCAACATATTAAACTAGTGTATGATGTTCTTACAGATAATAGAAAAGCGTTAGCTATACGAGATTTTACAAAAGCAATGAGTCGACTAAATGTCACTACCACACGTAAACGTGTCGGCACTGGAAAAAATAGTTCTGCTCCTCGAGGAGTTGCAGTGACTTGGATAATTGATGACCAAGTAAAACAGAACTTAATACAAGAACACTTTGACGATAAAGATACTACATTATTAGGAGATAAATCTGTAATGAACTAATAACTCCTAAAATGTATGCCACAACTTACGTCTGATAGACGTCCTGACACTCATAATGTCATTGAGACGTCAAAGTCTAAAGAGCTAGGCCTTATACCCGCTTGGTCCCATTCAACCCTTAAAACGTACGAAACGTGCCCGTATCGAATATATATTTCTAAAGTAAAAAGAATATCTGAAGATTACGGACCAGCTGCAAAACGTGGTAGTGAAATACATGAGCAAGCAGAACATTACGTACAGGGGACTTTAGAAGATATGCCTGACACATTAAATAAGTTTACAACACAATTTAAAGATCTAAAGTCTTTGTATGATGAAGGTAAAGTAGAACTAGAAGGCGAGTGGGGTTTTACCATAGAATGGGAAGCATGCCACTGGATGGCTAAAGATGTATGGGCTCGTATAAAATTAGATGCAATCATACATGAAGATGACACCAGCGCACGTGTAATAGATTACAAAACTGGTAGGCAATTTGGTAATGAAATTGCACATGGACAACAAGCTTTAACATATGCAATAGGTTCTTTTTTACGATACCCAGATTTACAACATGTACAAACAGAACTGTGGTATTTAGACCACGGCACTGTAACTGAGCAATCATACACTAGAGATCAAGCTCTTTTATTTTTACCAAAACTCCATGAGCGAGCTATGGTTATGACATCAGCAGAAAACTTTCCACCTAATCCAAGCAAATCTAATTGCAAGTGGTGTTCATATAGGAAAGGAGAAGACCCTGCTTGTCAATGGGGTGTAGAGTAGGTATAATGCCCTCGCACTAAATATTAAATAACAAATAACAAATACAGATATGATGGAGAAAACAATAAGTGCTTATGCACATCAGGAAGAAACGACTGAGTTTCTAACTAACAACCCACGTTGTTTAGTTACTTCCGATCCCGGAACAGGAAAAACAAGGTCTGTACTAGACGCACATGTACAATGGGGGGGCCGAACTCTTGTTTTAGCACCGTTATCCATTCTGGAAGCAGCTTGGGTTGATGATATTAAGAAATTTCAACCTGATATTAAATACGGTGTTGCCTACGCTAAGAATAGACAAAAAGTATTTGAAGATACATCGCTTGATATGGTTATTACCAATTTTGAAGCGGTCAATTTTTTAGTTAAAAATCAACAGTTATTAACAAACTTTACCAACTTAGTAATAGATGAGTTCACTGCTTTTAAAAATAAAGACGCTAAACGGTCAAAAAATATCAAGACTTTATCAACCTTATTCGGACGCCGTATCGGGATGTCTGGTACTCCTAATACCAACAGTATTCTTGATCTTTGGCATCCAGTCCATCTAATAGATGACGGACAACATTTAGGTTCAAGATTCTACTCGTATCGTCATCAAGTCTGTACGCCACAGTTTAATGGCTTTGCTAACGTGTGGACAGACAAGCCCGGCATCGAAGAAGTAGTCGCTAACCAACTAAAAGACATTACAATTCGACATGCACTAGAAGATTGTATTGATTTACCTGACAATATAGTCCGAACTGTGTATACAACACTTTCCCCGCAGGTAGCTAAGATGTACAAAACACTTGCTGAAGAGTCAGTATTGTATACAAAACAAGGGACTATCAATGCAGTCAATGCAGGTGCTCGAGTTAAAAAATTATTACAACTTGTTAGTGGTGGTGTATATGATGAAAACGGTCTTACTCAGTATTTTCACCAAGATAGATATGAACTTGTTATGGATCTAGTTGATGTGCGTAAACACTCTCTTGTAGCATTCAACTGGAAACACGAACGCGATGCACTTATAGAGCTTGCAGAAAAACGTGGTTATACATATGAAGTAATTGACGGTTCTGTACCTGCACAAAAGCGGCCAGAAATTGTACAACGTTTTCAAGCTGGGCAAATCAAAGTATTGTTTGCACACCCACAGTCAGCAGGACATGGTCTTACACTTACTAAAGCTAATACAATTATTTGGTGCTCACCTACGTACAATGCTGAGCACTTTCAACAATTTAATCGACGTATACACCGTTCTGGTCAAACTCAAAAAACTGAAACTATACTTATATCAGCTAGAAATACGTGGGAATCAGAGGTATACAATAAACTAAATGGTAAATTAAATCGTATGGAAAGTTTACTTAACGTGCTTAGCGAATTACATAAGGTATAATATGGAAATGTCAGATTCAAAAAAGATTTTACAATTAGGTAAACTTCCACAAAAAGAATTACACGAACTTACTAAAACAGATAATACTGTGTTAGCTACAGCTTTAATATATTCAATATCTGAACTTATTGTATCTAGTTATCTAGACCAAAACATGGAACCAGATATTAAAGAGATTGTAAAAGAAGCAGCTTTGTTTGCTGTTGAACTTACTAAAGGAGTCAATATCGTATATGATGACTTACGTATTGACTTAACAGAAAACCAAGTCATCCACTAGGAGTTATTATGGAAAATCAACAAGTTAATCTTGATGACAAAATGAACATGCTTGCAGACACGCGTGCAAAGCTTAAGGTCTTACTTGAACAAGAGAAAGAACTAAAGCAAGTACAAAATGCTCTGGAAGCAGAAATCGCTGCCGATATGGAAAGACAAGGTCTTACTCAGACCGGTAACGATGTATGTACTATTTCTCTTAAAACAGAAACAGTACCAACTGTAGAAGACTGGGATGTTCTGCATCAACACATAAGCGACACTGGTCGTTTTGAATTGTTGCAAAAACGTATGTCTGCTACAGCTTATAGGGAACTTATCGCTATGGAACCATCGGTTCCCGGCGTGCGTTCCACGGAGCTTACTAAGGTTAATTACCGTAGTAAGTAAATTTAAACACGAAAAACGAAAGGTGAACAATGAGCGAAACAGCTATATCACTAGTCTCTAATAAAGTGCCAGCGCACGTAAAAGAGGCATCTGGGCTTGGTAATGAAAATGTCACTGCTGAGCATCTACAAACCCCAAGAGTAAAGTTACTCCAACAAATGAACAGTGAAGTGGATCCTAACCACGACGCGTACATTGACGGTGCTAAACCGGGAGACTTTGTAAACAGCGTTACCAACGAAAACTATGGCACAGAGCTATACGTTATTAACGTGCATTTCAAAGAAGACTTTGTTCTTTGGAGAAAACGTGAGAGTGGTGGTGGGTTGATTGGTACCTATGGTAGTCAGTCAGCAGCCCTCGACCATCTTGCGAAAGAAGGATTGAAAGCTGAAGATCATGAGATCATTCAGACTCAATCACATCTATTACTTCGTAAAGATCCAGAAACAGGTGAATTACTTAAAACACCGTTTCTTATGGATTTTGCTTCATCTAAACTAAGAGTTTCACGAGAGTGGAACACTCAGATTGGACAGCTAGGAGGCGATAGATTTAGTGCTTTATGGAAACTAAGTTCTCTACAAACACAAAATAGAGCTGCACAAAAGTTTTACAACTTAAATGCAGAAAACCAAGGTTGGGTAACTGAAGAAGATTATGAATATGCCAAGGAGGTATATACAAAACTTAATTTAAGTCCAACCGACTCCTAAAAGTGATGTACATACGGCGACAATATCTGTCGTCGTATGTGCTACAATACATTACATACGGCCACTATCCGGGGTAATGTATGCAAGAACGTCATTTTATAAACAAGATACATAAAAAACTCCCCTCTTCTATCTACAAATGGAAAATTAATGACGCCTACCACGGCGGTGTTCCAGATTGTTTCTACTCAGGCAATGGCGGCCTTTGTTTTGTAGAGTATAAATATAAAAAAGAATTACCCAAAAGAGATGGAACATCTATTTGTTTTAATCTAACACCCCAACAGTGTGCCTGGCTTATAGGACGTAAAGAAGAGGGTGTGCCGTGCTATGCAGTTCTTGGTGTAGGTAATTTACTTATGTGCACACAAGACTTTACTAATGTAAACAATATTACTAAGTCGCAGTTCATGACAGAAGCCATGAGTATTGCAGATTTTATAGCCAAATTAGGGAATTTATGTGTAAAATAGCACTTATGAGTGGTAAAAACCTCTCTAGTTTAACAGGAGAGTGTAATAGCTTAGCTGACTCACCTTGTATTGGGTGGTGTACAGTGCGCCAGTTTGGGGATAAAAGGTGTAAAGGTTGTGGACGATATGACTTTGAAGCCGATTCAACTTTCTGGTTTAACGCAGATGAATTAGTAAGAAAACTCATCAATCTGCGTAATGCTGCTGCGGGTTATCAAATAAAACAACTTCGCGGTAAGGCCCGTCCTGTGCCTAAAGCTGTTGCAAACAGACCTGCAAAAGAAGACCCTTCAACTCAGTATTAATGGAATTAATCGGTATTTTTATTTTAGTTTTGCCTTTTGTTGTAGGTTATATAATTGGCAAACAAGAAGAAAAATATAAAAAAAAAATAAAAAGAATGGCTAGAAATTATAAACAAGAATATGCACGTTATCAGGGCACTCCTGAACAAAAGAAAAGACGTGCAATGCGCAACAAAGTACGTAGACAAGCGTTAAAAGATGGACGTGTTACAAAAGGTAGTGGTTTTGATATCCACCACCGTGATGGAAACCCAATGAATACTAGCCCTAATAACTTAATAGTTCAGCATTCAAGTCAAAATAGATCTTTTAAAAGAGATAAGAACGCAAAAAAAGTATAGTTACTTTCTTTTTCTTCCGTATCCTTTCATTTTCATAGGCTTGGCTTTTTTAGTCATGCCCTTTTTCTTACCTTTTTTATGGTACATATCAATACTCCGCTTTAGTGTTTTTAAATTTACGATGTGAATTGGTGTCAACAAATATAGATTGTTTTTCACCGGGTACAGAACCGTCGTGATTCGGAACTGTAGAATACTTCTTAGTGCACAAGTCTTTGTATGTGTGCGGTTCTTTATGATTTAAGGGTTTGTTTATCATATCTTTATTTTACACAAATACAGGATCTAGATCCATGTATTTGTAATACATTAACATTTCCAACGTCTACGTGCTTGTCTTAACCTAGAGTTAGGATTCTTCGCAGCTTTTGGAAACTTCTTCATTTGTCCTGCAGAACGTGCGCAAAATGATTTACGTCTTTTTGCAGCTTTACTACCTTTCTTTACTTTACCAGTAACAGCAGTTTTTAACTTAGAGCCAGGATTCAAACGTCTGTAGGCTTTTACACCGGCACGAGTCATACCCGCACCAGACTTCGTAGAACGGAAGTTCTTCTTATTCCTAGCAGGCATTTTACTTCTTCTTCTTTGTGGCACGTCTTTTCCTTTTTACTATAGTTTTTACATTTGTGGGTTTACCACCCGGGTTACCTGCTCTACGTTTACGTGCTACCGCACTACGTCTTTGAGCAGCTGTCATACTACGGGCCTTAGACCGTGGTACGCATTTTGGGTATGCACGTTTGCTTTTCTTAGCCGATTTACGACCGCAAGCTTGATACCTACCTTTTTTCTTAGGTGCACCAATGTCCACCCAATCACCTTTTTTACCTTTACCAAACCAAGCTGTTAAGCCCCCTTTGGGTTTTGTGTTAGCCATTATCTAGGTCCGTTCCCTCTATTATTACCAGAATCATATTCTGTTAGTGCTTTTGTATATTCTCTAGTTTTTATTGCTACTTTATACCAAAAAATATTCATACCTCTAGGATTAGAGTGTTCTCCAATCATAGCGACGATACAACATAACACAAATGGAAACCAAAGAAACTCCATTAACGATAGCCACCACCACGTTTCTTATACGTACGAACTAACCAACCGTTAGCATACGCAGAAGGGTAAACTTTAAATTTACGTTTAGCTTCAGCCTTAACTCTAGCATATAAAGCTGGATTAGTTGGCTTAGCTCCACTCTTCTTTTTAGTTGTTTTTCTTTTCTTTGCTGGCATTATGTACCTACCTGTTTTTGCGCCTTCTTGTGCGCTTGTCTAAATGTATCACCCATAAGCATTCTACGTTTCATATATTTCATATGTTTTGTAGTGTGATGCTTAGAATGACGCTTCATTGCTGTTTCCTGACGTTTAGTCAGTGCTTTCTTTTTAACCTTCATAGAAGGTTTTTTTCTGGTTCTAGGCATTATTTAATTACGCCTCTACCTTTTAAAATATCAGCCATAGTAATTTTACCGTCACCAGTTAAATCTGGAAAGTCATTAGCACTATTACCGCTACCTCTAGGTTCAAGTCTTTTTTCTTGGGTTTTCATTTTCCCAATCTTACCTTCACCTTTATCTGTCATTTTTCTAGTTGCACTCATATTATACCTCTCTAATATTTTAGCAATTTAATCGTCTTCCTTCAAAAAAGACCTTAATTTTTGTGCCTTCTCCTCAGCTGTGTCAGCATGTAGCTCAGAGTCTACAATCTTTTCTAGCTTCAATGTATCAATTTTTTGGTTTGATATATAACGCCACGTGTAACCGTCATCGTTGTATACACCAAATACTGTTTGAGCAAACCCTACTTTTATAATAAGTGCGGTATTACCATCTAAAATTACTTTATCACCTTCTTTGAATGACGATGTTAAACGGAAAGTAGCGCCTTTTACAAAGCCTACTGCCCAATCTTTTACAGCTAAACCAACCAGTAGGGTTAGTACAAATCCTAGGAATTCAACATAAAAATCATTTAACGTAAGTTCAAACATAGTCATATCATACATAATCTAATGTAGTATTCTCCATAAGAAACTCAAAAAATTTTCTAAAATCTTCTTTTTTAAGAAAAGGTACATCTTTTCTCATGTGCAGTTTTCGATACTCAGTATACGCTATTTCCAATTGTTCTTCTGTGTATAAAATCATTCTGGTTTTGGTTGTTTATAGCCATCTGGTCCTTCTGGCCACACTATCTTAGAAGCTTCATCGGCATCAGTGTAATTAACAGGTAAGTCTCTTAAAGCTTGTCTGTAAGCAGCCCATTCTGCTTTTTCTGCATCAGATAATTGACAGTCAGGCAGTTGTGTCCAATCACAATTTTGTAATAAAATTTTTCTTCTAGTTCTAATTGAAAGTAAAGCGTACTCGATTGGTTCTGGTATAGGCTCCCAATCAGTGCCATTCCATCTATGTTGTAATGAGGGTGCAGCTTCTTCTTTATATGCATGAGTTTCTGCAGGAATATTCTCTATTATTGCAGCTTTGTCTGTTTCAGTTATCCATTGTTTAATACCAGTAACTGAACCAGTTTCTTTTTCATATACTGTAATTATGCCTCCCATATCTAAATGTGCTGTTTGTATACACCTAATAAAGTTGAGCCAAACATATGTTGCCCTGCAGAATTTGGGCCAGCAAGACTTACTCCTCCCCAAACATTAAGATGATAAGTTGTACCTGTACTAGTACCACTTAAAAAACTGCTTTCAAAAGACATTCTCATTTGTGCTCCCGAAGAGCCCATATTATGAAAATCTACCCAAGACGATCCTTTATCAAACTGAGTTGAAGTAGTTGTTCCTGTGGCTCCAGAACCATTTGTTTCACTTGCAACATAAGTAGACTGAGTTGTACCTGTAGTACCAAAAGATGCAGTTAAAAATAACCTTTCATCTCCAGTATATACAGCAAAAAAAGTAGTTTGTATTTGACCGGTATAAACGCCTTGAGTGTCATCAAGAACTGTAAAAGAAAGACTTCCAAGTCTTTTTAAATGAATATTGTAATAGACACCATTATGTAGTTTGTTGTAAGCAAAATAAGGTACGCTTGCTCCAAAAGTAGTCCCAAATCGTTGATTGTCTTCTACTACACATCTGTATCCATAACATACATGAACACCCCCATTATTATTAAGGATAGTGCCATCTCTATCTATATCTGAAATTATAGCATTACCTGCTGATTCTACTTTTATTGTAGAAAAAGAATGAGCAGTTCCTTTTTTTACCCCATTTACTGAGTTTGCTGTTATTCTGTCTGCATTTAAAAAACCCGCATTAATTTTAGCAGCACTTAAATCATTTACTTTTGCATTAGTTATAGCAGCATCATCTATTTGAGCAGTACCTATCGCTGCATCAGCAATGACACCAGAAGCTGCAGTTATAGCATCAGCAACAAAAAAGTCAGTAACATTTGAGCTAGAAACCTTAGAAGTAGTTACATTTATACCATTGGTAAATTGCCCTTCTATATTAGAAGTAGATACATGTCTGACCCAATAATAAAAGTTTGAGTCTAAATCTACGGTATCTGCGTATATTGAAGCTCTAGTAGTATCAATACGAGTAGCACTACCTATGTCATTACTTGTATGACGCCATACTTCAGTAAAAGCAAAATTACCAAACTGTATTGGATCCCAAGAAAGAATAATTTTTTGAAATGCACCTGTACCAGAAAACCCAGTAACATCTGGTGGTATTGTGACATCAACTCTTTGCGTAGGTATAAAAGTATTTTCTGGTGTGCCCGCATTTGGGTCAAACGGGTTTTCTTTAAAATTTTCTGCTAACCCAGTATCAATAAGTTCTCGTACAGTTACCGCCCTATCTTTAGGATCTCCAAGTGTACCCAATCTTACTTTTGTTACTTCCTCGATAGCGCTTAGATAAGTTTTTAACTGTGGATCAACATTAGACGGAATGGGTGGTATTGAGGGTAATTTAGTTTCATTAGTAGCCATTAGATAGCCCTCAACTCATCTATAGATTCTCCAATGCAAACTTCATTTATAGTATGCGCACCTGATACTTCTACTTCATATACTTTATGTACACCAGTAGGTAGTCTTAAAATTGGTTCCATAATTGTTGTTGCACTAAAAGAAGTAGGCGCAGAACCTGTTGCACTAAACACGGATCCAGAGGCTGTAATTGTAGCGTCAAATATTTCTGTACCATCACCAAATACTTTTACCGTAATACCAGAACCAGAGTATGCTTCGGCTTCTACTTTTACAAAGTTCATGCTAGTAGGTCTAGGTAAAACAAATTGTGATGTTTTAAATGTTTGTGTGGTGTTTGTAGCACTGCCCTGAAAAAGTTCTACTTGAGCATTGCCACCACCTGAATCGTAGTCAATAAGGTACAGCTCATTATCATCAGGATCAGTAAAACCACCCTGTGCATGTCCTGTCGCTAAAGAACTAATAGTCGTAAAAGAATTTTTACCACCACGATAATCAAACATAAAGGCACCGTAAGCAGAGCCAGTATAATATTGTCCTATGTATTTACCTTGCCATAAAAAACCCTTAATTGTAGAGGGGTAGAACTGTGCTTGCCATTGTTTAGGTGTAATTAATCCTGCTGTTAACACTGTAATTTCACTACCCGAAGCACCTACTAAACCATCAGGTGAAGCATAAATAGCTAGGTCACCCATATCTACAAGTGACTCTTTATTTAAACATGCTTGGGCTGCTTCCATACGTATGACACTCATAGACTGAGGGTCTGTACCTGCGGCTATATAAGGTGTACCTTTTGTAGCAATAAATAACACTTGTCCCGCCATAGCTATACTTACAATTTCTTCTTCAAGTGTTATACGGTATGCTACAGGCCAAGCGTGTGGTAAAAAAGGTTCTGAAAAACAAATTCTTTTACCACTAAATCCAGCAAAGATACCATTAGCCATAGCAGTTAAACCTAACATCTGTCCATTAGGATAAGTGCTAGTGTCATCGTCTGGTGGTGCAATCCAATAAGTAGAGGGTATTATCTCAGCCAAAGCATCATTGTTTAGATTATCAGTTGTGCTTGCTGTAGCTAAAGATACCTCTTTTACAAACTGAAAGTTAGTAGTATTAGAACCAGTATTAGAACGATAAATACGTTTGTTAGCTAAATTAGTATTACTTTTAGAAGTAGCAGTATCCATGCCAGAAATAGTTACAGTTTGCCCATCTACTTTTGTTAATACTGTAGACGCCGGCGATGGTGGACCTTCTTCCCCAAATGCAGATACAAAAGTATATACATAGGATGTGCTGTATTGTGTCTGTGTACCATCATCTGTACCAGAAGTTATACTTGTACTTGCAGCGCTAGTTGGTGCAGGTATACCTAATCTAAAAAAACTTCTTGGATATGCACCGGAACCAGAAGCAAGTAGTTGTGTGGAACTACCCATTTGTGGGAACCCAGCACCTGTCCAATACAAACGGTCAAAAGCATCATCTGCTACAGGGCCCGGTTGTACATTTACAGCATTAGTAAACTCTAGGTTATAAACTTGCCCACCAAAGTCATACCTATACAAACCAGCTCTGGCTTGTGCATTTAATGTGGCTATTGTGCTATTACTAGTAATTGGTGTTAATACACCACGATCTAAGTCTGTATTGTTTGCAGTCTGACCTAAACCTTCACCTAATAATCTAGGTGAAACTTGAGGTGCAATACCGTTAAAACTTCTTAGCTTAAAGTAAGCCATATATTAGTCATCTCCTCTGGCTACTTTCTTTTGTTTTTCAAAAGTTCTAAGTCCAGCCATTCCGAGCATAGCCATAAGTATTGTAGATAGTTGAGTAAAATCAAACTCTGGCATATCTACTTTTACACCAGACAATGCAGCAATCCATTCCCCTACAGGTAGTACAATAAAATGTACAATCATTGCAACTGAGCAACCCCAGCCTACAGACGGGCGCCAGCCCGCTACAAACCAGTTCTTACTAGCTGCTTCTACTTTATTAACCTCTATTTGAGCAAGATTAGCTGTTTGTAATTGTGTCTTGAGCTCATGCTCAAGTTGCATTTTTAAATTTTTGTCTGCAACAAATTTATTTAAAACGTTGCCAGCTATACCTACTACCGACTTTGTTATTGGATCCGCCATAAATACCTCCTATGTGCGTAAAAAATATACTAATAATCCTATTCCTGCGGCTACAACAATCCACATAAATCTTTCTATAAATCGTCCTGTATTAGAATTGACATCGGATTGTGCTTCTACGTCGTCTAAACGTTGTTCTATCTTATCCATTCTAATAAAAAACCTGTCATTTTGCCTAAGAACAGTAGCTACTCGTTCTTCAATACGAGCGATAGAGACAACTGCATCTGCTAGTCTGTCTAATTTTTCTTCTATCTTTTCTAGTCGTTGTTCTTGTGAATCAGCCATAACTCCAAACCCAAGGTCTTGGTCTGGTACTAGTGGCTTCTAAAGTATCTAGATGTATAAATCTAGAGTCGCCATGTTGCTTCACACCAAGCCCGGTTATACCGTGTTTTAACGCTACTTCTATACACTTAAAGGCATCCGAACCTCGTACAAGTATATCTACAGCCTTGCCACTTGCGTGGGCTCCTGGTTGTGATTTTTTTGCTTCTATAGGATGCGTTGGATCTCTATAGGCACTTGTTATTATAAACGGAATTCCTACTTCTTCACGTATTTTTTCAAGAGTTTCCATAAACTCTGGGTCCATTTTGCATATCCCAGTATGTTTGCACTTAAGTTCGTCTTCAGTAAAATATTTCCACATAACTAATTATAAAATTTTTTTCTAAACTCTTTCCTTAATTTTTCTTCTTCTTTTACTTTTTTGTAGAATTTTTTATCTATCTCTTTTGTATTTAATTTTATATCAACCAAGGTGTAACCTCTTGTGCTTTCTTAATATATCCTTTTACTTGTTTTATTTTAAGGGTCTTTTTATCGTAAACTAAACCATAAGTCCAAATATACTCGTCTTCTTTGTCTTCTGGAAACGGGAAACTTAACTCATTTTCTTCACAATATGCTTTCATAATTTTAGGCGTGGTTGAAAAAAATACATCGTATTCATCTGCTTCGGTACCGTCGGGGTTATAAATTTTTGCAAAGTAAGGTTCATTACAATGTGGTAACTGCGGTCTTGGAATAAAAGAATCTGGATTAGCTTGGTAGTTACTTGTGGTGTCATTGTTCTCTATAACCAATTTAAGATATCTCTTTTTTGAATCTAAATCATATTTAAAACCAAACCAAAAATAATATTTGTAACCCTGTTCTGGAACTTTATATTCTTTTAATAATTCTTGAAACCAATCTTTTTTGTAGTACATATGATAAACAGTAATTGTATTGTTTGATTTATAAGGTGGTCTTATTGAATGGTTATCTAAGTACATGCCAATAATATTATTTTTATTATTTTTAAAACCAGAGTCGTTAGGAAATTTTTCTTTAACTAAAGATATTAAGTCGTTAAGTTTATTTAGAAGCGTGCCTTTACAACCAACGCTATAATCGATCTTTACAATTTCTTTATCAACATAAACTTCATCCCACATAGCTGTATCTTTTGGTACTATTTGTACTTCGTCCCACCATTCCTCTGGAATATCAACAGCTTCTTCCCCCGGTTTCCATGCGAGACTTAAGGCTTCTACGTACTCAGCAACACAGTGACCATCTATAAGATAATTTACGTTGTCTTCTTCAACGTACAATCCGTCTTCTTTTTCTATAAGTAAGTTTTTACTATCCTCTTTATTTAGTTGGTAGTATATTTCTTCTTTTGTTATCGGATGTTTGAGACTAAAACTTAGTCTAGTAAAAGCAGAATTATTCTCGTCTACATCTGGATAAGTGCCAATGACCTTACTATATATGGGTTCTTCTTTTATTTTTATTTCACTCATTAGGTAAATACAACGTTTATAGAGGTTCCTAAGCCAGGAAAGGGAGGAAAAGAAGCGCTGTGTGTTAAAGCTATAGGTCCTACACCAGAGACAGACGCAGAATCCCACTCCCAGTTAGAACCAAGGTTTGATGTTCCTGCAAAAGTAGCAGCACTTCTTTGAAATGCATTTCCATCAACGGTCATCGTGGTAAAGCCACCATTACTAGTGATGTTGCCTGTCACTCGCAGTTGTAACCGTGGTGTAAAAGTTTGCGGGTTAGCACCTCTAACATCACAACCGTGTATTTCAGCCCCAAACAAAAAGCCATTAATAGCCTTGGTACCTAATCCAGAACTAGTTGCAGCTCCACCAGAGACAGATCCATACCCTGTAATAACATTTGAATCAAAGCCCCTTCTCGTGCTTGTTGAGGAAGGACCATATTGACTAGTAGTTGTAGTGATTTTGGAACCAACTACCATACCCATAGTAAATGACGAAACTGAAGATGCACCATAAAAATCTCCAAAGTCTATATTACTTCCTAAGGTACTATTAATAGTTTTACCGGCAGCAGCAGTTAAACCTCTAATATCAGAATCATTTAAAGAGGCAGTAGTGCCAGAAGTACCACCAGCTTCAACGTGTATCGCATTTAAAGATAAAGCACCTGAAGTTGGTAAAGCCATTATTTACCCTCTAATTCTTTTACTCTAGCTTCTAATTCTTTGATAGCTTCTACTAATAAACCTACTGTATTGCCATAACGAACAGCTAAGTGTTTATCCTCACCGTCGTCTACATCAGAAGTTACATAAACTGCATCAGGTAAAACTTTTTCTAAGTCTTGTGCTATAAGTCCTGTACTTTTATTCCCATCTTTTTTGTAATTAAAAGTGACTCCTCTTAGTTGTTTTACTTTATCAAGGGCATCAGGAATAACTTCAATATTTTCTTTCAACCTTATATCAGAAGGACTACCAAAAGCTGTGACATTTCCTCCAACAACTAAATTACCGCTAATATCAAGACTCATTCTTGCAGTCATAGATTGCACATTAGGTGCAGCAACTGCTGCTGCGGTATACCATGTATGTTGCCCATTATATTGACCATACAAAGTACCTCCAAGCGTACCTGTCATAGCAACTCTTTGATCAGAATTATTTAAGTGTGAATTATTTTGTAAATCTGTAGTCAAACCTGTATCAGAAAAAAGCATAGCTGCTCTTCCTACCTGTAATCCTTTCTCTGTTGCATGAATATCATTTCTTAAAGTTGTAACTGGAGGAGAGCCGATACCAACATTACCATTAGAATCTATTCTCATTCTTTCTACTGCAACTGCTGATTGAGGTCTAGTTATAAAAACCAAATCTGCACCGTAATCACTATTTGTTCCATTCTTCACACAAGCTATACCTGAACCTGCATTGACATGATAACCATTAGCACTTGTAAAAAAACATAGTCCAGAAGCGTTACTTGCAGCTCCTGTGTCATTTTTTATTACTTGAGTATGCCAAGAAGAATTAGATGCACTAAACGTAGTGCCATCGGCAGTAGCTATATGTAATTTTGCATTTGGACTTGTTCCAATCCCAACATCTCCATTTGCCAACATATTTACAACAGAATTACCATTATTAGTAAAAAGCTGTAAATAACCTGATGTTGAAGAATTACCAAGAAAAGAATTGTGTCCTGCTTGATTAAATAATAAATTTGCATCTGAGGTTTTTATATCATGTGTTGCATTAGTCGCATGAAAAACTGTTAATTGTCTGCTTGGCGAACTTGTGCCAATACCAACATTTTCACTGCTATCAATAGTAATAGCAGTAGCATTACTGTTATCTACAATTCCGGGAGTGCTTGATAACTCAACAGGTACTTTAGTATTAGCCATCTTGTTTTTCCTCTGTTAATGATGTTTTTAATGTATCTATAAATACTTTATTAGCAGCATTTGCTACATCAATATCTTTTTTAGACTGATTAATTTTTATTTGCTGCTCCTGTATTAAAGATACAAGATATTTTTGTTCATCAGACATTTGATCTAAATCATAGTCTTTACCATCAAGGTTAATTTTATTCTCCACTTTCTAACTCCGTTATTTTAGCTTTTAGTTGTGCTTCTGTAGTCATAGCATCAACATCCTTTGTAATATCTCTAAGTCTTTGTTTTTCAGCTACTATATCTGTAGTATCAGCACCAGTTTCTAAAGCTCTTTGAAATAAAACATCTTGTGCTTCTAATAAAGGCTTTCGATCTAGCCTTAATTTTTCTTTTACAATTTCTTTAGCTTTTTCAATATCTATAGTTATCATTTTTATTCTTCTTTGTAGTCTGGGTGTTGTGGGTCATCTAAAAACATATTTATGTCATCACCAACCCCATCTGTTAATAGTTTTTCATCGACTGTCCAAGCTTCAAAAAATGTAAGGTCGGTTGGAAGGTCATCAGAATCTATAATTTTATAAGCTTTACCTGTAGGGACATCTTTTTTAGCTAAAGCATCTATACCATATTTATCGACTGCTGTTTGATTAGGATAGATTACTGCTACACTTCCATTATCCTGTTTATAGATAATAACTTTCATCGAACCACCATTATTATTATATTATCTGGATTAGCAAATGTTGAACCACTTCCATTACTACACTCTATTTTGATCGCAGTAGTAGATGATGTTAAATCATCGTTTCCTCTTGTTAAACAAGACTGACTTGCAAATCCAGTTATAGCATAATTAGTATCAGGCAGTGCAGTTGACATATTTATTGTAAACCTACCTGTTGCAGTTCTAGTAAAACTAGATACATTTCCTCCAGTTGGAGTTCCTGATGCACTATTCCCATCAAATGTTGCCCACGCTCTAACGGCATAGGCCTTTCCAAAGCTACCATACCCTGCATTAATTTCCCAGTCGCCATTTCCTCTTATTCGTATACCTGCTATCGTGTTGTCATAATTTAAAGTTTGGAACTGGAGATACGAGCTACCATGACCTGCGCTTAGCATAAATCCTTGGCCATTAGCATGGCTGTTTTTAAACTCCATTAAATAATCATATTGGGTGCTTTTTTCTATATAGAGAGAATTTGTAAATGTGTTCGCACCGGCAGCATTACCAATAGTAACTCTACCTATAGAACCTTGTAATTGTATTTCGTCAGTTCCAGAGCCAATAGTAATATCTTCACTGCTATCAATAGTCATAGCTGTAGCATTAGAATTGTCTACAATTCCTGTATTTAATAATCCTCTTGATACTTTTGTAATTGCCATTATTCTATTTTACCTCAATAATTAAATTATACCTGTTGCCAACTTGACCAAGAAGTACCATTGTTAGAACTATACCTCGTGTGTATTGTGCCTGTAATGCTTGTAGCTACTTGAGTTATGTAATTATTTGCAGATGAACCACTTGTTGCTACTGTTCTAGAAACTAAATGAAAAAAGTTTCCAAAACCAGAAGGACCATTACTAGCTTGAAAAGTTCCTGTGCCTTCAAATATACCTAAAGGAGTATCTATATATGCTTCATCAAAATCTGAAAATTGTATTGCTTTTCTAGTTACTGCGCCATTGACGGCAATAAGAGAATCGTCTGCGTTTGATCCACCGCTAAAATGCGATGAACCGCCAATAAATAGTGTTCCGTTAGAGTTAAAGATAAGTTCGTCTGAACCTGCGCCGTTAAAGTTTAGTCGAAAAGTATCATCGGTATAGGTATATATATGCCAACCGTTCGTGCTGTTAGTTGCTTGGGTTTCAATTGTGCCTTTGACCATAAGTTTTTGGTCAGGGTTTGTAACTCCAATTCCAACATTACCAGAACCGTCAATCCTCATTCTTTCTGTATCTGCAGTATGGAACTCCATGTGTGTTCCTGAATCTTCACAATGTAGTTTGAATGAGCCGTCTATTGTAATCATGGCAAGAGCAGAGGTTGATAGACCTCTAAAACGCATACTTCTTGCAGAACCTCCACTACCGTCTAATCTGAGAAGTTCTCCGTCACCATTTATTTCTAGTTTTGTTGAGCTTGAAGGAGATGTTGTTCCAATTCCAACATTGCCTGCAGCATCTATAATCATACGTTCAGTACCGCCAGTATCAAAACGTATTTTGTCTTCGTCAGAACTTTCTTCTACCTGAACTTTTGTATCAGCATCGGTATCACTTAAGATAGAAGATGTGTTAATTGCAAGTTTAGTAAAAACAAGGGCTTCAACTGCTACCCCGGTTGGCGGGGCTACACCAAAAGTTAAAGTCGTACCTGAAATACTAAAACTGTCTTTATTCTGATAAACACCGTCAAAAAATACTTGCACACTATTTTCATTTATAGGTTCAACGGGTAAAGTCAAAGTAGTATCACTATTGTCACCAGTCATAGTAGCAAGAGCTACATTACTAGCACTACGTGATCCTTTTATAGAATATACAGTAACTACTCTTCCTGATTCAGGAGCGGTGGCTAAAGTTAAAGTAGTACCAGAAACTGAAAAAGTATTATGTGCTTGAAAAACACCATCAATAAAAACTACTAAATCATTTTCATTAGCTACTTCATCACTTAAGGTAAAGTCTGTAGTAGAGTTGTTAGCAGTAGTAAAAATGTTTGTGTGAACAGTATTGTCACTCCTGATTTCGTCAATTGTGCCAGAAGTAAATCTTAATTCTGCTTTATCTCCTGAACTAAAAGCTCTAGCAGTAGTACCTTCTTGAGCTCTAATTACAGTTAAATTTATGTTACCTGAGGCCCCTGAACAAGAAGTAACTTTTACTATTTCATTGTTAGTTTCGTCATCTAGGGTTAGCAAGAAAAAAGTCCCTGCTCCTGACAAATTTACTGCGGGGAATACGCTACCTTCCGTGACCGGAATAGTGGTTGTGGAATTATTTACTGCACTTGATAGTGTAGTTTTGGCATTGTTTTTAAAAACAATTCCCACAGCGAAACCTCCTTAGCTTAACTAACTGTCACTGTCCAAGTGACTGTCATACTGTCTTGTGCACCTTTGTTTACAACTGAAAAAACTGTTCTACATAGCATAGTACCACCAGAGCTAGCATTTAAAATAGCTGCTTCGGTTACGGCACCAGTACCAGTTCCTGCTGGAAAAGAAGCTACATAAGTAACTACAGCATTAGAAACAGTTGTGCTTGTTAATGCAACTCTACCTAGTTGGTTACCTAGAGCAGTATCACTTGCGGCAGCAGCGGTACTTCCAGATCCTATAGCCATGTGTGACATAGCCGTTGCGGTAGCATCTTTCATACGAGAAGCTACATAGCCTTTACCAGCAGTAACAACTAAGTTATCAACTTCTTGTATGATTTTACCGTTAAGGGAAATAGCTAATTTACCCTTAAGTTTTAAACCATCATTTATCATGAATATTCCTCAATTAAATTTAACTGTTCAATACATAAGTGTTTAGTGTGCTTGTGTTAAGTACACTAGAAGCACCCAAAATTAGGGCTACCTGTATAGACTCGGATATTGTAGCACTATCGCTAGGCGTTGTGTCAAAACTTATTGCTAAGGCTTCTGATACAGTAGCTGAATCAGTTGGACCTAAGTTAAGAATAAAGTTTAGAACCTCTGAAACATTTACAATATTGTTTTTATTTACGCCAGACTCTGTAGCTAAAGCATCACTTGCACTCGCAGTATCATCTAAAGCATACCCATCTGCAAACGCACGAACAAAAGTTATTACATCGGCGTAGTTTTCACTCATTGTTACAGTATCAGAAGGGTTCCTACCGAAATCGCTAACGTAGTTTTCACCGATGTTAGCCGAATCTGACAGAGGTTTGCCGACGTTTGTAGCATGAGTTTCACTAATTGTTGGAGTTTCAGCGAATGTTTTACCTAAAAGATACCCTAAAGATTCTGTTATAGTGGGTGTATCACTAAAATCTCTAGAATATGCAACTAGCCTAGAAAAAACTTCACTTAGCGTAGGGGAATCAGCTAAAGCTTTACTTGTGTTTAGTATTGCTTCTTCACTCATAGTCGTTGTGTCAGATACTCCTTTGCCTAAACTATAAACTTGGTTTTCACTTATGACTATAGTTAAAGCTTTATCTTCTTGATATCCCGGAGCAAAGTATAAATTTTTAGAATCAGCATCTAATAAAATATTTGCTGCAGCTAAATTAACAAAATCTACTCGATAATTTAAATTTATAAAATTAGTAAGCGCTTTAAGATTAGAAAATACTGTGACTTGTTGTAAAGAGTCAGTATCTACAACAGCGCGTAACTCAGAATAAGATAGTGTTGCTCGTAATGCCATTAATCAAAGTCATCACGCACTTGAAATTTTATTAAATCTTGTACTGTTTGCACACCACCACCACTGGTTGTGTGTTCTATTTCACCTTCAAAAGTACCCGCAGTTGTCCAAGTAGAGTTAGGAAAAGCTACTGTAACCTGCCCGTTTGCTGCGCTTGTAATTGTAGCCGTAATTGTACTTAACACAGAAGTAGATCCTACTTCACGTATTCTAAAACGTACCGTACTACCAGTAAGATTTATTGCCGCCCACGTAGTATTATCCTCTGTATCTAAGGTTTTGCCAGCAGCTGCAGTATTACTGTCTTTTAATGTAAAGTTCAACTCAGGTAGAGTATCACCTACTACTAATTTAATTGTTGATGAATAAGCCATAATTTACCTCATATTATAAAGAAGAAAGCACCGGAGTTAAATCTTTTAACTTAAAGTCGCCTTGTATTAAATCTTCAAATCTTTCTGCTGTTGGGCCTAATGGAGATATCCAAAATTCATCTCCATACCTTTCCGCCTCTATTGCAGGTATTAATAAACCAAAAGGACCTAGAGCTCCAGACCTATCTAATATTTCAAAAGAATAGTCAGGCCAGTCCATTTCATTAGTTCTTAATTTTGAAGCGTCCCCACCACCAGCTAAATACTTTATTAACTCTCTAAGCTCTAATCCTACCATAGTCAAAGGTAATAAAGTCACTGCTCCTAGAATTAAAGGAGCTGACATAGAAGTTAAACCAGCTTCTTTACCACGTAGTCGAGCGGTTCTGTATAGCCCCATCATAATGTTTTTACCATAGGCATAAAAGAAAGACTTAAGTTGCCATACTAAAGCAAAATAAGGACTAGAAGCCCAAGCTGGTCTTTCTGCTGAATTAGGTCGTACAATAGATTCGTCTACAAACTGAGCATGCGCTTTTTTAATTTCTGGGTGTAAAGTAAAATCACCACCATCTTTCTGCCAAGCCTCTACTTGTTCAGGAGTTACTCCTAAAGAATCCAATTGTTTTGCTAATATACTATCACCTTGTCTTGCTCCTTCTGCAGCACGTATTAAAAATGATTGAGCCATACCAGCTGCATAATACCTAGTAAAACGGGTAAAACCTTCTAACCCAGTATATTTAAAGAATATATCTTGAGCTCTTTTAGCAGTTGGGCCAACATAATTTTGTTCTGCTGCATTTATATAAAATTGATGTAATGCACTTGCACTGTTTACTCCAACATCTAAAGATAATTTTTCTAATCTTTTCCTCCCTTCTTTTGTAGAAAGGTCCCCTAAAGTTTTAACAAGGTCTTGTGTTAGAGCTTTATAATCACCAGAAAATAAAATTGGTCCCGCTAAATCAGGGAAAGAAGCCAATGGTGCAAAAGTTAGATAAGTAACAACATTTAAGGTTAAGAAGAAACTATTTAAGTTTCTTGCAAAAGGACTCATAGTAATGTCTGATTTACCCAACATAGATTTCATGGTATTTCTAACTTCTCTTCTAATTTTAGGGTCTTTTATTTCAGCTAACTGTGCTTCAATTGCTTTCCAACCAACCAAAGTACCATCAGGTGTACCTTCAAGCGTAGCTTTCTCAGAAAAAGTAATATCTCTTTCTGCAAGTACACTAATAGCTGCTGGACTAAGATCGCTAAGTTTATAGGTATAGTTTTTGTTAAACTCGACTCTTTTCACACTAGCATCTAAATACTCAAACATACTAGTAACACTAGGTAACAAAACTCCTATTTCTCTTAATTCAGAGTTAGAGAGGTTCTTAAAGTATTCAGCACGTAACCTATTACTACCTACAGCAATATCAGAAACTGCTTCATCGGTTTCTACTTCAAAATTATCTAAAGTAGCGTCGCTTTCTTCTGTTAACAGCTGCGCAACTACTTTATTAAAATCAACTTTTGCTTCTGGGTTTGCTCTAGCTAAAAGGTCGGCTAGTGCTTTTTGTTTGTTAGGGTCACCCATTAAGATAGCTAAATCTAAAGCTCTAGGAAAATAATTTTCTCTAAATGGAATATTGTTTTCTTTTAAAACATCATTCCAAAATTTATTTAAAAAGTTTTCTACAGCTGTGACTGCTATCGTTAATTCTCCAGCTTCACGATCTCTTGGATTTTTTTCTACCTCTAAAAATATAGTTTCCAAACGTTCCATTTCTGTAGCAGTAGGACGTAAAGGGTCCTCGATACCTAACTCAGATAAGCTTAACAGCTCGTTTATTTTTTCAGCACGTGCATTAGGGTGGCTGTTGACATAACCCCTATTTTTTTCTTTAGACGGTATATAAGTTTGATCTGCTAAACTTTGTACTACTTTTTTAGAAGTAACATCAGAAGTTCTTTTTTGTTGCTGTACTACATAATTGTGTGCAGGTAAAAATATCCATTTAAGACCCCACCAAGATTTTTCTGCGATACTAGTGTTATCAATAGTAGACATAGCTTCATCAACAAATTTATTAAGTTTGTTAATAGTTTTCTTACCACCTAACCATTTACCTGCTTTTTCTGTTACTTCAAAAATAGCATTTCTAACCTGTATCTCTGCCTTAGTGCCTGAACCATTATTTGGATTAGTTGCATTACTTAAATATTTTGTTCTAACTTGTTGTATAAAGTCATTAAACTCTGCAGTCACTCCTTGACCATAACGTTTTTGTAAAGCTCCAGTTAAAGACCCAAAAAAAGTTTCCATTCTTTTTACAACCCTATGGAAGAAACTAGATACAGCATCATTAGCTTTTATATTATTTAAACGCTGTATAGAAGCTAAACCAAACTGGTCTGCAAAATATTCTTCAAACCCATACTTGCCTAAATAAGCAGCTGGTGCATCTCCAGCCTCTATAATTTTGTTAAAGGCAGCTTCTACCTTTTTAAATATTGGAGTGTCTTTAAGTCTATCTAATTCTTGAAATAAGAAAGAGTGTCCAAACTCATGCCCTAAAGCAATAGTTCTTCTTTCTACAGCTTGAGCAGTTGGGTTACCCCCACTTAACTCATCTGCTTGGTAACTCTTTAAGATAATTACATCTTTATCAGCAAACTGTATGATACGAGCAAAGTTATTAGGATTAGTATCATTTTCTACTTCTTCTTGCTGTCTACGAATAAAAGCATTGATGCCACCAATACCAGATATTTGGTTTGGTGATTTACCTTCAGCATCATTTGGTGTTGTATAAGTGCCTTCTAAACCAATAGTTAAATCTGTTTCATTAGAAGCAATTACCACTGTATCTCTATTTAACCCAAGGTCTTTTACTACTCCTTTCAAACCTCTTATCAGAGTTGGTTCTTTTATAAACTGCCCTTCTCTTACACGCTCTTCAAAGGTGCCTTCTCCCTCTTCATTAAACATTTGAGCTACTGTGCTAGAGACTCTTACACCTTCTATATCAACTCTTCTAGTTTCCTGTCTTGCTAGTTTTCGTCTTTCTACTCTATCTAAAGGGGATTCTCCACGGTTTGGTCTATCTTGCTCCATACGGGCAACTTGTTGTTGATAAGCTATTTCATTATCAGAAAGTTCAAAAGTAGCTCTGTTTAAATGTAAATCTTGTCTTAAAAAACCTTCTATTTGACCAATAGCAAATTCATTAGACCCTCCCACTCCGGGCATATTATTGAGAGACTCTGCAGTATCTCTAGGGGTATCTGTATATACTCCAACTTGAGTAGCAAAATCTTCTAGATTAAAAAGTGCATCTTCAGGTTCAATAGCAAATCCCTCCATAACTGCAGCTTCAGGTGTTGCTTTCCCTAAAAAGTTGTTTAAATAGGTTTCAAATTGTGCTTTTGTTAAAGTGTAGCCTTCCTTTGGACTAAAGTTTCCTATATATTCTTTTGCTGCTTCGGGGCCAATCATAGCTCTTAAAATATCGCTGTAGCTATATTCAAACCTAGTAAAACCTTTTTTAACTCTTACTTGAGTATTTAAACCTTCTTCACTACTTAATCTTTCAGTCAAAACCGGGTCTTCTTGACCAGCTACATAATTAGTTTTACGCAAAGCTATTCTAAGTGGGTCATCTATAATATCGCCATTTTTTATGGTCACTCTTTTAGCCCCTTTCTCCGTTCCTAAAGTAACAGTAACATCTGCTTTTAGATTTTTTACTCTATATAAAGGGGTTTCTACTGGATTAACATCGATTAAGTTTCCAGCTTTAGTACCAATACCCTGTGCTTTTAATTTAGGGTCATCAAACGTGGGTCTGCCTTGTAATCCTTCTTGAAAAGAAGTTACAGCAAGAATTCTCCCTGCTAAAGTTAAAATGCTTTCCTTAATACTTTTTATTGGAGATATTTCGGATTTTGATAACTCGGTAAGCGTATAATATTTTTTATCTTTGAAATCAAAATAGATAGGTACTCGACTTACAGCATTAGTGTCAGTGCTAGCCATATCACTTAAATTAAAAACCTCTCCTGTATTTTTATCTAAATAATTAAGAGTTATTGGATTTCCCTCCTTGTTTTTTAAATCGGAAAGAGTAGCAAATATTTGTCCAAAACCTAAAGCTAGTTGCTGCCTGTAATTAAAACTACTTTTAGTTCCAGCGTCTACATCTGCAGACCATAATTTTTGAGCTTCTTGTAGAAGTTTATTCATATTTATAGGTTTTTGCTCTGTGTTGTTATTTGACCCATCTATATTTGTAGAGTCTGGAATACCTAAGAACCATTTAAAATCTTTAGTTTCAGAGTTAAACCCTGTGGTTTTATTATCATCTTTAAAAGCTGATATCCTAGCTGCTCTTAGGGCTCTTCTTACTGCTTCTTCTTCGGTAGCTGCTATTCCACTACCAACCCCCGGTTGTGCTTGAATTCTAAGACGAACTTTATTATCTGCACCTAATTCAAATTGAATATCGGCAGTAGGGTTTCTTTCTACAAATTGAAGATATTTATCTAAAGGCCCGTCGCCTAACTGATTAATAAATGCCAGCCCAGGTTTTAAATCAGCCCCTTGGTCTATAGCTGAACCAGTTGGTACTTCTTGTCCAAATACTGTACGAGTACCCTCAAAATCTTTACCCTCTATATCTGAAATGACTTTATTTCTTTTTTCTCTTAATTTTGCACGTTGTTCAGCACCATAGTTAGCTTCAGTTTCAGGGTCGATAAGATTAAAACTATCAGGGTCTCCAATAACTTTACCAAACCTATTTTTTTCTCCTTTGCTTTTACCTTTTTCTGAGGGCACTAATATGTAACTAGACCCACCCTCTGCAGTAGATAAGCTAAAAGCGTCTTCTATCCCTAACTCAGTTGTAAATTGTTCATCAATAGTTCCTTCGATGTCTGTAGTAGCTGTAGTTACGGTCTGACCATCTACCTCAAGTTTTCTACCAAATTCATCCTCTCTACCTTCGGCTGCAAACTGAGCTCTTTCAGAATCATCTAAATCATCGTCTATAGTTCCGCCTTCTTGTCTTACTTCTACATCATTTTTACTTTTTTTACTTTTTACAGCGTCGTCTAAAATTTGGGTTTCAATAACTGCATCTTCACCATACCTTTCTCTAAAGTTACGGATTGCAAGTTCTTGTCCCTCTATATCAGTAGTTTGTTGTTCAATAATCTCTCCGGTCTTGGGATCGACTACAGTGACTACAATGTCATCTGTAGCTGTACCGACATTTGAATAACCTAAAAAGTCTGCTAAAAACGCATTATTAAGTAGATTATTTTCTGCTTGAGCAGTTAATAATTTAGAAAACTTATCTGGATTGTTAGTAATAAATGTACCAATACCTGGAACTGTTATAGAGTCAGCGTCTGTTATACCCGCTTCTTTTAACATATCTTTAGAAAACTCCATACCCTCTGATACATAAATAGCGTCTTTCTTACCATCTTTAAATTGTTCTAGTTGTGTCTCTAACTGTTTTTTAGTTTCTGGTATAGGCATACCTGACACTGGTCCATACTGCTCTTCTCTCAATCCTCCATATGCTTTATCATCTCTAACTTGCTGTAGCTTTTGCCTTGCTGTTTTAAATACACTAGATATTGGAGCTGTAGCTGCTGATCTCGCACCACCAGCAAAGAAACCAGCGAAAGCAGACTCGGCTCTACGTAAGTTAGCTTCTTGGTTAGAGTATTCAGGGTCTATAGCTTTTCTTTGTTGTATTAAAATCTCTTCTTGACCTAGTTCTGTAATACTTTCAGCTGTAGCAGAAGCAGCTGTAGCATTCGCTACATCTTTCATTACATTCCCAAAATAAGAACCTGGATTTACAGAATCTCTATAAAGTTTGTCTTGAGCTTTAGTTAAAAACTCTCCTTTAGCTCTTTTTTCAGCTAAATCAATTAATAGTTGTTCTTGTGTGTCTAACTTTTTACCTAACTTTTGTTTTTGTTGAGCTAAACCTAGAGGCGACTTACGAAATGCTAACTTAAACAAAGAAGCCGCAAACAACCCTTCGGATAGTGTACCTAAAACAGCTTGAGGTATACCTAAAGCTTGAGCAGCAAAAGCCTCATCTCTTGTAATTTCTTTACCTGCATCTTCAAATTCTGCTAACGCTTGTGCTGAACCTATAACTTGTTCTTGGGTAAATGCTCCCCCAATACCGCCACGAACACCAAACCTACTTATACTACGACTGGTTTCTAAAATTAATTTTTCTTCGGGTGAAAGAGTTTGCTTTAAAGATTTCTTTTTTAAAGCGCCCGAGAATAACTCCTTCATTCCTGCTCTAGAAGAAGCAGTAAAAGCTCCCCTACCTAATACAGAAACAGCAGCCCCAGTAAGACCAGAAGCTATCGAAGTTAATGCTAAAGGGGTAAATTGTCCTATTGCTTTACCTATTTGTTCAGATAAAGAGTTAAAGTTAGGGTCTTCTAAAAGATTAGAAAAAGGTTCGAGCTCCTCGAATAAACCATCATTATAACCATCTATAATACGAGCTTCAGATAAACGATATGCCGCAGCTTTATCATCCCCAATAAAAAGATTTCCCATAGCTTGGAATCTTTTAATATCAGATTCTAGTTGAGACCTACCTATTTGAAGGCCGGCAGAGAAATACTCTGCAAAACCTTCTCTAGCTTGTACTATTTTGGAACCGTCTGTTTCGGGGTCTTTTCGAGATTCGCGAACAAACCTAGCTTGCTGTAATTGGCTTTTTTGTTGACCTCTAAGTTTTTCTTCTACAAAAAAGTCAGATAAATTTCTTTTTGTTTCTGACATTTTAATTTCTTTCTTGAGCTAATTGCACACTCCTTGCCATTGCTGCAAGTAATTCAGAATCTGTAAAATCGCTTTTCTTTAAGTCTCTTCCAACTTTTCTTCCATCTTGAAGTAAATGTACTTTATCTAATTTAAGTGCACCCTTCTTTAATAATCTTATCTCCGCTAAAGTTTCAACCGGTCTAGATTCACCGTTTGGGGCTCTATAAAAAACAGTAAAGTCCGCTCTAGTATTATCTGGATCATAACTTCCTGCGGTTGGTCCAAAAATATCTCTCCACAGTCCGGCCCATCCAGAACTACTAGCTGAAACTGCATTTAAAGTCATAGTGTTTGCCATTAGGGGAGCGATAACATCAAATTCTTCAGAGGTTGCGATTTCTGCAAATTGATATAAATCAAATTCTAATTTTTTATAGTTGTCGGCGTCTTCAAGTTGCTCTTCAACATCATCCGCACTAAAACTACTTGCGAATATAGTGTTAACAGTATCGGACAAGTCTGTATAAAACTTTTTGCTTGTGACGTTGTCTCTCATCTCTCGATAATCGCTATCCATACCAGCAGAAGCCCCTGTTGTAAAAATTCCATAGTCAATTAAATTTAACAAACTATCAGAAAAAGCGGTGCTACTTAAAATACCATCTTTTTTGGCTGCTACTTGTGCAGCATAAGCAATATTATATTTAGCTTTATCACTGAGATAGCCAACATCCATAATACCGGTGTTGCCATCAGTATTTGCTCTTAAAAAATCTACTAACTCTGTTTCATTTGCAAAACCTTTATTTGCTTTAATTCTGGTAGTAGTTTGTTCTTTTTTACTAGGAGAATTTTTAAGAAATTCAGGATCATTTGCATACTTTTTAGCAAATGCTACTGGATCATTTTCAAATTCTTGTCTATAAACATCTGAATTTAATAGTGCATTACCTAGAGGTCTATCCTGTTTAAAACCTCCAGGTTTTGTTGTAGGACTTTCTACAACAAGTTGACTTCTTTGAGTTTGTAGTTTTCGTAACCCACCAAATTTTTCATAAAAAGCTTTAGTTTCATCATCTAAGTTATCTATACCAATTTCTCTTAACTTATCTCTAACATTGTCTCCTATAGTCCTCAAACTAAATACTTTTTGTTGTTGTATTAAGTCTTTTTGTTCAGTTGCAGACAATGTCGCAAATTTTTCAGCTGATATGCCGTATGGAATAACTCCAGGTATATACATAGAATCCGCAGGCAAAGAAGCCCCAGTCCTACCACTCGGGTCAAATTTAAACGCTTTATATAAAGCTGTACCCTCTAAATCACCTGTGTCTACTGTAGTAGAGTCAGGTTGTATAAGATTAGACTGCTCTATATTTTTACGGTTCTGAGCACTTACGTTACTGTCAGGAGTAAAACTATTAAGTTTACCAGCTTCATCAACTGGTGTTTCCGTATCCGCTATAAGTTTTTGTACATATGGGTCGTTTTGTGCTTCTTTTAATTCTTGCTCTGTTAAATCTGTTTTTTCCCCAGAAAGTATCTTTTGTACTAAATCAGATGGTTGAAGTATTCCTCCAGCACGAACTGGCCTGTACCCACTTGCAAGGCTTTGCCCTGGATTTGTGCCAAGAGGGTTTCGATCAACATAGCTATTAATATTTCTAATATATTGGGTCAAAGAATTTTCAAAACTTTCAATTGGGACTACCAAAGGCTCTGCACCATCTGAAAATTTTTTACCTCCAGCAGTAAATGGGGCACTTACTACTTGTTCCCTGTCATAATCTCTAGAAATAAATGTAGGAGCAATCACACCAGATTCAATATTAAAATCTCCTAAAGCTAAAGCATTATTACCTGTAGCTCCTGCAGTATATCCCATATCATTTAAAGCTCTAATTGCTCCATCTTTACCCTCAATAATTCTTAAAGCGCCAAAAAAAGCTTTTCCGTCACTTGGGTTTTCTGTGTAAGTACGTAAAATCTCCCTATTTTCATCAGATAATGGGTTATTAGCCTCATCTCTTAAAAGATTAGCTGCACTATTTAGTAATCCTGTCTGAACTGCTTGTGTTCTGTTTGCAAATTCCAACCCCACAGCTGTGTCTATCGCTCTATTATTTTCAGAAACTAACAAAGCGTTACGAATACTATTTGTATTTTTTTGTCTTAAAGCCTCTTGTAAAGTCATTTTAAATCATCCCGAATAACGAGCCAATAAATCCATAACGCTGTGCTTTAGCTTGCGCTCTTGCTGACGTATATGCATTATCTCTCTGAGTTTTTAAATTAGCGGCCTCACCTAAGCTACTTAGATTAGCTCTGTTTATGCCACCTGCAAAATCTACTAACTGGTTTAGTTGTTGACGATTTATTGCGTCCTGTTCAAGTCTTGCATTATTTAAACCACCAGCTAAATTTAAAGCACCACCTCTTTGTACTGCCCTCGCTTGTTCATTAGCTAAAGCTTGAGACCTCTCAAACCCGAACCTTTCTCTATCTCTTCTAGCAACCCCTGCTGCAATCTCCTGTTGTTGTTCTACATCTTGAGGGATCTGATCTATTAGTTCTGTACTATCTAATCTATCTAAAAGTTGTTTTTCAAAAGGTCTTACAGACCCAATAACAAATTCTTTTTGTCTTTTTGTAACATCTGCAAAGGTTTTATCTGGGTCAGATACTGTAGGTAAGTTATCAGCACTATAAGTTCCGGGCCTATAATTAAAAGTACCTATATCAGTGCTAGTTCTATTATTTGCAGTGGGTGCTGGAGTAGTAGGCATAGTAAAACCTCCCCCATAATTAGGCATAGAGCCAAGATTTAAACCTCCTAAACCCGCAAGAGCGCTACCAAGATTAAAAGAACCAAAAAACATAATTATTAAGTTATCCTCTTACCAAAAAAGTTAGTATCGTATTCCATTAATTTATTGGTTTTATTATCCACCCCTATTTGTTTACCCTTAAAGAAACTACCTCCAGACGCTATATTACTCATACCCATACTCAAACCTGCTTTTGCTGCTGAGAACAGAGCATCATTTTTTGCCATTCTTACTTGTTGTTTGGCTTGAGCTTGAGCTAACCCTCTAGAAGCAGCTTGTCTACTTGCACTAGCTAAACCACTTGAAGCAGCAGAACCAAGACCTAAACTTTGTGATAAAGAATTCATCTGATCGCTTTGAGAAGCTTTTGCCGCTTGTGTAGTACTAGCAGCAATATTACTTACCGCTCCCATAGCTCTGTCTGCAGCATCTGATACTCCACTTACTACACCAAGCTGTGGTCCTGAACCAGTAAGAGCCTGCATAGTGTCAGCTTGCGCTCTACCACGAAAAGTAGGAGCAAGTTTTCTTTCAGCAGCTCTCTGCATTTGTTTTATAAACAAAGGCTGATAAGTCTGTTCAAAATACCTTTGTTCTTCTGCAGCTATAGCCGCTTGAGTTTTTTCAGTCTCACTCGGTTTATAATCTTGAGGTTTTGGTTTACTACCCATTACACGTCCTTTCTATATACTGTTGTTACTGCTTTAAATCCGTGCTTTTTAGCCGCTCTACTCCATCCAGAACGGTCGGAATGAAACTCCATCCCTGTTATGCTAGTGTTTTGTATTAGACTCTCTAAAAACTCTACACCTGCACCTATTATATTATATTTGGGTCTACTGTAAGCAACCCAAATATGTAGTGTTTTCTCTCCTCCAGCATCATCTAAAATTGATACTATAACAAAACCCGCATAATATTTATCCTCATATACCATGTATAACTCAGAACTGCCTTTTCGCAATGCTGCGTATACATCGGCGGGTATCCAATCGGCATACGACTTTTCGGCTACTTTTCTAAGATCCGGTTCTATTGTATTGTAAGCAACTTTGACATCCTCTAATGGAATGTACTCGAAAACCTTACCATTAATAGTCCAACTCTTTGCCATATCGTCCATACCTCTTCCTTGGGGATAAACCTGCGCTTTTATATTTAACTGTTCTTTTTACACCAATATTACCGCCTCTACCACGTAACTCTGCATCAGATATTTCAGCTTGAAACAGATTAAAGTAGTCAGAAGCAGCTATGGAATCAGTCCATGCTTTCTGTGGGATTCTAAGTAATCTAAATATGGTGCCATAAATAATACCGTCTCTATAATCGTTACTAAAATTAGTATCTATATTATTACTAGTTCTGCTTGGTTTTAAGGCTACACTTAATAGTAAACCATTTACATTTTTTGCATTAGGCACTGGTACCAACCAAAAAGTGTCCGGAGTTTTTTGTAAATACACAGTTGGTATACCTGATTTGTTCCTCCAATCGGGATAATTTAACTCTAAACTTCTTGGACTTATAGGGTCTAAATCATTGCCATCATAAGTGGCCCATAATATTTGATGTACATCAGTTCCAGATGGTTGGTCAAACTCATACTCATAAACTCCTGATATTGTAGTTATCGGGTCTAGATCATGAGTAAAAGCTTTACTTTTCTCACAAAGCTCTATGGTAGCAGCCCTTAAATGTGTTTTTATAAGGCTATCTGGACAACCAGGTACATAAGGTAATATCTCTTTTACTAAAGAATCAAAACTAGCCACTTACTGCCTCTTGTTGTGGAAGATTAACATCAGTTGATTGTAACCCAGCAGCAATACTCTGTGTAAATAATTGGAAGTGAGTTCCAGCGCGTTGCTGATTACCTGCAAACTCAGAGTCTTTTAAATATGCTCTGTAAAGAACAAAATTTATAAGTGCGTTTGCAAAAATATCATCTACTTGTATTAAATCAGTGTTAGCTCCAATACTAGTAGGGTTTTTAGAATACACTATTTCTACATAAGCGTTACCGGCAACTCCGGGGTATACATAGTATTTACGTGGATCTCTAAGTTCAAACATATAGTGTTCTACTTGAGTGCCATGTGCAGCATCACCGGCTACTGTAGGATCATGCCAATTTGGATCACTAATATTTAGTGTTTCAATGTCTACATACCTAATTGCTCTAGCTCCTGTTGCATCTGTAGCAGTTCCAGACATATTTCTTACTACTTTTATTAATCTTAAACCATCTGTAGGTATTGTTTGTTCAGTGCCAGTTGCTAACTGTACATTTGCATGCGTAGCAGTAGCATCTGGTCGTAAATTTGCAATTTCTCTTTGCGCATCACTTAAATAATCAAACATCTCGCCGTCGGTCCAACGCACACCAGTATTATCCTGAAGTATATTACGTACCCTGGATAAAATATGTTGTGCTTGTAACGTGCCAGCCATCTACTTTTTCTTAGTTGTTTTAGGTTTTGCTTTTGGTTTTTCTGTAGTTTCTTCTATAACGTCTTCTATTGTTTTGGGCTCTTCTCTTACTTCTTTAGCCCCAGCTTGTAAACAAGCGTATCCAATATACTCTGGAAATTCTCTTGCTTCTCCTGCGTATAAACGAACAGCATCACCAGTTTTCAGTGATACATACAAATCTATTTCTGAGATAACTTTCATAGTTTTTCTTTCTTTCATTTAAAACTCCTGTTTAGTAGAAAGAGGTGGTCCGAAGACCACCCCAATCTTAATTAAAATGCGCAATCTACTCTGATTACACCAAAGTCTTCATTCTGACCAGAAATGTCAGAGTTGTAGACTGGTTTTTTAAGACCCATAATCTTACCGATAGAAATACCGTTTTGGTTTCCATAGTCGAAAGTGTCTTCAACTATTTCAGGCAAACCGATATCTGCCATAGCAAGAGCTTGAGCTCCACAGAATAGGTTAGCAGCGAAGTCAATATCACTACCAGATCCACCTTTCTGAGTACCTGAAGTACCTTGAGAAGTGTTTGGTACGTGTCTGAATTCGTGAACCATAACGCCGTCAACCATTAAGCTAGAAGATCCAGCAAATAGTTCGTTGTTTGGTCCTCTGATACCAGCGCTTCTTACGTTAGCTAAGAAGTCAGTGTCTAGTTTCAGATCAGCCATTACTTGTGGAGTAACAAAAAGATGATACATCTCTTCATTACCATTTCCTCTCATACCTCTAATGTATTGGTCTTTAGCAAAAGCTTTTAACTCAACAATAGTACTGTAAGTCATCTTGTCAGTAGCAGCTAAAGCAGAAGTGTCACCAGCAACTAAACCATCAGTTGAGTCGACTCTTCTATGTCTGTTAGAAGTAGGAGCAGTTACATCACCATTAAAGGCAAGATCAGACAAGTTAGCACCTGAACCTAATACTGGTCTAGTCGCAGCAGAACCACCGATGTTGTTGTTCTTTCTGTTGTAGTCAATACCAGCCAAGGTTAAGAATGCAATTTGGTCCATTCTATCTGCCATTGCGTATGCAAGTGCGTCTCTTGAGTGCTCACGGAAGTTGACAACAGATTTTTGATCCGCTAAACGACCAGATAGTCTGTTCGCAAATCTTAATTGATCTAGTTGTACAACAATGTCGAATGCTCTTAATGCTTCTTCATTACCTTCAAGAGTATTGTCACCAACGATACCATCACCAGTCATGTCAGCTAAAAGTGTTAATACAGCTCTAGCTCCTTTTTCTGATTGAGTAAGTTCATTTATTCTCTGAACCATAGCGTTGGGTCCACTACCCGCGAATTGGTTAATGAAGGACATGTTACGAGCGACTCGCCAAAAATCACGAGACCAGATAGTAAGCTGTTCACTGGTCAACGCGCTAAAATTTGTATTAGCCATTAGGCCCTCCAAATAAAAATTAATAAAATAACCAATCGCTATTTGGGGCGATATCCCGTATACCCTTTATCGTTGGGATACGATACCGTAGGTTTTACGAGCACGACCTCGAACAGTTAACGTCGTTGTAGACGAAAAAACGATTTTTATACTGAACGACCAGTAGTTGGATATCGTTCCAACGGACGAATTCTTTAATACTATACTACTATTTAGTCAAAGTCACCACGCATTCTGCGTAAAGTTTCTTCTGGTAGTGCACCAAATTCATCATCAGAAAGTGTATTTATATCTACTACTTTCTTGTTTTTACTAGAATCACCTTTCATTTCAGGTGGTTGTGCCTGCGAAGCTTCTACTTTTTTCTGCACAGTAGCTTTTTGTTTCTTTTCTTGCACTGCTTTTGTTAACGTAGGCGCAGGATCGGCTTTTGGTTCGTCAGAAGCTTGTAAAAGTTCTGGTTTTTTAGTTAATAGAGTAACTTCAGTAGCCTTTGCTAATGAATCTGCGGCACCATACCCTTGATATATAAAAGCATCACGCAATTCCATGACTTCTTGAGTCAATTTTTCATCAAAAGACTTGCTTTTTTCATCAAAAATAGGAAAAACCTCCATTATTTCTGAAGCTTTTTTAGCTAACTCGTGTTGTTCTCTGTCTTGTTGGACAGTTTGGCCCATTTGGCTCTGCATTTCACTCATTAACTGCGTTCTTTCCGCTTGTCTTATCTCATTTCTAAGAGCAGCGGCTTTTTCAGTCTCACCATCTAGTATAAGTTCTTGGTATTCTTTATCTTTACCTACAAAATCATACTCTGGAACCTCTGGTGCGTCTGTTTTTTCGCCTTCTATATCCTGTAGCCTCTTTTGCATCTCTTTGTTCTTTGCAAGAACTTCGTCAAGACGCGATTTAGGTACCATAGGAGATTTTGGCTCTTCTACTTCTGCAACTTCTTCTACTTCAGGTTCCTCTGATCCTTCCTCCACTGCTTCCACAGGTTGCTCATCATTTCCCGGAACGCTCTCTTGTTCTGTTTCTTCTGACTCACTTTCTGTTTCCTCTGCAACAGGTTCTTCGACTTGCTCCTCTGCAACTTCTTCTGTTGCTTCCTCTGCAACAGGTTCTTCTTCTGTTGTTTCTTCTTCTGTTTCTGTTTCTTCAACCTCTTCCTCCGTGGTTTCAAAGTTCATATCTACTTGAAAAGGTTTTACATCCTCTTCAGTTTTTGCATCAGCACCCGGCATACCGTCGAATACTAATTCATCTGTACTTTTATCTTTAGCCATTAGTTACCTCCTGATGGTTTCATAGCTGCGGTGGCAATTTTTGCTGCCGCTTGGGTTTCACTTTGTCCTTTCCTCATGTCATTTGTTAGTGCGGATAGCTCTTGACGTAAGGCAAGTTCTTGTTGCTTCATCTGCATTTTACTTTGCAACTCAGCAATCTTTATCTGTGGATCAGCCGCTGACTCTTGCGCTTTTGCAGCATTTAATTGAGCTTGGGACTGTAAATTCTGTACTTCGGCTTCCATTTTAGCTAATTCTAGCTGTATTCTTTGTACTTGTGCTTGTGCTTGGAACGCAGCTAGTTCTGCTTCTTCCTCAGACGGTGGTTCCATACCCTGCATTATACGTATGCGTTGTGCAATCTCTGCTTTTTTAGCCATGTGTGAATAATCAACAATTAGGTCATCTGGAATCGGTACACCAACCTGTCTTAATTGTATTGCTTCAGCAAACTGAACTTCATCAAAGTTATCTCTAGTTGGCATAGTGCCTACAACAACGTCATACTCACCTAAAGTTAAATCATTTACTATCTGTCCCTCAGGAGTTACTTGGTTTACAACCATAGGTTGGCTCTGTTTGAAAGGGTCACTCTCATCAGTGATTTGTACAATTCTTTCCTCTGTGTAGTATTGTTGAACTACTTTTAGTATGTGTTCTGCTAGATATTGTCTAGTTTTTTGTAGATTATCTAGTGGCACTTGAATCATAAGTGCCCCTCTGTTTTGTTTTGCTTGTATCGCAATACCAGAAACTTCAGGAGAATCTGTACCTAACATAGCGTCACTAATACCACTAATCTGTTTAATATTAGCAGCAGCTTTTTGACTTATTCTATCTAGGCCGGTGGGAATCTGATTCGGTGGTATCTTCGCAGGGGGAGATGAGCCACGATTATACTCTAGTACTAAACCAGTTTCCGCACCGTGTTCTTCTAAATCGTCAGCGGTCATACCATTTAATGACCCTGTTTCTACAACCCAACCACTGTTAGCTGTAGTATTTACTATGTGAAGTTCTTGTGAACTTATTTTGTTAAGTTGTTCCTGTGGAGATATTAAGTTTCTTACCATACCAAATGGTCTACCTCTTCTCCAGTAAGGGAAGTAAGGCACTATAGTGAAACAGTCATAAGGAGACCAATCATCATGTAATACTATTTTGTCAGCAGTTACAGTCCAACGTACTTGACGATCAGTACGAGTAAGGATATCTAGACCAAACTCATCAGCAAACTTTTCTCTTTTACGTTTACCCCAGTTACCCGGAACTTTACGCATATCTCCAGTAACTCTATCAACATAATACATACAATCTTTTAATTGGTAGTATTGTCTTTCGATAACACGTACTGAACGTAGTTGTCGGTTTTCTTCTGGATTAGCTGTGCTACCTTGGTTGTACTCTACGCCAGTATACGTATCACCGTATCTTGTTTCTTCATACTCAACTGAATCTTGCCCCATAGTACTGCCATATTCTGCAGCTACTCTTAAACGGTCTGCGGCTTCAACTCCATACTGTTCTTCTATTTGATCTAAACTCATCCACTTGGTCTCGAATATTTCGTTCCAAGTTTTAGGATCATACTCCTTGGCGTCAGGGTCAATCAGAATATCTAACGGATCCTTGGTACTTACACGCACTTCTCCTTGGATATGATCCGTAAAATCTACTCTTACATCAAAGTAACCTCGGTCTTGAATAAGACCATCAGCAAAAACTTGGGATTCTAACCAGTGTAGTTTGTTGTTATCACTGATTTGTAAATATAACTTTGTTAAAACATCTGCTATTTGTTGATTACCTGCACCCCTAGGTTTAAAAGTAATTTCAGCTCTTCGAGTACTTTGTTCACCTAACACAGTGTTAACCGTAGGAAGTATTGTATTAATTGTAAGAGCAGGACGCCCTTCATCATCTAATGTTGCAACATCTGCTGCATCCCATTGATTACCGCGATAGAAAGCATCACATTTTTTAGCAGTTTCAATATAGTCAAGGTGACCGTTATCGCGCGCACGTTCGTAACGCTCAAATTGGTTGATTGCTATTAGATGCTCTTCTTCTTTACTTAACTTTTTTTTCTTTTTGCTGTAATCCATTAAGAACTCATAGCTGTTTTACGTTTTTCACTTTTAGCTAGATATTTTAATTTATCTCGCCAAGACGGTTCATGTTCTATCTTCTCTACAAAGGTAGCGAATTCTGTCATCATTAATCCTATCCATGCTAACGCATCCACTTGGTCATCATGTACCCCGTTTGGAAAACGCAAAAGTTCCGCAATCAGCGGACCAACCCATACCGGATCTTTCGGAAAGTATACCATGCCTTGCTGCATTCTACCTTGTATTGCTCTAGCTCTCGCTTCCTTATCTCGTCTACCTACTTTCAAATCTTTGAAATAAGCTTCGTTAAGTCCACGTTCTCGAACACGTTTTTGTAGAAACGGACCTAATGCCATCTCTATGTGACCTTTTTCAATACCGACAACATGTGGTCGCCACGTCTCAAAAAGATCCAGTATTTGTTCAACAAGTTCAAAACCGTCGTACTTCCCTCTTATGCAATCTACTACATACAGATTATCGTATTCATCAACACCAACAACTACTCCTACAGAGTAATCATTACGTTCTCGTTGACCAATCGCCAAATCCCATGCGCAATAGAAGCGTAATCTGTCAAAGTCTACTTCATTTTCATCGTAATACCTAATCATTTCTCGATTAAAGTACTCACCTTCGTCCGATACTGGGTTTTGTTGATACAGCGCCGACCAGTCTCGTGGACCTACCGCTCTTTGAATCTGGGTTAGAGCTTCTGAACTGTACCTCTCTGGGTGAAGCGCGTCGCCCTTTTCTCTAAACTTTTCGTCCTTCTCGGCGATGGCTGGATACTTAACAACTTCCCACTGATCCGCGCCCGCGGCTGCCGCTTGTAATAACCTACCAGCTAAATCATCATCGTGCCATCGTGTAAGAATTACGAGTACACCACCTCCGGGGGCCAGTCGTGTATACGCAGTAGATGTATACCAGTCCCAGACTGCATCCCGATTGTACTCGGATTCTGCGTCCTCTCTGTTCTTGACTGGATCATCGATGACTAACACGTGCGCTCCTTTACCAGTAATACCACCACCAACACCCGCTGCTACATAACCACCGCCCTTGGTTGTATTCCATGATTCTACGGACTGCGAACTAGGGTCGAGCGATACACCAGAAAAGACATTTTTAAAATTAGGTTCTCTCAGTTGATGACGAACCTTACGACTAAAGTTCATGGCCAACGATCCAGAGTACGAACAACTAATAAACTCATGCTCAGGATTCTTACCCAAATGCCAAGCTGGAAACGCAACAGAAGCTAAAGTAGATTTACCATGTCGTGGTGGCATAAACAACATAAGTCTAGGTGACTTTCTGTCATTTACATCTTGACTAAACTGTTCCAACCGTAGACATATGTCCTTGTGTACCCAACCTGCTAAATAGTCTGGATTAAAACGTTCAACAAATGGTAACAAATGTTTACGTGACAAGGCACGTAATGCAAGTTCCTTTTGAGCTTTTAATTGTTCAGTCTCTTCTGGAGTTGGTTCTTCTGCAACTTCTTCAATTACAGGTTCTTCAATACGTTCTGCTTCGTCGGCTTTACAGTACACGCAGATCTGATCGTCGCTCGGGTACAACGTATCTGGATGTAACGCTTTACACGTTAAACATTCAATCTTTTTTATTTCCATCCTTTTTAGGCATGAGATATTGGTTATCAGTTCCCGCTATCTTAAGTAATTCAGAATCTGGTAATTTCTCTAGTTGTTCTACAGTTCTATCCAGATTGATATTGATTTGTGTAGCATGCTCTGGAGCAAATAGACCGTGGAGCTTGCACAATGAATCGGTGATAACTTTTTCTTCTGTCGCTGTTGCAGATTTACGATGTGCTTCCAGGTACATGCTTGTCGCTGTTTGTTTATCAAACTTAATCTCTTCTTTGAACTCTTCACGCATCTTAGCAACCATTTTTTGTACTGCTGGTTTCTTAAATACTTTATAAACATGCTCATTATCCCTATATCCAGCTGCGCGTCCCGCTGCAGCTTTCGACATGCCACGGAGATGAAAAAGAATTAAGCGTTCTTCTTGAACACTCAATTCATTAAGCTTGACGTCGACATAGGGATAATGAGACTGAAGCTCGGCCCTTTCTTGTTCAAAATTTTGGTCTTTATCAGTCATTTTCTTTGGATTCTACTATATTTTTAGCCCACCAATAAAGCTCATCTTCTTTTAATGTGTGTTTCATCATATTTGCTCTACTACAAACTAACTGAATATTAGTAACTATATACTTAACATCTGGATCTATTCGGTCAATAGAAGCATTTAAATCTCTGTTTCCACTACCATCTTTATGGTATGTCATGAATAAACCAGTCAATGCGCACTTACCGTTTTGTTTTTCCCACAGTTCCAAAACATCTTCTAATTCAATATCCCACTCAACTTTTTTATTCTTTTTCTTAGTTCTCGCATGTTTAAGTTGACCAAACAAACGAGTCAAATAATTCTGAGGTGTTGCACTAGCATTCTTCTGTCGTACCGCATAAGAACAAGTTTTACACTTTTTTGAAAGAACCGGACCACGATCATTCTTGGTCAAAAACTCTGATAAAGATAGCTCCTTTTTGCAAGAAGTACATTTCTTTGTACTCATGCTTGCTCACTGTAGCACAAAAAATTGCTAGAAAATTTTTTTGGTAAAATTTTTTCCTAGATTGCTCACGCAGTGCCCTTACTATCATCATTTGACCACCCCCTTCCCCGATTCGACATTTGGAACCTTGTTTTACAAATCTAGTAGTTGGAACCTTGTATGATTTACTACCCTCAGTTAATTAACAACACCTTCGACAAGCTCGGTGTTTCTACCCCACCATTATAAGAAGAGGGAATTA
>VTLG01014526.1_pt1 | contig 45166 bp, 83 predicted proteins | sample 4694571 | NCBI WGS metagenome assembly VTLG01 (sample SAMN12604809, study PRJNA352737) | marine metagenome | biome: ENVO:00000447; feature: ENVO:00000209|ENVO:00000569|ENVO:01000036; material: ENVO:00002151; isolation source: viral sequences binned using virsorter ...
ACTACCCATTTGTAAGACCAAGGTTGTAATCTTAATGTCTCTCCACTAAAGTAATGAGTCTGATTAGGAAGTAATGTTAATATATTTTTTATATTAACTTTCTTTTGTTCCTCTTCATTTAACAAAGTCTTTAACCATTCAACAAGAATAGCTTTAGCTTTGTTTCTTATTTTACTCATCTCTTTTGTATTCATTTCGTTCTCTCCAATAATCTAAAAACTTTTCATCTTCAAAATATTTAGCAATCATATCAGGTGGTACTTGTTCTGATACTATACATTCATATACAACTTCGTAATCTTTTTCTTTTACTTTCATTTTTTTAACTTTATTAATTTAAAATTATTTTCTCTATCAAAATATCTATATGACATTCTAACTGGCATAAACTTATAAACATAATCAAACACAACTGTTTCATCTAATTCTTTACAACTATAAACATCAAGCTGTACTAATGCAGGATTGTTTTCATCCCATGAGTGTAAAGTTATATGGGATGTTTCTATTATAGTCACACAAGTTAATCCTCTATTACCTTTTACATCACAATACTTTGCATAAGGACCAGCAAGTATTTTCATATCTATATCTTTTATCAAACCTTTAGTCCACTTCCTCATCATTTTTAAATCTTTAGGAGGGTCTAATACTTCTGCTCTAACTAGCAAGTGTTTGTGTTTTAATTCCATCCTGAAATTCTTTTGTTATATCTTCTACATTAGGTTCTTTAACTACATCTGCCATAAATACATTCTTATTAGAATATTTAAATACTCTTAAACCTTTACCTTTATTTACATCTGCATAACATTCAAACTTATGTATACAAAATTGACAACCAACTGGTAAAATTTTATTACCATTCTTCTCTGTCTTTAATTCATAACATCTTTCAGGTGGTGTATCACTAGCAAGTTTAGTATTTAAATCTTTTATTAAACTTCTTGTATCAGGTTTAGCTAAGTCTTCTGGTTTATAAAAACATATATCACCATTGGATTTATCAGCAACAAGAAATCCACCTTGATTAGTTCCTTCAGCTTCTTCATATCCTGATAACTGGGCATGATACCCAAATGGGTCATCATTTAATAGTTCACCATTCTTAAATTTTTTAAAACTAAATGATGATGCAGACTTTACATCACATATTTCACCATCTACTTTAGCATCTATATGTCCATTAACACCATCTACTTTAACTTTCTTTTGTCTATCTTCTACTTTGTGTCCAGATAATTCTGCTAAATATAAAATTAAATGTTCAATAATATGTCCATATAAAAATTTTAAATTATTACTAGCATCATATTCTTTTGTTTCTTTAGGTGAAAATTTATCATACCATAATTGTCTAGCAGGTTTACCTAATATACTCATTCTTAAAGTACCATCATACTTTTCTTTTTTAGGTGGTGTGTTCCATGCTATCATAGCTTCCTTAACATTGTTAAGAAAGTCATTCATATTCTCTTCTGTTATGGGTGCAGGTTTACCATTTGATATATCAGCTATAAGCTTTTTAATATCATCAGCTACTGTACTAATGTGTTTCTGACCAGTTGTTTCCAATTTTGTATTCTCCATCTAATTTACATCTAAGATTTAATTTATTACCAGCATCTATAATTGATTGTACTGCTAATCTACCAAACTCATCTGCCCTTTCTTGTTCAACTTCGTATTGAAACTCATCATGTACATTAACTACAGGATAAGCTTTGATTCGTTTATTTATAACATATTCATCTAGCTTTGTCAACGCAACCTTCATGACTGTTGCTCCTGCTCCTTGAAGCAAACTATTTAAGGCTGCGTGGGGGTGTCTGATGATGATTTTTCTTCCATCAAGTCCTTTAAGCCATCTTCTGTTAGATTTAGATACTGCATCCACTTGTTCTCGTAAGTTTCTAAGACTTGGTGTTGCTCTAAGAAACTTTTCTTTAACTCTTTCGCCATCTCTTTCCGAACCTCCAATGATGCTTCCGATTTTTTTGTTCCCTGCTCCATAAATGAAAGCATAGATAAAAGTCTTCGCTGCATCTCTTGTTTCCAAACCAGCAGCAGTTTTATTTGCTGTGTGTATGTCTCCATTAATAACTTCATTTGTATATTCCTTATCGTTCATGTAGTGGGCTAACATTCTTAATTCTAATCCTTTAGCATCAACCCCTACTAATTTAAATCCTTTCTCTACTATCCATAATCCTCTACATTCTTTTCCATAAGGTGAGTACACAGCAGGTATCTGTGCCATGTTGGGTGCTTGATGTGACATTCTACCAGTAATAGTACCATTGGTAATTACTTTGCCATGTACTCTCCCATCTTCCTTAATTGCTTCTACCCAGGAGGAAACTTGGGCAATCCTTTTTTGAAGCATTAAGTATTCGTTTATTAACTTAGCTTCAGGTATGTTTGTTATCTCTGATAAAACTTTTTCATCTACAATTACATGACCTTTATCAGTTTTCTTTTTAGGTTTCCAACCAAGCTTCATTAGTCTTTCACCTATTTGTTGTCTAGAACCAAGATTAAATTCTTTATATTTAACTTTAGTAAAAGGTACTCCCTTTACATACCCTCTTGCTTTGTTATTAGATTTAGGAATAAACACTTCTTCTATTCTTAGAGGAGGAAATGTAGCCCTAACCTTACTTTGTAAATCATTCATATGTTCTTGAAACTTAGCTTGTAATTCATATGCTCCAACAACATCAATTTTAAATCCTCTTTCATGTTGTCTTTGAATTATCTTAGCAACTTCATGTTCAAGTTCAATTGAATAACCAAAATCTTTTACTCTTTTAATTAAGAAATTATATAGTCTTTGTGTTAAGTCTACATCATTTCTACAATACTTTAACATCTCTTCACTAAAGAAATCAAATTGTTCAAACTCAATCTTACTCTGACCAAGCTTTGTTCCCCAATTTTTTAGTGAGTGTCCACCATCTATAACTGGATTTAATAATCTAGATAGTACAAGTGTATCTGTTATCTTACAGTTCTTAAATAAATCATAACCAAAAAATTTATTTAAGACTGGTATATCAAAGCCAATTATATTATGTCCAATAACTTCTTCAGTTTGTTTTATAAACTCTTCAAACCTATGCAGATTGTTTTCTTTAAACTGATAAAATGTATCACCATGTTTACAAACAATACACCAAACTTTATCTGCAGTTAATGTTGTTTCTATATCAAATACAACTTTATTAAAAGTCACTAGACTGTACCTCAATCAATCTTCCAGTATCATTGTTATACTTTAGATTACTACATGGTCCAGTTAATCCAGAAAATCTATTCTTTAGTACTCTAACTCTAGTAGTACTTCTGACTTCTGGGTCATCATTCTGTGCATCTCTTTCAAGTCCAATAACAATATCACTTAGCTGTCCTATACTTGCTGAACCTCTTAATTGTGATAAAGATGTTGCTGCACCTTCTTCATGTCCTTTGCCATCTGGTCTTCTCAAATGAGATACAACCATCATAGCAACACCAGTCTCTTGTACTAGAGTTCTAAGTCTAGTCATGATTTCATCTAATGCTCTTCTCTCATCACCATGACTTTGGTCTGATACAATAATACTAACATGGTCTATGACAATGTATTTACAGTCTAAACCTTTTGCTAAAAATCTAACCCTTGATACTATATTGTCAATAGAGTTAGAACCAAAATGGTCAAACATAAATACTCTACCAGTACCTACTGTCTTATCAAAGTAAGTTTTCATCTCTTCTTTACTTAGATGTACATCAGGTAAATGTAATCTTTGATTAGCTTCAATACTCATCAAACCTTTTGAAGTTATAACTGGTGTCTCTTCTAACATTAACAAACCAATATTATCTTGTGTTGATTTAATGATATGATGTATAATCTCTCGCATAACTTGAGTCTTACCTAAACCACTACCTGCAGTAAAGGTGACTAACTCTGATGGTCTAATACCATAAGTTATTTTATTTAATTCCTCAAATGGATATTGAACAAATGATTTAATAGTAGGTTTTGTTATTTCATCAAACAAACTATTAGCATTTATAATACCATCTGGTGCAAATACTTTTGCATCCCAGAAAGCTTTGACATATGTTTGTATTTTATTTTTACTTAAACAATCAGAAGCATCTTTGAAGTCATTAGGTAAATGCATTATCTTACATTTTCCTGGGCTAAATAATTCAGCTACTTTTAATGCTCCCTCTTTTCCTTGTTCATCATTGTCAAAGTTTACAATTACATTATCAAATTGTTCTAACCAATCTAAACTATTCTTAACATCTTTAACTGCAGAAGTAATACCATTCTTAATACTAACTACTGGTGTCTCATACTTATCTGTCTTAAACATTTGATAAGCTGATAGAGCATCCAGTTCTCCTTCAGTTATTATACAATATTTATTTTTACTAAATAAATGTTCACCAAACAATCCAGAAAATTTTGTATTACCTTGTATACTAAATTCTTTTAGTTTGGTAAACCTAGTTTTAGTTCCTATCTTTGCTCCCTGTTTATCATGATAAGGATAATAATGATTAGTTATATTACCCATACTATCAATCTTAACAGTCACTCCATACTTCTTACAAGTATCTGCTTTGATATTTCTATCTACTATTTCTGCAAAGTCTGATTGTCCTACAAAATCTTTTTTCTCATGGTCTCTGTTAATTATTGTAGGTTCTTGTTCTAAATTATATTCTCTTATGTATTCTTGACATGAGAAACAGTAAGCTGAGTTATCAGCATTAACAGAAACTGCATCACTACTACTACATAATGGACAAGGTAAGTGATACTTTACAAAGCCATTTTTGTTTTGTTCATTCATTTGCACCCTCATAAATTCCTTTCAAATAAAAAAGGACTGCCGACCAACTACAAGCCGACAGTCCTAGGAGTAGAAAAATGACAGCCATAATTTCTTATGACTGACTGACTATACTAAAATTCTTTGATGTTGTCAACACTTCCATTAGAAGTATTACCTGCTTCAACATTAAAGTCTTCTTTAGGTGTGTACTCAATTAAGTCTAGTACCTGAACAGCTTGTAAATCTAACCCTACACCCTTCTTGCCTTTGAAGTTCCATTCGTAAGGTTTGTACATTACTTTAACTCTACTGCCATTACCGACAATTTTATCTAAAGGTTTCTTATCAGCATCCACTAATTGTGGTTGTTGGTTTTTATCACCATTAGCTTTTTGTACTTTTCTTTTAAACCTAATTATATTAGGTATTGTTTTTTCGTCTATTGTTGTTTCAGCAACTGAAATTCCTTGACCCTTAAAATCCTCTGCGTCTTTAGAATCAACTGCTAAATCAATTCTCCACATAGGTTCAAACTTTTCGTTTGGTCGTGTCAGAGAAGCCCAGTAAGCTGTGCCTTCAATTATCGCCATATGTATTTCCTTTTTTGTTTATTATTAATTTATCATTTTTCATAGATATCTTTTACCACATCAGTACCCTCCTTGTCAACACTTTCAGAGTCTTTATTTTCTTCAATGTTTTCAAGGACTTCTGTAATCTTTTCATCTATTACTCTTTTGATTGTTTGTTTTTTGTTGAGTTTCTTCTCAAGTTCTGCAATCTTTTTACCTGCCGATTGCACATCTTGATTAGCTTGTTCAAGCTGTATCAAAATTTTTTTAATCCGAGAATCTTTTTCTTCTATAGTATCAGTTAACTCTTTCTTATCTTTAGTTAAATCTGTTATAGTATTTTTATATTCTCTGAGTAAATCTTTATCACTCATTTAAATTTTCGCACCCCTTCTTTTATTGTCATCTTGTTTATTCTTTTTATACCATCACCTGATTTAGTTAATCTTATCCAATTAACTTTAGTATCTTCAGGTAATATTTTTAAAAAGTTTTCTGCTGTCCACTTGTATATTTCTTTTATCTTTCCATTGTGAGTATTGATTGTATCTATATGCCATACATTATTACCACTATCCCAATCAAATCTTTCTACAATACCAGTACTCTTAAATCTTTTTTCAGCTTCATTACTTAGAAAAGCCCAGTTAGTAAATGCATATGCAACACCAGTAGTATCATATTTAAATAAATGATACTGGTCTAATGCTATACTTGGTATTATATAATCAGCTAACTCTTTTGTTGTCATATGTTTCCATATTTGCTGGTCTTTATATAACCTTATAGCTTCTTCTAAGTCTTCTCTTTTATTCATAACTATTTAAAAGTACCTACTATCATATGAAATAATATATAACCCATATAAAATAATAAACAATAACCTATTATCTTTTCGTATATACTAAACATTAATCTAATCCAGTTATAACTTTCTTAACAATACTTAATGGAATATTTTTTGGTTTCTTATTAGATGCACAACCAGTTAATAATATTACTGTTATACTTATTAACATTAAAAATAAAATTATGTTTTTAAATATCATCATAACTTATAACACTCTTCATTAAACAATTCTTTAATAGGAATAACAACACACTTACTTGCTCTGTAATCTCCTATGTTTTTTGTATGAGTCTTTTTATATTTGTTAACTATCTTCTTTAATCTTGATACTCTAAACACTAACATACAATGTTCATTGTTATCTAACTCAAGAACATGAAACCACCATTTAGATTCTGTTTTAAATATACCACTTGGTTTATCTCTGTATTCATATTCTATTGCTATGTTGCCAGTCTTTCGCCACCAACTTCTTTCTGTTTTTATTTCTATCTTACTACCCTTTAGTAAGTTCTCTATTCTTTTTTCTCTTATCTGTCCATACTCTAAATCTAAATCAAACTTTGTATTTTTAGGCATAATAATTTTTTATTGTTGGGTCTTCGTGAAAACTACAAATGTAATGCGTAAGAAACTTATTTAAATTTTTACCTCTAAATAATTTCTTTGCATTAGCTTCTTTAAGTTGTTTGTATTTTCTGATTATAAAGGAAGGGTCTAAGTTTGCATAATCGCAAATTAAACAGAAGTGATGGTCGTTGATTGAAAACCAATCGTTAGCTTCTTTAATTATAACATCTCTTGCATTTCCCCATGCATGAATATCAACATCAAGTCCATCCATGATTGCTCTAACTATAACACAGCGATATAATAATACCTCTGATGTTATTGCTGAACCTTCACCTTGACCTGCGTTTATGCCTGAAGAAGTATCTCTATTCAATATCATTTATCATTTTATTAAACACTTTATCTATGAGTTTTTGTTTCTTATTCTTTACAATCTTTGACTGATACTGCTTTCGCTTCAGAAGATAAGCCATTGGATTTTTCAACTTTTTCTTTGTATGTTTTTTCATCTATCTCTTCTATAGTATGTCTAGTTGTTTTAACCTCTCTTGAGATTATGTTTGAATAAGGACTCCAATTTAATTTCTCTAAATCTTTTAATGTAGTACCTGAGTTATAATAATCTTCTACGCATACATCTACATTAACCCAAGATTTTTTTAAGAAATATTTATTGCTCATAGAAATGTCCTCTAAAATGTTTATTGCTTTATGAAATGCTGTCTTATAAAACGACAGTATCTCTATTATACAATTAAACATTTGCCAAGTGAACATTAAATAAAAATATTTTTTATCTAATAATATCAATGGTTTAGAGGGCATTTGTCTAATCCTTTCACCTATAAGTTGTATTATTAATTAAGCTGGTTGATGTCCACATTCTAAAAATATCTTCCAGTCTTTCCTATCTATAAAATTACATAAATCAAACTTCATCATTGCACTTTCATAGCCATCAGCATTTATAAATAAATGTAAATCATGTTTTATATTATGAAACATATAAACACTATTTGTTTTATCTTCATGTTCATAATTTTCTAAATCATCTATTGCTTCATCCCACTCTTTATTTTTCTTTTTCTTTTTAGTCATTAAGCTACCTCCCTTACTATTGTTATTCCTCTTGCATGGGCAGGATATCTTTTTATATATCCTTTCCATTCTATATAACCTAACATTTGAGCAATACTACTTGTTGATTTTGCGTTCATGTATGAACACATCTCTCTAACTGTAGGCATATATTCATTTTCTTTTTTGTATTCTTTTATATATTTAAATAACTTTAATTGTTTTGGTGTAAGAAAATATTTATTTAAATATTGTTCTACTTTATAATTATTTCCCATTCTCTTTTCTTTCTATATCAGTAATCATATCTTCAATTTGTTTTTTAATATAATTTAATTCACTCTTACCAAGCAAACCAGATACTTGTATGATTGTTGATATTCTTTTTTGTTGTAAATATCTATCCTTATTTCTATCAATCATTTCAAATCTAGCTTCATCCATTTAACACCTCCTGTAAATCTTCCATTGGACTTTCTTCTATGTGTTGATAGTCATGTGATTGCTCAAACAAAAAGTATTCTAAGTTATCATAATCTTTTGCTTCAATCATTAACTCTACATACTTATCAGCACTCTCTCTGTTAAAGAATTGTTTATCTTGTATAAAATTATTTTGATTTTTAAACTTACTCATTACTATATATTTTTTTATTGGTTTCTTTTCCATTTTATTTTCTCCTTTTATTAGTTCTTTTATTCCTGCCCATATACCAGTCACCAGATTCATAATTCCATCTCTTCCCATGGTGTCCTCTTATATCTGCATACCACATTCTTATTCTTACTATTATTTTTTTCCAAATCATATAATGTATATATCATGTTCTGTATTAGTTCACAACCTTTGCTTTGCATATTTTATTCTCAATTAAGAAGTTAGCTTGTCTTCCAAACCAACCCTGTAATTGCCATGCTACTCCAGTATCAATTAGATATTGCCATGCATCTATCTCTTCTTCTGCACTATCACATGGTATATATCCCTCTGCTCTTCCTACTGCTTGATGTACATCCATCACCAACTTTTTATCTAACTTCATTGTTTCATACCTCCTATAAAATTCTAATTCAATCCTTGATTTAAATACTTTCTTACCAAATATTGCTTTATTAATTTTTACTTTTTTTGTCATAATGTTCTACTATTTGTTTTGCTATATCTTTCTTTTTTTTAGTTATTAAAAATGGAAGCAAAGATTTACAAGCTTCATAACACTCTTCATTTAATATTACCCACATCTTTTGAGGTTTAGTTATAGTTCCTTTAACTGATACTCTTGGTTTTCTATAATAAACTTTACCACCAAATATTTCTTGCAATATTTCTATTGGTGCAAAATCTGTATTACATACTTCCATTCTTATTCTTTTGTATGGTTCTTGTTTGTATTGTAAATAACCTTCACCATCTACAAATCCACTTGCCCACTTAATCATACTTTCTATATTACTTATCACTATTAAACTCCTTCATCTTTTCTTGTAAGATAACTCCAATCATTTCCATTTTACTATTATCTCTAGTGTTCCAAGTACTTTTATTAGCTTCCCAAATATCATACTTCCAACTATTCCAATCATCAAGTATCTCTTTCATCATTTGTTCAGTCATTGCTTTCCTCCTTCCACTTTTTATATCCTACTGCCCAAGGTTCTTTAGGTTTAAATTCTACAACATTACTATCAATATGTTCTATATCTTTTTTCTTTATTACAAAACCTTTTGTTGTATCCCAAAGCCCTGTTGTATCTGTTTGTATCCAGTCCATATGGTCTACATCAAATGCTTTTTGATAAGCATCTCGTTTATTACTAGCTTCTAAGTCTATGTAATAAGGTATAGTTTCATAACCCCACACTCTATATCTTTTCATATCACTATCACTCCTAATATAAATCCTACTACAAACCAAATGATTTCTTGTCTGTAATATAAACTCCATACTTTAAACTTACTCATCATCATCCTCCTCTGTATCATGAAGCCAACCACATTCAATATAATAATCTCTGTCTTCATCTTTAAGATTATTCATTTTAAGTTCTACATAAGCATCAACCAATTCATTTGAGGTCATATCATCTGCACTATGCTCAAACTCTTCTCTCATTTTTTCTAGTTCTTCATTTGAAAATTTCTTACTCATCATCTTCCTCCTTTAGTGGTTCATACCATTCATTATTATCATCATCCATTTCACAATCTATTAAATTAAATGAATAATACTCTGTTGTGTTAAGTCCATTACAAGTTTGTTCATAAGGTACTGGACACTCACTTAACCAATCATCAAAGTCTTTCATTGTTGTTTTCTTTTTATCTTTATATATTTTTACTGGCATAATCGTAATCGTATTCCTCCTCATTTTCTTTTTCGTATACTGCTTTGTTATATGCGTTCTTAACTACATCCTCATCTAAAAAATATCCATTGTTATCTTTATGCCAATACCTTTTAAATAGAATTGTTTGTACTTCAGGAAGAGTAATTGTTTCATGTCCTCTCTCTAATGAAGTTCTACTCATTACTATTTCCATTACTTCCTCTTGTACTTCTTGTATTGCTTGTTTGACTTTTCCCATTTTATTATATGCTCCTTTGTTATGTTTAGTGATTTTGCTAAACCCATCACACTCCAATGTTTCTCTTTAATTAATTGTCCTAACTTTTTTCTTATTGGCATATGTCCTCCTTATCTAGTTCTAAAAAGTAATCCCAACCCTCTTCATTATCATCATTGTATTGATAGTTAATTTTAATTTTATTTTTCTTTAACATATCATTAACTTCATCAAGCACCAACTCAATGATTTCATCTGCTCTAGATTTATAGTTCCAACCTATCCAATTATTTCCACTTGTATTTATCGTATCTATTTTAGCCATTATCTTCCTCCTTTGTATCACCTATTATTTCTGTTTGTGTATCATCTCCATACTCAACACCCTCAAACTCAACCTTAACTTTGTCATGAGGAAATTTTGTTATTGCTCCTTCCTCTTGCCAATTACTTTCTACACCATACTCTCTAACTTCATCCTCTGTTAATTGTTTAGCTGAAGTTATCTTCCATGTTCTTACATCAACTGACTGCTCAATGTATCTATATTCATAGTCACTCATTATATTACTCCTCCTACTTCTAAATCAAACTCTAACTTTTCAAGTAAGTCATTTCTTAACCAGTCAAAGTCATCATCTTTATTTGATAAGTCACTCTCATTGTACTCATCAGAATAAAAATCTTTTATCTGCTCACCCATAACATCAAACTCTTGCTTACCTTTAACTATCTCTACTAATAGTTTTATTTCTTCATTGCTGAAGTTCTTTTTTATTTCAGTTATTGTTTTCATTCTACCTCCTCTAATGTATCTACATCAACATATTCTTGTAGATATTGTTTGCAATGTATCAATGCCATCTCTTCTGCTTCTTGTTCATCTTCTGCTTCAACTATTTCTTCATAACCCAACTCACTTATTCCTACTTTATATTTTTTCATTTCACTACCACCCTTCCTGTATCTCTATCTTTTGGATAATAACCTTCCTCATTTATTTCCTTTTGGGTTTTGCATAATCTTTGAAATAAAGTTTCATCAAAGCTTTCCCAAGTAAAATAATTTGTAGGATGCAATTCTCTATCAACATTTAACTCAATAGGTTTTGCACCCATACCAGCTACTATTACTCCAAACTTTCTTTTAGTATTATTCAAATCTGTGACTTGAAATTTCACAGTCACAAAATATTCTTTTGAATAATATTTGTTTGGTCTCTTGTCACCTATGCTAGTCACCTTAACTAAATAATTACCTGACCTCATATCAGATAATTTTTGATTTAAGTTATTATACATTTTCCTCCTTTTGTTTTTTAAAACTTACTTCAAGTATATACAACTTTGTGGCAAAACTTTGACTATTGTTTGTCCACAAAAAGAAAAACAGAAGTAAATTATTATAACAGGTGTGACATAACATCACATTAGTATAATGTTTTGTATATGTTCTATTATAATTCATTTTAAAATAGTATATATAAATAATTAGGTTTATTAATAACAACAACATTACTATTTCTAATTATATATATAACTAATTCCAATACTTATCATAGTTTTCTTTATCATAATATACAACTTTATATTGTTCGTTTCTCTTCATACTTTTTTTCGCAAATTGTTTTGCTTCTTTTTCTTCAGAAAAAATTGTATTAGTATATAATCTATACTTGTCTTCATTTTTCTTTTTGAAAATTACAAAGTACATTTATATTTCCTCTCTCATTAATTCAAATGTAAATCTTCCAGTTTGTTTTAAATAATCTACATTATGTTTAGTTAATGATTGCTGATTGTGTATCAAAGGCAACCATATATCCTCTTCCTTTGTAGTATAGTATAAAGTTCTACCCCACTTTTGTTCTTTCCTCAATACTATATGTATCTTGCTTTGTTCACTCATTGTTCCCTCCTTGTTCCTACTTTGTTCACTTCTTTAAACCCTCCATTGATTTCAGCAACATCAGGTTTTTTCATATCATTAGCAAGTATATCTAATAATAATTCTATCGCATCATAATTATCTTTATGTAATTTCTCAATAGCATTTACAGTTTCCTCTATATCCCAAAGTTTTCTACGCATAAGTAATTGTCTCTCATAAATCTTATTGAGTTTTAATTTTAAATTTAATTTATTCATCATCAACCTCCTTTAAGTATTCATCATCAATACCATCACAAAATCCAGAATGGTCTCCAGTATATTCATATTGTTTTCCATCTATACTTTCACCATTTGCATCAACTTTTAAATAAGTTAATGTATGTACTTGTAGTCCATAATATTTTTGTTTTTTCATTCATCCTCCTTGTTAACTACATATTTATTTATAACAATAAAAGTTATAGTTCCTCCTATTGCTATTGCTATCAACCCAACTAATAACATTCCTACTCCATGTTCTATTCCCATGTCCACAACTCCTTTACTATCATAACAATTCCAAATAAAATTAATACTTGTAATTCTATTGGTGCATCTACAAATATCTCAATCATATTACATTACTTCACTTTCACCATTGTTTTTAAATTTTATTACACCTTCAACTTCTAATGTAAATGGTTTAACCTCTTTCCCACTATCAAACTTTTTTACAAACTCATCTACAATATCTCTCATATCACTTGTCATATCTAGTTCATCATCATTAACATAAATGTATGGTTCATCTTCCATTATAACTGAAACATTTGTAGTATTATATTCATGTCTTAATGCTAAAGCAATTGGACAGCTATTCTCACAACCAATATCACCCATTGTTATATCTTCATTAGTTATATTTATTTTTCGCATCAATCCTCCTCATGTACTCCATTATCTTTTTTAACCATAGATACTTAAACTCTCTGTTGTTTGCTCTGCAATAAGCATCTGCCAAATTGTTTAATCGTTTATCTATTATCATTCAACCTCCCAATTTAAGTCTATTAAATGTTGTTTGAATTGTTTATCATTCATATCTTTAACTTGACTTTCAAAATAATCATAGAGTACTTGATTAATAAATTTATAATCCTCCCATGACCCCTCTACTTGTCCTTGTATATAGTCTTCTTTACTTATCATTTATCCTCCCAGTTTTTTCTTCCTACCCATTGGAAGCTTTTGTATTTTACAAACTTCAACTCCATTCTTAATCCATTTAATAGGAATCCATTTTAATTTAGGATATTTATTTTGAAAACTTTTTACTGCTTTCTTATATCCTCTACTTTCTATCTCTTCAAACTCATTGATGTTAGTATAAAATTTAAACATTATTTTATCACTCATTATTCCTCCATTATCTTTTTTATTTTGTAAAGTTTATCCTCTACTTCATCATGTTCATTCCATACTCTTTTTAAAGTTTTATTATTACTTCTTATGAAATGAAATAAATCCATGTCACCATACTTTACAAATGTTTTTTTGCTTTCTGAATAGTACTCACCATTCAAAAACTTTTCAACATCTTCAGGTACTTTCCTATCACTTAATATTTTAGTGATACCTACTATCTGATTAAGTTTCATATTATACATACCTCCCATCTATTTCTGCAGTACACTCTTCACAATAAAAGAAACTCATACCATCATTATAATATATATCTGATGTAGATATTGTTGAAACATCTTTATCTTCATCATCTGTTGCTACAAGTTTCCATTTACCATCTACTTGTTTATACTTAGTATTTACCCAACTACACCCATCAACATTAGGTAAATACTCTAGCTTTTCACTCTCACATTCTGGACACTTCATTTAACCTCCACAATTAGAATTATTATTAGCAATTACTCTATCTTGAAATCTTTTATTTCTAAAATCTTCCTCATCTTGTAATGCTAACAATCTTAACTTATTGTACACCTCATCTGCTAAAGGTTTACAAACTAATAAACCATTAACAATCTTATCTGCATCTGCACTTATAGACTTGCTTTTCATTTATCCTCCATTGTTATTAATTATATAAGCCCTGATATTGCAACTGAATTAGGTTTATCATCTTCAAACTCTAGATAATATCCTGTTGCGTCACCACCTTTAGCATTATATTTCTCTACCAATTTATTATTTAAATTGAATAAAGCTTGTAAGTATTTTTTCTTATCACCTACAATTTCATTATTAGAAATTTCATCTTGTATTCTAATAATTTCATTCTTAATTCCTTCCATTGCTATTGTTAATGCAAATTCAGAGGGTCTTCCATAATGCTCTTTTAAGTTATATGGTTCCATTATCTATCCTATATATTTGTCTTTATTAATTTTATGTTTATAAACCAAGACAATTAAATTTAAAAACATATTATATTGACTACTACATAATTGTGGCAACAATATGTCATTATCAATTCTTTTTTTGCATATCAGCTATGTGTTTTTTGCATAGCTAATTCTATATATAAAATGTATTAGCAATATCACTCTCTTCAATTTTAAAATCTGTTATTTCTTTATCTATTTTCTTTATCTTATTATTCATATTTATTATTTGTTCTTGTAAAACTTTCTCATCTGTATCAAATTTTATTCTCATCTCATCTTGTTTTTCTTCTGAATAATTATCTAATTCGCAATAATCATCATTAGGATAACTATAAGTTTCAGTTAATCCATCCCATTCATCTCTTATTGTTTTTAATTTATCTTTTAATTCTAATAATTCTTTATGATAAAAATTTTGTTCTATTTTTAACTTATATAATTTTTTATATTTTACTGCTTCCAAATTAAATTCTTTTAAATGATTAAACATATTTTCAGCATGATAAAATATATCTTTAAGTATTCTTGCTTCTATTTGTATTAATTTTCTAACACTATTACATTCATTTTTTTTAAACTCTATTGTTCCATCATATTTATATACTTGATTTTTGTATTGATATTCAGGATGGTCTTTATATTCTAATAATAAATCTATTGCTTGTTTTAAATTTATTTTTTTATTGGAAGTTTCAACCCATTTATCTTTATCTATATTTTTAAATAGTTCATTTTTAGCTTTTGATTTAACAAGATATACATCACTTGTTAAATTACTTAGCATATTATTATATGCACTATTAGTATATTTAGGTTTTTTATTTTGCATACAACCTCCAGTTGTTATAGGTTTATTATTTTTACTTGTCCATCTATCATTACATATATTGCTAATTGTCCAGTTAACACTCCATATTTTTTAGCAAGTGTCAAAAAGATTTTTTTCTGCAATTTCTTAATCGCAAATTGATATATATTTATTTGCTCATCATATAGTTTATTTGCATTTAACCATTTGCCCTGACCTTTAAAGCTAGTCAACCCTCCAAACTTTTTACTTGCTTCAACCTCCAGTTGATTTAAGTATCTTCTATTAGACTTGCCCTGATTGTCAAGTTCTGGTAGATTTAATTGTACTTGTATCATTCACCCTCCATAAAATTATATGCTACATTTACTGCAAATATTCCAAAAAATAACATACTCAAAAATATATTATAAAAGAATACTGCTGATATTACACTTGCAAATATTAAACTCAACCATAATATTACATGGTACATTTACAACCTCCAATTGTTATCTTATTTTAAACTCATTCCAGTTTTTATCTTCACTATCAAAATCAATAAATTGACTATCACTATCTGGCAATGGTTCAATTTTTACTCCACCATTTATTTCTGGTGTACTATCAAAAAGTATACCATTTTTTCTATTATGCTCAATAGCTTGTTTTCGTTCTGCTTTACTCATTTTCATATTTTACTCCATTGTTATTGTTATTATTGCTATACCATATAATTATGGCAAGATTATGTCATTACATAATTTTATTTCAACCTATAGTTGTTATACATTTATTATTTTAAATTTATAATATTGATATTCTTTATCATTTGAATAATCATTTATAAATCTATCTTTATGTTTTAACATTGCTTTTTTATCTTTAAAATAACAAAATAATTCTAAATTTTCTAATTCTTTATTTTTATTTTGTAATCCTCCATATAAAGCATATTTGTATTTTGTCTTTTTATTTTCTATTTGATATTTAGTCATTAATGTTATACTCATTTTCAACCTCCAGTTGTATTAAATATATGTTTTATTAACATTGTTATTGATACAAAATTGTCTAAAATCTTGATATCTCATTCTATATTCTCGGTCACTTCCTGTAAGTTCCTCAATTCTATTGAGATGCTTTGCAGTTGTGACACTCCACACATTTTCACACACATATGTGTCAATCGGTGTTTTAACTGCTACTGCTGTGTTATAACTATAATATATTGTATTACTGCCCTGATGTTCATAATACAAACTTTTTTGGTCTATTTGTTGTCTCATTTTTTCTCCTATAAGTTGTGTTAGTTTTTTCTCCTTTCAGTTGTGTTGTTATATTTTAAAGTGAAATATTAACTTACTCTTTTTATACTTTCAAATGTTATGCAAAAACTAACAAAAACCATTTTTACTTATATAAAAATTCTTTAAATTGTATAGCATAAGATTGTGGCAAAATTATGACACAACCTCAAGTTGTTATTGTTGACCCATTGCAACATTATTTTTTTCTTCAATCATATCTTGTTTTTTTACTTTTTTTGTTAATTTTAAAATTGCTTTTAATTGCTCATCATTAAAACAATTTAAAATTGTATTCATTACATGATATTGATTATCAATATTTTGTATATCTCTATATTCAACATCTATTTGATTTATCATAGCTTTTTTATTCATACAACCTCCAGTTGTAATTGGTTTATATTTAACGATTATATTATTTTTGAGTTAACAAATACTTTAATACAATCTATGGTTGTTTTTAATTAAATTTAAGCTACAACCTCTGATTATGCTTTCATTATTGTTAGCATATTTGAAATAAAACTTTTCAAATTCAGGATTGTTTTTTAAATCTTTTAGATAATTCATAAAAGCAATAAAATGATTTGTATCACTTTGACATATATTTTTATATGTACACCAGTTGATATAAATCTTTTTTATATTTCTTTTATTTTTTCTATTTAAAAACATGTTACACTTAGAGCATAGAATTGTGGCAGAATTATGTCATATATAAAAATATTTTCAACCTATGAGTGTGAGAACAAAGCAAGAACGCCCATGTTTCAAAAATTTTATATATTATAGATGAATATGCCTGATTATTTTGATGCTTGAAATATTCAATTAAAGGTTGATTTTGTTGGCTCAACTTCAGATTGTGTGAGTGTCTTTAGATTATCTTATAAAAGCTTGAAATACAGCTTGAGATTGTAAACTACTTCAGGTTGTGTTGTGAGATTTTAAAAGATTTCATAAGAACATTTTAAGAATAGCTAGTTTAGAATGAGAATGATTAGCAATCGCAAGGGGTATACCATGTGCCATAGGGGGTGGGGTGGGTATAGTATATACTTCATGCACAAAATGGAGAGATTCTAGTGTAAACTAGATAGAAGTCGCCCAGCTACAAAGATTCGCATAGAGACTTGCTATATTTCTGGACTGACCCAGATAGATATAGGTGCTTCACCCCCTGGAGAGCATCTAATTATATTATACAGGTGGTTCTGCATTTGTCAACTCTAATTTAAAATAAATGTTGTCAACTAGCTGTAAACTTGTTATAATAAAAACATGGTTAATAATTACTTACCTTCATTAGATGGCAAAAGAAAACTTACAGAGCAACAAGAAAAGTTCTTAGCAGCACTATCTTCAGAAGCAAAGGGAGATATAAACAAAGCTTTGGATATAGCTGGGTATAAACCTGGAGCTTCTTATGCAGTAATCAATAGTCTGAAAGATGAAATCATAGATGTTGCGACTAAGATTCTAGCAAAATCTGCACCACAAGCTTCAAATAAACTTGTAGAGATATTAAATAGTGATGACCCTATTCCACAGGTCAATGCTAAACTTCAAGCAGCCCAGACCTTGTTAGACAGAGTAGGTGTTGCTAAAAGAGATAAGCTAGATGTTACACATAATGTTGGTAGTGGTATATTTATTTTACCAGAAAAAAAAGAAGTAATAGAAGCAGAAGATGTAGAGGTAATAGATGAAGAAAAGAAATAGTTCTACTATACCTTTTGGTTATAAATTACTAGAAGATAATAAAACTTTAGTAAAGGTTGATAAAGAAGTATCAGCTTTAAATGAAATTAAAGATGGTGTTAAGTCAGGTGCTTTTAGTTTAAGAGGAGCAGTTGAGATATTAGAACATCAAACAGGGCGAAAGTTATCTGCAATGGGATTGAAAAAGATTATTGACAGAGAACCTGAGCAAGAACCAAATGGATTATTAAGTAGAGATGACAAGGCAGTATAATTATAGTATTGACCAGAAAGCTAAGATGGCTGCTAGAAAAGCTGTCAAAGAAAAAGAAAAAGAAATTAAAAGATTGAAAAAGAATCTTGAGAATAAAACGACTAGACTTAGAACTAAGAAAGAAGCTTTAGGTGTAGTTCAAAGAGCAGAGGATGATAAGGTATCTAAGAAAGGTACTGTTATGACTAACAATCAATATGATACTCTGCCAAAGAAAGTTAAAACTCTTTTAGAAGAAGAGAAAGAAAGAATTGTATTTAAACCTAATGTAGGTCCACAAACAGAATTTCTTGCAGCAGGAGAGCAAGATGTTTTATATGGTGGAGCTGCAGGTGGTGGTAAATCCTATGCAATGTTAGTTGACCCATTAAGATATATGCATATCAAAGAACATAGAGCTTTACTGTTAAGAAAGTCTATGCCTGAGTTAAGAGAATTAATAGATAAATCTAGAGAGCTTTATCCTAAAGCATTTACAGGTGCTAAGTTTAGAGAAGTAGAAAAGATTTGGAGATTTCCTTCAGGTGCATCATTGGAGTTCGGATATCTAGACAGAGATGCTGATGTATATAGATACCAAGGTCAATCCTATACATGGATAGGTATTGATGAATTAACTCAATATCCTACAGAGTTTCCCCTTCAATATTTGCAATCACGATTAAGAACAACTAACAAAGATATAAAATGCTTTATTCGGTGTACTGCAAACCCTGGAGGTGTCGGAGGTAATTGGGTTAAGAAAAGGTATCTAGACCCATCACCTCCGAATGAAAGTTTTATAGGTAAAGATGAGATAACTAGAAAGTTTATACCTGCTAAGTTAGATGATAATCCTTATCTAGCTGAAGATGGTAAGTATGAAAAGATGTTAGAATCTTTACCACCAGTACAAAAGAAACAATTACTAGAAGGTAACTGGGATGTTTCTGAAGGTGCAGCATTTGTAGAATTTGATTATGATACACATTGTATTGACCCATATGAGTTACCTAAAAGATGGGAACGATTTAAAGGTATTGACTATGGTTATGCATCTGAGTCTGCAGTTATATGGGCAGCATTAGACCCTAGTGATGAAACATTAATTATTTATAGAGAATTATATCAGAAAGGTTTAACAGGAGAAGACCTAGCTAAGAAAATTTTTGAATATGAAAAAGAAGATAAACTATCTGTTAGTGGAGTGTTAGATAGTGCAGCTTGGGCAAGGACTGGAACAACAGGACCAACAGTAGGAGAAGCATTAACTATGGCTGGTCATAAACTTAGAAGAGCTGATAAAAATAGAATACAAGGTAAAATACAAGTACATGAAAGATTAAAATTAAATCCAAAGGGTAGACCTAGATTACAAATATTTAAATCATGTCCAAACCTTATAAGAGAATTACAGGGTATTCCTGTAGACGCAAACAAACCAGAAGATGTAGATACTAAAGCACCTGACCATGCATATGATGCATTAAGATATTTAATAATGTCTAGACCTAGAAGTATTAGTTCTTATGAGCAAATGCAACAAATAAAAAAGTGGACACCTTCTGACCCAACATTCGGATATTAATATGAAAGAAATGAGAGAAACAATAATAAAAAGTTTACTTAGACACGCAGAAGGACATATAGAAAAACATTGTGCTAATATAGAAGTTTATTTAACTAACCCAGTAGGGATAGGAGAACACTCTGATATATTAGAAGCAATTGAAAAAGAATTAGCTGTGATAGCTGAGTATGAAGACCAAATATCAATTATAAGAAAATATTTTAGTTAATGCCTTTGTATACTTTTAGAAATAAAGATACAAGTGAACAGTATGATAAAGTAATGTCATATGAAGAATTACAAGAATATTTAAAAAAAGAAAACATAGAACAAATATTTAAAATAAATATTTATAGATATTCAGATAATAATGGTACTAAAGACCAATTTACTGAATGGGCTAAAGATAAAAATATAACTGGTGCTGGTGGATTTAAAACATATGGAAAAGCCAGAACCGACTACGATAAGAGAAAAGATGATAAAGAGAAAAATAAAAATAAATCCTAGAGCTAAAAGAGAAATAGATAGATACCCTCTAGTTTCTGTATACTGGTTGGACATATGTTCAGACAGTTCATGGCAATCTTTAGATAATTGTAAAAAAGCAAAACTACCTGTATGTGTAACAAAAGGTCATTTACTTACTCAAAAAGGTGGTATCACTAGAATATTTGGCGACTATTCATTAGCTGATGAAGAGTCAGGCAAGATAGATGAGATTGGCAATACAACTATAATCCCTAATAGTGTTATAGTTGAAATCAAGAAAATAAGTTGACAAGGGTATAGAATAACTGTATTATTACAGTAAGGGGAATTATTTATGGAATACAACAATAGTATGCCTTCCGAAAGTTTTGAAAAAGACAATAAGGAAGACAAGATAGAACCTTTAGTAGCTGAGATTAATTATAAGTTTAAAGCTGCATCTGATAAAAGACAAGATGATGAAGATAGATGGCTTCAAGCTTATCATAATTACAGAGGTAAATATTATAAAAATATTCAGTTTACTGAAAGAGAAAAGTCTAGAGTATTTGTTAAAGTAACTAAGACAAAAGTTTTAGCTGCCTATGGACAAATTATAGATGTACTATTTGGTACAGGTAAGTTTCCATTAATAATTCAAGAGACAAAAGTTCCAGAAGGTATATCTGAATTTGCTCATATGAATCCCATGAAAGAAAAAATGGGAGATGAGAATATGCAACCTACTCCAGGTATAGAAGGTAATATGGATTACACTCCTGGTGAACAAATGGCTGAACCAAATATGGGTTTAGGTTTTCCTGGTGATGGAAACAACTTAGCTCCTGGTGCAACATTTAGTTCTGTTAAAGATAATTTTTTAGGTGGAATAAGAGAACAATATGAAGAAGCAGAATTATCAGAAGGTCCAGCTAAACTTCCAGAGTTCCCTCAAATTAAACCAGCACAGATTGCTGCTAGACAATTAAATAAATTAATTGAAGACCAACTAGATGAATCAAATGCAAATGTTATATTAAGAAATTCAATATTTGAATCTTGTTTATTAGGTACAGGAATTATAAAAGGTCCATTTACTTTTAATAAAACTTTACATAGATATAATATGTCTGGTAATGGTAATGCAAGAGAATATGCACCAGAGTTTGTAAAAGTTCCTAGAATAGAATTTTGTAGTGTTTGGGATTTTTATCCTGACCCTAATGCTAGAAGTATGGATGAATGTGAATATGTAATTCATAGACACAGATTAAATAGACAACAGTTTAAAGATTTAATTAATAGACCATTCTTTTCAAAAGAAAAAATTGAAGAGTGTTTACAAATGGGTGGTAATTATACTAAACAAAGTTGGGAAACAGATTTAGATTTAGAAAATAATACTTATGGTGATATTGAAAAATATAGATATGAAGTATTAGAATATTGGGGAACTATAGATGCATTAACTGCAAGAGAGTATGGTTTAGAAATAGATTCAGCAATTGAAGATAATCAAGACATACAAGTTAATGTTTGGACAGTAAGAGGTAAAGTAATTAGAATTGTAGAAAATCCATTTAAACCTTTTAGAATACCTTATCAAGCTTTTACTTATGAAAAAAATCCATATCAGTTTTTTGGTATAGGTGTACCAGAAAATATGGATGATGCTCAATCAATTATGAATGGTCATGCAAGAATGGCTATTGATAACTTAGCATTAGCAGGTAACTTAGTATTTGATATTGATGAATCTGCTTTAGTAAATAATCAAAGCATGGAAGTATTTCCAGGTAAGATATTTAAAAGACAAGCTGGTGTTCCAGGTCAAGCAATATATGGAATTAAGTTTCCTAATACTGCACCAGAGAATATGCAAATGTTTGATAAGTTTAGACAACTTGCAGATGAATCTACAGGAATACCATCATACTCACATGGACAAACTGGAGTACAAAGTATGACAAGAACAGCATCAGGTATGTCAATGCTTATGGGTGCTGCATCATTAAATATAAAAACAGTAATTAAAAATATAGATGATAGTTTAATTAAACCTTTAGGAGAATCTATGTTCCAATGGAATATGCAATTCTATGAAGGTGAGTTACCTATCATTGGAGATTTTGAAATTAAAGCAACAGGTAGTTCTTCTTTGATGAGAAAAGAAGTTAGAAGTCAAAGACTAACAATGTTCTTACAAACAATTCAAAATCCACAAATTGCTCCATTTGTTAGAATATCAGAAGTCATTAAAGAATTAGCATACTCTTTAGATTTAGACCCTGATGAAATATTAAACTCTAAAGATGAAGCAGAAATTCATGCTAAAATAATAGGATATCAAAATGTTAACCAAGGAACTAGCCCACAAGTTGCTGACCCTAATCAACTCGGAGCAATGGAAGCACCTGGAGGAGTACCTCAACAAGGTGCAGGAGCAGACAACACAGGAAATGGCGAAATCCCACAACCTACAGATAATCCACCAATGCCAGGGCAGATGGAATTTTCTGGAGAGGTTGAAGAACCTGCCTAGTCAAGTAAACGAATTAAAACAAAGTGTTGACGAATAACACTTGCATTGTTATAATAACAAATAAGGATTAGAAAAATGTATCATAGTAAAAAGAAAAAACCTATAAATATGGCTACTGGTGGTCTTATGAATATGCCACCTTTTATCAAAAAGTCTGAAGAAGAAAAAGAAAAGGGTATTACTCCTTATGATGTTAATACACCTAAAGAAGCTAGACAAGGTTTACCTACTAGATTGTTATCACCTTCAAGAACTAGATTTGAAGTTGGTGGTAATTTAGATAAAGATGGTAGTGGTGATATAACTCAAAAAGATATTTTAATAGCAAGAGGTGTTCTTGATGGAGATGGTAATATGATTTCAAAAAAGAAAGCAGCATATGGTGGTTTAATGAAAAGACAAAAATATAATGTTGGTCAACAAGTAGCAAAATTAAAAGAAATAAAATTACCTATTGATGATGATGTATTAGATGAAGATACATTTGAAGAAGCTCCAGCAGAAGGAGATATTCCAGGTGAAGCTAATGCAGTTAAAGATATTTTAATTAAAAGACAAATAGAAAAATTAGAAGCTATGGAAGCTGTTACTGATGATAGTTCTCAAAAAGAAAAAATTAATAATCAAATAGAACAATTAAAATTAAAAATGACTAAAGTAAAAGCATCTACTGGTGGATTATTAAAAATGTCTATTGGTGGTGCTGCAGGAACTTCTGAAAGATATGATAGAAGAAAAGACTATCAAGCATATGCAGAAGGTGATATGGTTGAAGATGAATCTTTAATGACACCTACTGGAATGGACACAGAAGAGATGGATGGTATTGCTGAAGCTAACATGGAAATGGAAGCAGAAGATAATATGGATATGGGAGATATGGATTCTGTAGTAGATACATCAGCTTTATCAGAAGAAGAAGAAAAAGTTGTTGATGATGCAGTAGAAATGTTTCCAGAATTAGAAGGTATTATTCCAAAAATAGTTGCAACAGAATTTACAGATGATGGAGAAGTAGAAGGACCAGGTACAGAAACTTCAGACTCCATCCCAGCACTTTTATCAGATGGTGAATTTGTATTTACAGCAAAATCAGTTAAACATATTGGTGTAGACAAATTAAGAAAAATGATGAAAGATGCAGAAGCAGCTTATGATGCAGGTATGCAAAATCAAGAAGCTGATGCTGCAATGGCTGAATAACAGAATTTACAGAGAAAGGTAACTCTGTGGATAAACAAGCTACCTTCTAGAAATAGAAGCCCTTGTAGTTTTGTTTTTAAACCCAAACACCTACCTTAGCTACCTTCAGTTAAGAAGCCCTAAAGGAGGACAATATGAGTGAAGAAAACAAAGAAGGAAACAAAGTTCAAGCAAATCCTTACAACATGAAAAAGTCTTGGCACACAGATAATGTAATGCCAACTGACCTTCAAAATGCTGATAGTGGATTGTTTGTGCCAAACCCTGATAGTAATAGAAGTGAACCAGAAGCTACTACTCAAACGAGTAACCCAGAAGGTTCTACAGAAAATACTACAGCAACTATGGATAAGGTCCAAGATTCTGCATTAAATGTAGAAACTAACCCTTATAACAAAGTTGATTACAAAAAAAGATATGACGACCTAAAACGATATTATGATAGGAAGTTAGGTGAGTGGACATCAAAGGAAAGTGACCTCAAGACTCAGTTAAGAGAAAACAGACCTAAGTATATACCACCAAAATCTAAAGAAGAGTTAGACTCTTTTAAGAAAGACTATCCTGACATATATGGAGTTGTGGAAACTGTATCTCACTTGCAATCTGAAAATCAGATGTCAAGTCTACAAGAAGAAGTTGACTCTTTGAAAAAGCAAAATCAAGCTTTAGCTCAAAGAGAAGCTCAGTTAGAGTTAGGAAGATTACACCCAGACTTTAGTGAAATTAAAGAATCGGATGATTTTCATAACTGGGCAGACTCACAACCCATGGAAATTAAATCATGGATTTATGAGAACAACTCGGATGGTAAACTTGCAGCAAGAGCAATTGACTTATATAAGAAGGACCGAGGACTTGGTTTAGATAAAAAAACTGAAACGAAGACTACAACGCAAAATCAAGGTGCAGACTTGCTAGTTAAAACTAGAGAACAAGTTCAAGTACCTCAATCTAACGAAGTGGTTTTCAATCGTTCTGATATTGCTAAAATGTCAGACGAAGAGTTTATGCAGTATGAAAAAGATATTGTAAAAGCTCAAAGAGAAGGAAGAGTTAAATAACTTTTCTTTCATTTTTTATTAACCAATAACAACAACAAAGGAGTGTGAAACATGGCTAAATTCGCTGGTGGTTCAACTTATAACTTTGATTTATCTGCTTCAGGGCAAACGAATGGTTTCTTTATCCCTGAGATATATTCAAAGAAAGTACAAATCGCACTTAGAAAAGCTGCTGTTGCAGAAGCAATCTGTAACACAGACTATATGGGTGAGATTTCAAACTTTGGTGATACAGTAAACATCATCAAAGAACCTCAAATAACAGTAGCAGATTACACAAGAGGTCTTACTGTAACTTCTACTAACTTAACAGACCAAGAGCTTGTTCTTACAATTGACCAAGCAAAATCTTTTTCTTTCAAATTAGATGATTTAGAAAGAAGATTTTCTCATGTCAATTTCCAAGCAATTGCTTCTGACAATGCTGCTTACAAACTAAGAGATGCAATGGATGCTAACATCCTAGCTGCTATCTCTGCTGGAGTAACTGCAAATACAGGAACATCTGCTGGTATGGGAACAACTGCAGCTCCGATTGATATCGGATTTGCATCAGGTGAAGTAGACCCTCTAAATCAAATGGCACTTGCTGCTAAAAATTTAGATGTCGCTTCTGTTCCTGAAGAAGGAAGATGGTTTGTAGCTCATCCTGAGTTTTACAATCAACTATCAAACACAGCTTCTAAATTGTTAACTGTTGACTTCAACGCAGGTCAAGGTTCAATTAGAAATGGTTTAGTTGCATCTGGACAACTTAGAGGATTCTCTATGTACAAATCTACTAACCTTCCAACTAACGACTTATCTGGTACTGGTTCATCTGCAGGTGGTTCTGCAACAGCACCAGAAGTTCTATTCGGTCATATTAGTGCAGTATCTGCTGCATCTGCTATGAACAAAGTAGAAACTGTTAGAGATACTACTACATTCTCTGATATCGTTAGAGGTCTAATGGTTTGGGGTAGAAAAGTATTAAGAGATGACGCAGTAGGTAAAATTATCTACAAAATTGACTAATACTTAGTCTTACAACTATACTTGATGGAGGGGTTGCAATATACCCCTCTATCTTAATTAAGGAGACAGAATTATGATAGAAAAAATTAAATCAAAAATACAATCTATACCTACAGATGCAAAACATTTATGGGATAATCATAAAAAAGTTTGTGTAGCTGTTGTAGTAGTAGTTGTAGTATTAATAATAATTTAAGGAGATTATAATATGCCTGGATATGGAATGAAAAAGAAACCAATGAAACATGGTGGAAAAGTTCACAGAAATAAAAAAGGTCATGGTGGCATGATGGTCATCAAGATTTCAAAAGATAAAAAGAATAAAAAGAAATAATTTAAAATGGGATTACTATCTTCACCTGCCTGGACTAGAAAAGAGGGTAAGAATCCTAAAGGTGGTTTAAATGCTAAAGGCAGAGCATCTTATAATAAAGGTCGTACAAAGACTGGTAAGAAAAGAAATTTAAAACCACCTGCACCGAATCCAAAAACTAAAAAAGATAAAGGGAGAAGAAAATCTTTCTGTGCTAGAATGAGAGGAATGAAAAAGAAACTTACTTCAGCTAAAACAGCAAGAGACCCTAATTCAAGAATTAATAAATCACTAAGAGCATGGAATTGTTAAATGGCTAAAACATACTTATCAATAGTAAATGATTTACTTGTAGAAATAAATGAACCTGAAATAACTGGTATATCTAGTGCAGTAGGGATTCAAAAACAAGTTAGTAAATGTGTAAATAGAGCATACTTTGATATTGTAGATGCTGTAGATAATTGGGCATGGTTAGCTACTAACACTCCTCAAAATGAATATTATGGAAATACATTTATAGAAACAGTAGCAGGTACTAGATGGTATCTTTTAAAAGCTGGTTCTGCAAATGTAGATGCTGATTATGATGCAGTTGATTGGGATAGATTTACTGCAACAACAGAAGGAGTATCAGGTAAATCTGCTCCACATACAATTAATAAATTAGCTTTTATTACATTAGATGTATGGAGAAATACTTATGCAAGAAGTGAAGAGTTAGATAAATCTAGTAGTTCACCTGCATATGGAGTACCATTAAGAGTTATTAGAAGTTCTGATGGTAGAAGATTTGGATTATCACCAATACCTGATGATGTATATAGAATTTATTTTAATGCTTATAATAGACCATCTGAATTAGTAAATGATACAGATGAAGTTTTATTTCCTGAACAATACAAACCTGTATTACTAGCAAGAGCAAGATATTATATTTATCAGTTTAAAGATAATATTGCTCAATCACAATTAGCATTAGACGAATATAAAAAAGGTTTACAACAAATGTCTGACAAATTAAATTCACCACAACCTAAGTATATGTCAGATGTAAGATTTACTTATTTATTACCATAGGATAAAATTATATGCCAACACAAGGAGCTTCCATTACAGTACAAGGTGGATTAGATTTAGTATCTAGTTCTCATGCATTGTTTAGAACACCAGGAGCTGCAACTAAATTAGAAAATTTTGAATCTTCTACAACTGGTGGATATAGAAGAATAAGTGGTTATAAAAAATTTGGTGGAACGAGTGGAGTAATTCCATCAGGAGTTTCAACAGAATCTATAGAAGGATTATTTCCTTATGCAAATGGTGTAGTAGTTTGTCAAGGAGATGATATTTATTGGAGTACAACTGGCACAAGTTATACTCAAATTAACAAAGATACTTATAAAACTAAAACAGGAACAGTTTCTGTAACAGCAGGTAGTCCAACAGTAACTGGAAGTGGTACAGCTTTTACAACAGAGTTTGCTGCTAATGATAGAATACAAATTAATAATGTTAACTATAGAGTATTATCTATAACAAGTGATACAGTATTAACTTTAGATTTTAATGTAGTATCTAGTATAAGTGGACAATCTGTTAAAAAAAGTGGTATGTCTCTTTCAGATTTATCTAGTGCAACAGTAATATCTAGAACAAATCAATCAAATGTTGAATTTGTTAACTATACATCTGAAGGTACTTATGGTACTATTTATATTACAGATGGTGCTAATAAAATAGCTGAGTTTCAAATAGAATTAGATAGTGGTTCTAATGTATTTCATTTTGAAACATTAGAAAGGTCTACACCTATTAATCCTAAAAGATGTACAATATTTTCTGAAAGATTAATAGTAGCTGGTCAATCAGATTCAGATAGTACAGTTGCATATAGTACTAGATTAAAACCATATGATTTTACTGGTGCTTCTGCAGGTACAATAGATACTGGAGATGTAATTGTAGGTATCAAGGTATTTAGAAATAGTCTAGTCATATTCTGTAAAAATAGTATATTTGAGTTGACAAACCTAGATTCTACCCCTATACTTAAATCAGTAACCAAAAATATAGGTTGTGTAGATGGAAATACAATTCAAGAGATAGGTGGAGACTTAGTATTTCTAGCACCTGATGGATTAAGAACTATTGCTGGTACAGCTAGAATTGGTGATGTTGAATTAAGTTCTATTAGTAGAAAAATATTACCACTTATAAATGATTTATTAGATAATATATCTAGCTATACAATTGATAGTATGGTTATTAGAGAAAGAAGTCAATACAGATTATTTTATTTTCAATCTGGACAAGCAGCTTCTTCTCAAAAAGGAATTATAGGAACTTTTAAATTTGATGCCAATGGTGTTCCTGCATTTGAATGGAGTGAAACAGTTGGTATGGAAATTAAAAGATGTGCTTCAGATTTAAATATAAATAATAAAGAAGTACAATTTGGTTCTAATGAATCTGGATATGTTTATCAATTAGATACTGGGAATAATTTTGATGGTTCTAATATAAATGCACAGTTTCAAACACCAGATATGGATTATGGTGATAATGGTTTAAGAAAAAGTTTGTATGCAGTTAAAGCAAATATTGAACCAGAAGGAACAAATAATAATTTAAAATTAAGAATTAGATATGATTTTGAATCAACTGAAGTTCCACAACCAGGAGATTTTACAGTAGGTAATTTAAGTAGTGCTGCAATATTTGGTGCAAGTACATCAATATTTGGTACATCAATATTTGGAGCAGTAACATTACCAAGTAAAAGAGTTATTGTAACTGGTAGTGGTTTTTCAAATAACTTTAAATTCTTTACAGATGATACAGATGCATCATATTCAGTAAATGGAATGTTTGTATCATTTATAGCAGGAGGAAGAAGATAATATTATGGCAGGATATATACGACAACGAAATATTGCAAATAATAATGTAATTGATGCAGATTTATTTAATGGTGAATATAATCAAATTGTAAATGCATTTCATGTAAATACAGGACATAAACATGATGGTACTGCAGCAGAAGGTCCAGTAATAGGATTAATTGGTGATGCAGGTTTATCTACACCTTTAAATAAAATTTTAATAGATACAACTAATGACCATTTAGAATTTTATGTAGATGTAAGTGGTTCAGCAGTAGAACAATTAAAAATTCAAGATGGTGCTATTGTACCTGTAACAGATAATGATATAGATTTAGGTACATCAAGTTTAGAATTTAAAGATGCTTTCTTTGATGGTACTGTAACATTAGATGGATTAACTATTGGAAGTGCTACAAGTATTACAGATGTTGATACAGATTTAACATCTGTTTCAGGAAGTGATGATACAGTAGCTAGTGCTAAAGCAATTAAAACATATGTTGATGCTCAAGTAGCAACAATTCCTGTTGGAGATATTACTTCAGTAGTTGCTGGTACTGGTATGACTGGTGGTGGAACATCAGGTGATGTAACATTAAATGTTATAGGTGGTACAGGTATTGATGCTAATGCAAATGATATTGCAATTGATTCTACAGTTGCAACATTAACAGGTTCTCAAATATTAACAAATAAAACTATTGATGTAGATAATAATACAGTATCTAACATTGAAGTTGATAATTTAAAATCTGGAGTATTAGATACAGATATAACTTCAGTATCTGCTTCAGATGATACACTTGCTTCTGCAAAAGCTATTAAGACTTATGTAGATACACAAGTTGCAACAGTTCCTACTGGAGATATTACAGCAGTTGTAGCAGGTACAGGTTTATCTGGAGGAGCAACTTCTGGTTCAGCAACTCTTGCTATAGATACTGCAACTACAGTTGATTTATCTACAGCACAAACTTTAACAAATAAAATTTTAACAAGTCCTACTTTAACAAGTCCAGTATTAAATACTTCTATTAGTGGTACAGCATTTAAAGATGAAGATAATATGTCATCTAATTCTGCTACAGCAGTTGCTTCTCAACAATCTATTAAAGCTTATGTTGATAATGAAATAGCAAGTGTTCCAATAGGAGACATTACTGAAGTTGTAGCAGGTACAGGATTAACTGGTGGTGGTGCATCTGGTTCAGTAACTTTAAATGCAGAAGTATCAGCATCAAGTACAAATACATTTACTAATAAAACTATAGATGCAGATGGTACTGGTAACTCAATTACTAATATTGAAAATGCTAATATTAAATCTGCAGCAGCTATTGATGCTACTAAAATAGCAGATGGTAGTGTAACAAGTACAGAGTTTCAATTTATTAATACTTTATCATCTAATGCTCAAACACAATTAGATGCTAAACAAGCAACTATTGATGCATCTAATAGATTAAATGCTAATTTAATACATGATGGTTCAGTAGATAATACAGAATTTGGATATTTGAATGGTGTATCAAGTGCTATTCAAACTCAAATAGACACAGCTAATACTAATATTAGTGGAAAAGCTAGTAATGGTTTTGCAGTAGCAATGGCTATTGCATTATAGATTGTGTTGACAATATGACAAAAAAAAGGTATAATTAGGATAATTCTATGGCACAAGATTTTGAAAGAACTTTACAACAAAATATCTCAAACAACTCTGGCTCTCCTACAACATTAAGAGCAGCAGCAAATTCTGATGATGCTATTATAGGTGTTAGATGTGTTAACACTTCAGGTACATCAGTTAATGTTACTGTTTATGTAGAGAACAGTTCAACTAATTATCATATTATTAAAAATGCACCTATCCCTACAGGTGGTTCATTAGAGTTAATTGATGGTGGTTCTAAAGTTGTTTTACAATCTGGAGATGCAGTTAAAGCTTTTGCTTCAGCAGCTTCTTCTGTTGATATTATAACAAGTGTTGTAGATACAATCTCAGCATAATAAAGGAAATAGTAAATGCCCTATATAGGTAGAACACCTGCAAATGCAGCGATAACAGCAGATGATTTAGATAATGGTATTGTCACAGCAGACAAACTAGCAACTAATGCTGTAACTACTGTTAAAGTAAATGCAGATGCTGTTACAAATGCTAAAACAGAATTTACACCTGGACTAACTATTAAAGGTGATGGTTCAAGTGCTGATGGAAAAATTATTCTTAATTGCTCACAAAATTCACATGGAGTTTCAATAGCTGGACCTGCACATTCTGCAGGGCAGTCTTATAATCTTATACTCCCTACTTCAGTTGGTACAAATGGACAAGTACTTGCTACTGCAGGTTCTAATACAAATCAATTAAGTTGGGTAGATGCAGTAGAAGCTAAACCTACAGTTGCTGATGTATCTCAAACTATTTCTCCATCTACATCACAAACATTTAATATTACAGGTACAGGATTTATTTCAATACCAATAGTAGAATTTATTAAATCAGATACAGGAGCTATTACAAGAGCTGGTGCTGTATCTTTTACAAGTGCAACAGCTTTATCAGTAACAGCTACACTAGCATCTGGTTCTTATTATGTTAGAGTAGAAAATAATGATGGTAATGCAGGAAGAAGTACTAATGCAATTATAACTGCAAGTACAGCTCCTACATGGACAACATCAGCAGGTTCTTTAGGAACTATAGCTGGAGATTTTTCTGGTACTGTAGCAACAGTTGCAGCAACATCAGATTCAGCAATTACATATTCAGAAGTTTCATCTCCTGCTATTCTTATAGGTTCAGGTTCAGGTCAAGCTAATTGTACATTAAATGGAAGTACAGGTGCTATAGCAACAACAGATTTCGGTGGAAGTTCAACTTCTCCAACATTATATACATTTACATTAAGAGCAACAGATGCTGAAGGACAAACAGCAGATAGAGTATTTACTTTACAATCATCATTTGGTGCAACTGGAGGAGGACAATTCAACTAATGGCTAGTACATATTTAACAAGAACACCAAGTTCAAATGGAAATAGACAAGTTTTTACATTTTCTTTTTGGTTAAAAAGAACAAAGTTAGGAAGCACACAATATTTTATTTCACAAGGAAGTGATAATGATAATAACTTTGCTATGTATTTTGATGCAAATGACCATATGGGTATGTGGGATTATGGTAGTGGATATAACTGGCGATACACAACAAATAGAAAATTTAAAGATATTAATGCTTGGTATCATATTCTTTTAAGAGCTTCTACAACAGATGGTACAGCACAAGATAGAATGAAATTATATATAAATGGAGTACAAGAAACATCATTTAGTACAAATACAACAGCATCTTCAAGTCTTAATACTCATGTCAATCAAAGTGGTAATGCTTTAAAAATAGGTATTTATACTTCTGGTAGTAATTATTTTGATGGTTTGATGTCGCATTTTCATCTTGCAGATGGTACTGCTTACGAACCATCAACATTTGGCGAAACAGATTCAACAACTGGTGAATGGAAAATTAAAACTTCTCCAAGTGTATCTTATGGAACGAATGGATTTTTTATTTTAAAAGATGGTAATTCAGTTACAGACCAATCTGGTCAAAGTAATAATTTAACAGTTGGTGGTGGTACACTTACAAAATCAGAAGATTGTCCAAGTAATGTCTTTGCTACATTTAATCCTTTAGATTGGGAAAATAGAAATATAGCATTAACTAATGGTAATGGAACAGCTACAAATACAGACACAGCTAATTGGCAGGCAAAATATGCTATGTCAACTTTAGCTATGTCTGCAGGAAAATATTATGCAGAATTTAAAGTTGGAAATATTGGAACAAATCAATTATATGTTGCAGGAGTAATAGCTGAACCTGAATCACAAAATATAAACTCATCTATAGGTTCTTTTGGTCTTGGTCTATATTCTCCAGGAAAAATTTTTAATTTAGGCAGTGAGGCTCAAACAAGTTTAGGTGCTATAGTTGCTGACGATATTATTGGAGTTGCTTTTGATGTAACTAATGGAACATTACAATTTTACAAAAATGGTAGTACCATTGGTTCTCAAATTACCTCTATAGCTACAGCAGGAAAATTATGGCGATTTGGAGTAAATGGATACGATGGAACTTGGGTAATGCATTCAAATTTTGGTAATGGCTACTTCGGAACAACTGCAGTATCTAGTGCAGGAACTAACGCAAGTGGTAATGGAATTTTTGAATATGATGTACCAACTGGCTACACAGCTTTATCAACAAAGGGGTTAAACGAATAATATGGCATATACTACAATAAATAAATCTACATTATATTTTAATGATAAATTTTATACTGGTACAGGTTCTAATGGAAATGCAATTACAGGTGTAGGATTCCAACCTGACTTTATATGGATTAAAGATAGAGTAAATGCTTATTCGCATAGATTATATGATTCAGTAAAAGGAGTTAATTCTGCATTAAATTCAGACAATACTGCTGCAGCATCTCAATATGCACAATATGGTCAATTAGAAAGTATTGATAGTGATGGTTTTACTGTCGGACAAGGTTCATCTAATGGAGCTGCAATGAATGATAGTGGAGATGGTCATGCTTCATGGAGTTGGAAAGCAGGAACAACTGGTTCAGGAACTACAACAGGTTCAGGAACAGGAAAAGCATATTCTTATTCTGTAAATACGACAGCAGGATTTTCAATAGTTAAATACAAAGGTAACGCAACAAATGGACATGAAATACCACACCATTTAGGAGTTGCTCCAAGTTGGACTATAATTAAAAGAACTTCAGGAACTGAAGATTGGATTGTTCAAAGTGCAACTAGAGGATGGAATAAAAGATTAATTTTAAATACTAATAACTCTGAAGCATCTCATACAGATTTTATTTCAGGAGTAAGTACAACAACTTTTACACTTCAAACTAATGGAAGTGTTAATAGTAATGATGAAGATTATATAGCTTATGTATTTGCAGATAAAACTGGTTATAGTAAGGTTGGTTCTTATACTGGTAATGGAAATAATGATGGAACATTTGTTTACACAGGATTTAAACCAAAATTAGTTATTGTAAAAGAAGCTGGTGCAAGTGGAAATTGGATTATGAAATATGATTATTATATTAATCAAAATGATTATTATGTTCTTTCTAATGATTCTGCAGCAGAAGCAAGTGGTGCAGTTGTTGGTTTTGATTTATTAAGTAATGGTTTTAAATTAAGAGGTACAGCAGGAGATAGTAATGGAAGTGGTGCTGACATTTTTTATATAGCATTTGGTCAATCATTAGTAGGTTCAAACAATGTACCATGTACAGCAAGGTAAAATAATATGGCAATAATAAAAATTAAAAACCCAGCAATAGATTTAGATGCAGCAGAGATTCCTAATCTTGATGCAAGTAAAATTACATCTGGTACAATAGATTCAAATAGAATTTCAGGATTACCTGCTTCGGCAATTTCTTCAGGAACATTCGCAGATGCCAGAATCGCAGCATCTAATGTTTCTCAACATGCTACAAGTTTTGATGATAACAAATTAGTTAATGATATTTCTACATTAGGATTAAGAGTACACACTCAAGAAAATCTTAATGTTTCAAATACTAACTCTGCGTCTTTTGATGTATTTCAAGATAGTTCTGGGATTACAAATTTCACTACTGCATCAAGAAATGATGCAGAATATGTTTCGGCTGGAAGTGTTTCAGAAGCATATGAAACAGGAGATAGAGAAAGTTCTTATTCAATATTAGCAAGTGGAATAGATACAGGTTCGGATATAGCATCAGGAGATTTAGGTAATTGGTTTAATGGAAATCAAAGCCAAAATTCTACAGGTGGTTGGTATTGGAATAGTATTGGTTCTAATATGAGTGGGAATTCATTTACATTTGCTTTAGGTTCAGGTGTTACAAAAGTTTATACAGGTGCAAAATTTTATAATGATGCTAATGGAGCAAGTTGTGGTAATTGGAAGTTTCAAGGTTCAAATGATAATTCTAGTTATACAGATTTAAGTGCAAGTTTTGAATGGGTTACTGCTGGAGATAGTGCTCCTTTTACAAAAGAGGTTTCTTGGAGTAATGATACTGCTTATAGATATTTAAGATTATTAGGTTTAACAGGAGCACAAACAAACAATAATCCTTGGCAAACAGAATTAGAATTTAAAATTAAAACAACTACTCCAAGTGCAACAGGAAGTTTTGAAGGTGTTGCAATAACTGCTGGAGCATCAACTTCATCTATGGGAGCAGTAATAACTTATCAAGACCATGCAGGTACAAATACTTTGAATACAGATATTGTTTTACAATTATCAGCAGACAATGGTTCTAATTTTACAACAGCTACACTTACAGCTTTACCTGATTTTGCTACTGGTATTAAAATGGCTAAAGTCAATGACCTCTCGGTCACTTCGGGAACTCAGTTGAAATATAAAATTTTATTTGCTAATCAATCATCAGGTAGCAAAGAAGCAAGAATAAGGGGATTGTCTTTACAATATTAATATGGCTTATATCGGACAAAATTTAGATAGATTTAGTAATGTTGAAAAGCTAGATGCTATAACACCAGCTACTTCAACAGGTGCTGGTCCTTATAATTTAACTAAAGGTGGTGTGGCATTTACTCCATCTTCTGCAGATACAATGGTTATTTCAATTAATGGTGTTGTTCAGTATGGAAATTTTACTGTTAGTTCTTCTACAGTTACATTTAGTGGTGCATTAGCTGATGCAGATACTTGTGATTTTATTTATCACATGGGTACAGGTTTATTATCAACTCCTGTTGACAATTCAGTTTCAACTGCTAAAATAGTAGATAGTAATGTTACTACAGCAAAAATAAATAATTCTGCAGTAACAGATGCAAAAATAGCTACTGTATCAGCAAGTAAATTAACTGGTGCTTTACCAGCTATTAGTGGTGCAAATTTAACAAATTTACCAGCAGAAACTAAACCTACTATATCATCTATTTCACCTACAGTTATTACTAATGCTCAAACTGCAGTAACTATTAATGGAGGTAACTTTATATCAGTACCTCAAGTAGAAGCAATTAATTCTAGTGGTGCAATAACAGCAGCAGATAGTATTACATTTACTTCAGCTAGTCAAATAGTTGCAACATTTACTTTACCTGTAGATGGTACATATTTTATTAGAGTAGAAAATAATGATGGTAATGCTGTTAGAAGTTCAAGTGCATTATTAAATGTTTCAGATTTACCTGCATGGGTAACAGCAGCAGGAAGTGTTGGAACTTTTAATGGTAATGCTGCAATAACTACAGTTACTTTAACTGCAACAAATGCAGTTTCTTTTACTTGTAGTCCTAATCCACCAACAGCAGGATTAACTTTTACAAGTGGTTCAGGAAGTGCAACAATAACAGGAACACAAACAGCACATACATCTGCATCAACAGATAATTTTACAGTAACAGCAACAGATGCCGAAGGTCAAACAGCAGCTAGAACTTTTAGTATTTCTTATACTTTTGGTGCATCAGGTTCAGGAGGATTTAATTAATGGCTACATATTTATCAAGAACATCAAGTAGTTCACCAACAGGAACAACAACTTGGACATTTTCAGCTTGGATTAAAAGGTCAGGTTTTACTCCAAGTTCATCTCAAAAATTTTTTTCTGCAGGTTCTAGTAGTAGTGATAGAACAGAATTTTATCTTGCAACAGATGGAACTTTTGCAATTTATAAAGATGTAAGTGGTTCATCAGCAAATCTTAGTTCAACTAGAATATTTAGAGATGAAAATGCTTGGTATCATTTTGTAATTCAAAATAATAATGGAACTGTAACAGTATATGTAAATAATGAAACTGTATCTTTATCTGGTTCAAATTTAGGAACTAATAAAATTAATGCTGCTTCTACTGCTCACTATGTTGGTCAACAAGTTGCAGGTGGACAAAATTTTTTTGGTATGATATCTCATCTTCATTTTATAGATGGTACAATTTATGCTCCAACTGTTTTTGGCGAAACAGATTCTACTACAGGAATTTGGAAAATAATTACTACTCCAAGTGTAACTTATGGAGATGATGGATTTTTTATATTAAAAGATGGTAATAATTTATCTGGTTCAACAGTACAAGACCAATCTGGTAAAGGAAATAATTTTACAGCTTCTGGAAATTTAACAGATATGAAAGATTGTCCAGATGATGTTTTTGCTACTAATAATAGTATATGGAAACAAGAAAGTACAAGATATTTAACTCATACAAAATGTAACACTATGATTTCTGGTGGTGGTTCTAGCACATGGTATCAATGTCCTGCAACTTTAGCTTTTAATAGTGGAAAGTTTTATTGGGAGTGTAAATTTAATGCAGGAACAAATTTAGATAAAAACACAGTAGGTGTTATTGATGTTGAAAAAACACAAGCTAGTGGACAGTTTCAAGATAAAACAGGAAGTGTTTTCTTTAAAAATGAAGATGGTGGCGACTATAGATTAGATGCTTCTAATGTTGATAGCAACTGGGGTACACTTGCACAAAACGATATTTTAGGTGTTGCAGTTGATATGGATGCAGGAACACCAACAGTTAAATATTACAAAAATGGAACATTATTAGGAACTGTAAATGCTTCATCTTTATCAGGAAAATTTGTAACTCCTGCACATATGATTTACACTTCAGGTGAATATCAAGTTAATTATGGCAATGGTTACTTTGGAACAACAGCAGTATCTAGTGCTGGAACAAATGCAAGTGGCATAGGAGTATTTGAATATGATGTGCCTAGTGGTTACTCAGCTTTATCAACGAAAGGATTAAATTTATAATGGCTTATACAACAATTAATAAACCTTCAGATTATTTTAGAATAAAACTTTATGCTGGTAATGCTACTCAAAATAGAGCAATTACTTGGGATGAAAGTTCTAACATGAAACCAGATTGGCTTTGGTTTAAAAATAGAAGTGCAACACAATCTCATTGTTTGTTTGATACTCTTAGAGGTGCAACTCAAAGATTAATTCCAAGTAGTTCTAATGGTCAAAATACAGAAAATACAAACTTAGATAGTTTTGATACAAATGGATTTACAGTTGACCATGAAGCTATTATAAATGGTAATAGTGCTAATTATGTTTGTTGGGGTTGGAAGGCAGCAAATACTTCTGGTTCATCTAATTCAGATGGAGATGTTACTTCAACAGTTTCAGTTAATTCAACAGCAGGAATTTCAATAGTTAAGTGGACTAATAATGGAAATGCAAGTTGGATTGGACATGGTTTAGGAACTACACCTCATTGGATTTTAATTAAAAGTTTAAGTAGTTCAGCTAGTAGTATAACTGCTTGGGTAAATTATCATCATAAAATAAATGCTACTGACCCAGAAGATTATACTATTTATTTAAATAATCAAGATGCAAGAGTAGATAATCCAATTTTCAATGATACTGCACCAACAAGTACAAAATTTAGATTTGATAGTGCAGATACTACTGATTATATAGCTTATTGTTTTGCAGAAAAAACTGGTTATTCAAAATTTGGAACTTATGATGGAAATGGTCAAAATGATGGACCATTTATTTACACAGGATTTAAACCAGCTTTTTTAATTCAAAGAGAAGTAGGAAGTTCTAGAGATTGGACTATGATTGATAGTAAAAGGTCTACTTTTAATGTTATGGATGATAGACTTGTACCTAATGATAGTTCTGCAGAAGTAACAAATAACAATACAGATTTTTTAAGTAATGGTTTTAAAGTTAGAGGAAATCAAACAAATACAAATAATAATGGTGGAAGATATATTTATATGGCATTTGCAGAAGAACCATTAGTAGGTACAAATGATGTACCAGCTACTGCAAGATAATGGCTAAGACAAAAGGATTTTTAAATAAAGAAGCACATATACCAATTAAGAAAGGTAGTTCACAAGGAAGAAGACCAAACACAAGTACTATGAATAAAAAGAAAAGACAAGGTAGAACAAAAAAACAATTAAGATATAGAGGACAAGGAAGATAATGCCAAGAAAATCAGCAACAGAAGTTAAGATAGATTTTTTAGTTAGAGAGGTTAAAGAATTAAAATCTGAAACTAAATGTCTAAGAGCTGACATAAACAAAGGTAAAGGAGCTTTGTGGATATTATTAGTATTGGCTACTATTGTAGGTAGTGCTTATAATTATTTTATTAAGTAATAAATTATGTTAACAAAAGTAAAAAGAATTAGAAGAAAAAAATTTCAAACTGGTGGTGAAACTAGGAAATTTGAAAATATTCCTGGAGCTTCTCAACCACAACAAAAAGATGGAATAGGTACAAGAAATCAATTTGTTGATAAGTTTGTAACAGAACAAGTTAAATCTCCTGAAGTAGCAAGTGCTGCTCAACAACAATATACACAACAAACAGTACAAAGTAATGAATTATTATCTGGTGCTACTATGGCTGCACCTACATCTGTAGGAGCAACTACAATATCAGGTTCTCAAATTGCAGCACCATCAGCTATAACTTCAACACAAGTAGCAGCACCTACAAGTTTAACAGCTTCTACTATGACACCTGCTAGTGGTACTGCTCAAACAGGAACTGCACAAGCTGGTACAGTAGGTACACAATCACAAGTTGGTACAGTTACAGGAACTTTATCAGGTACAGCTACAGGTGCTACAGCAGCACCATCTACAACTGCAGTAGTACAAGCACAACAAGGACAACTATCTGCAGGAGCTTTAGCTCAAGTATTATCAGGTACAGCAGCAACAGTCGCTGGACAAACTGCAACATTACCTGGACCTATTCAAGCAGCAGTTGCAAATAATCCTGCTCAAGTTACTGCAACTATAATGCAACAACCTACAGCAGTACAAGCACAGGTTGCTTCATTACCTACAGATGCATTAGTATCTAGTCAAATGACTACATTGTTAGATGGAATAGATACTGGTCAAATTCCTACATGGGCAAGAGGAGCTGTAGAAAATGTAGAAAAAAATTTAGCTCAAAGAGGTTTAAGTAAATCTACAATAGGTAGAGATGCTTTAGTAAATGCAATAATTAATTCAGCATTACCTATTGCACAATCAAATGCTACTGCATTACAACAAAGAGCAGCACAGAATTTAAGTAACGAACAACAAGCTTCTGTGTTATCAGCACAACAAAATTTTCAAACTCAGTTAGTTAATGCTGAGAATGACATGAAAGCTAAGATGATGACTGGGCAGTTTGCTCAAGAATTAACTAAGCTTAATGCAATGAATGAACAACAAGCTATTATAGCTGGTGCTAATCAACAACAACAAGTAAGATTAGCAAACTTAGCAAACTTACAACAAGCTGGTTTAACTAATGCACAGTTACAACAGCAAATGGCTTTAGCTAATTTAAATGCTGGACAACAAACAGCTTTAGCAAATGCACAAACTACTGCAGGTTTAGATGTACTAAATTTAAATAATAGACAACAAAGTGCAATATCTAATTCTAATTTATTTAGAACATTTGAATTACAAAATTTAAATAATACACAACAAGCTACAATGCAAAATGCTGTACAGTTAGCTACAATGGATATGGCTAATTTAAGTAATGCACAACAAAAAGCTGTAGCTAATGCTCAAGCATTTTTACAAATGGATATGGCAAACTTATCTAATGCACAACAATTAGAAGTTTTAAATACACAGAATAGACAACAAGCAATGTTAACTAATCAAGCTGCAGATAATGCTGCTGCACAGTTTAATGCTTCAAGTATTAATCAAACAAATCAATTTGTAAATAGTTTATCATCTACAATTAATCAGCAAAATGCTGCAAGAAATGATGCAATGAATCAATACAATGTAACTGAATCTAATAGAGTTGCTGCATTAAATCAAAACAATGCATTAGAAGCAGAGAGATTACAGAATCAATTAAACTCAGAAATAGAAAAATTTAACAGTCAATTAGAATATAATAAAAATCAATTTAATACACAAAATGCAAATTTAATTGAACAGTCAAATGTACAATGGAGAAGACAAACTAATACTGCAAATACTGCAGGAGTCAATGCTGTTAATCAAGCTAACGCAATGAACGCATTTAATTTAAGTAATCAAGGATTATCTTTCTTATGGCAAGAAATGAGAGATGCTGCTAAATGGGAATATGAATCAGCACAAAATGCACAAGAAAGACAAACTAATTTAGCTATAGCTGCATTAGGTAATGAAGCTGTTAATGATGCAGGTAGAGCAAATACATTAAAAACATTAGGTGGTTTTGCAATAGATATATGGAAAGGATTTAAAAATAAACAATAGGTAATATTATGGGAAGTGTAAGAAAAGTATTTAAGAAAGTAACAAAAGCAGTAAAGAAACCAGTAAGTAAAATTACTAAAGGTATAGCAAAAGGTATTGCAAAAGTAGGTAAAGCTGTAATAAGAGGTGTTGCTAAAATAAATAAGAAACTTGGACCTCTTGGTACTATTGCTTTGTCAATGGCAATGCCATATGCATTATCAGGATTAAGTGCAGGATTTACAAACATGGCAGCCACACAAGGAACAGGTGTATTTAATACATTTGTAAGAAGTATTGGACAAATGGGTGTTAATGTAGGAAAAGGTTTTAATGCAATCTCAGGACAAATATCAAAAGGTATGTCTAATATTACAGGAAGAATAACAAAAAGTTTTTCTAATATAGGTAAAGGTAATAATATATTTTCTAGAATATCTAATGGTGTAAAAAATTTATATACAAAAGCAAAAACTAATTTTGGAAATACATTTGGTAAAAAAGCTAGTGCAGGTAAAGTAGAAGTATTTAGTGGAACTGCAGATGGTCCAATGTTAATGGATATAGAAAAAGCTTCTGAAGGATTAATAAAAGGAACTATTGATGCTTCTCAACTTGGTACACAAACTGGAGGAACTCAAGGTGGATGGTTTACTAAATCATTAACATCTAGTCAAAAATCTGCACAAGATTTAGTAACAAAAACTATTAATGATTCATATGCAGATACATTAGGTGGTTATAGTAAAGATGCAATGAGATTTTTTAGTGATGTTAAAAAACAAGCTATAGCTGAAGGAACTTATGTTAATGATTATCAAGTTGGTGAATTATTAAAAAATAATGGACTAAATCAAAATGTTGCATACAAAGGTATGGTAACTGATTTTGATGAAGGCACAAGATTTTTAGAAAGTAACTTTGATATAGCTAATAGTAAAAATTATAAAGTATTAGGAGATGGTAAAGGTTATGAATTTACTGGTAATGAAATGTTTAAAACACCTAAAGGTACATCTACTATAAGTAAAAGATTAAAAGAATCAACTTACAAAGCAGCAGATAGTTTATTATCAGGTAATTACAAAAAACTTGAGGAAATACCTGCACCATATATGATTGCAGCTAATCAAGATATGACTATGGAAACATCAATGACTGGATATCAAGGAACTAACATAGAAGGTTCTGCAGGTGGTCAACTAATTGCAAAAGAATATGGTAGTGATGTAGCAAATGACTATATGAATTACTACAAAAAAATGAATATATTAGCAAGTACATAAGAAAGGATATATGAGTACAGTTAACAAAGCAGGAAATTATACAAAACCTACAATGAGAAAAAAAATATTTCAAAGAATAAAAGCACAAGCTTCTCATGGTACAAAAGCTGGACAATGGTCAGCAAGAAAAGCCCAAGCTCTCGCTAAAGCTTATAAGAAAGCTGGAGGAGGATATAAGTAATGGGTTTAGGAATGAGAAAAGCTTTTATACCTGAAGTATATGCAGGAGCAAAAAAGAAAAAGAAAAAATATAGTAAGAGTAGAAAACAACAGGCAGCCATAGCAATATCAAAAAAACAAAGAGGTAAAAGATAATGGCAGATAAAAATATAAAAGCACCACAAGGTTTTCATTGGATGAAAAAAGGAAAGAATAATTATAAATTAATGAAACATACTGGTAAGTTTGTAGCACATAAAGGTGCTAGTTTAACAGCTAAATTTGAAATACAGAAGAAACATAAGGCATAATATGGCATTAGCAAAATCACAACAAAGTTTAAAAAATTGGAGTAGACAAAAGTGGAGAACAAAGTCTGGTAAAAAATCATCTGTAACAGGTGAAAGATATTTACCAAGTGCAGCAATCAAAGCTTTATCTTCTTCAGAGTATGCAAGAACAACTGCAGCTAAAAGAAAAGCTAAAGCAGCAGGTAAACAATTTAGTAAACAACCTAAAGGTATTGCATCAAAAGTAAAAAGATATAGGTAATATAATGGCAGAAAAAGTAAATGAAAATCAATTTGATAAAGTAGGTGTTAATCCTTTTAATGCTCCTGTTCCAGGTGAAAGCTTAACTGTTTCTCCTGATAGTAAACATTCATGGGAAAATCCACCTGAATATACTAATGATGAAAAAGCATTAGAAGCTTTATACTTTGAGTTAACAGAGATTGATACACTTAGAAAATTAATAAATATTATTAATGATGGTATTCCTTTAGATGAAATAGCACAAGTTCTTTTATATAAAGGTTATAGTGAAGGTAAATACAATCCTGACTTAATGTTAATGATGATTGAACCTACAATTTATTTATTGATTGCCATTGCTGACTATGCTAATATAAAAGATTATGTATTATATGATGGGGAAGATGATGACCCTGATACAGAGATACCAGAAGATAATGTTAAACCAATTACATTAGATGATGATGATAATGAGATTGCAGATACTGTTGTTGAAGAAGGTGCAAAAGAAGATGTAGCACCAAGTTTGTTATCTAAAATAAAAGAAGATTTACCAAGTAAAGTAGAAGAAGCTACAGAAAAACAGGAGAATAAATAATGGGTATTAGTTTAAAAGATTTTGCTAGTTTTGCAGAAGGTGCTATTGAAAGAGATAGAGAACTAACTAAAGAAGATTTTGAAATTAGAAATGCTAATCTAGCTGCTAATAGAGATATGCTCATTAAACAAAAAAATGCTAAGTATGAAAAAGAATTAGAAAATTATTATAAAGAAAAAGAAAAATTTGATTCTATTAAATCTGCTAATGCTATGTTTAAAGATGGTCAAATAAATGACAGAGCATATGCTTCTCAAATATTAACATTAACTATGCCAAACTTTGCTAGTCTAGATAATGACTCAAAAGAATCTTTAATAAATAATTTTAAAGGTAAAACAATTGACTATAGTTTAAAAGGTAGTATTGATGAAATAAATAA
>VTLG01016251.1_pt1 | contig 45165 bp, 56 predicted proteins | sample 4694571 | NCBI WGS metagenome assembly VTLG01 (sample SAMN12604809, study PRJNA352737) | marine metagenome | biome: ENVO:00000447; feature: ENVO:00000209|ENVO:00000569|ENVO:01000036; material: ENVO:00002151; isolation source: viral sequences binned using virsorter ...
TAGATGCAATGGTTATATATGCTATTGTATTGGAAGTGGAACTTGGATTCTCCTGAGAGAATACTCCACGAGTTGGTGATTGAACACATGATGAAATACAATCTATTTGCGTATCACCAAAATCAACTGCATTACCTAATGTTGATATCTCTACATAATCAATTTCATTTTGATAAACAAGTCCAGGTGTTGATTCATATCCACCAGGTTGTACTGCACGAGTTGAAGATGCTAATGCATGAGTATTACCCCTTGCTGCAGTCAAATCACCAAAATCTATTGCATCTCCCTGTGCAGGAACTGTTATATATTGAATTGTATTAACCACACCAGGAGCAGAACCACCCATAACTAATCCACGAGTTGTCCCTGCAGTACCGCCTCCACTTCTAGTCCCTGCTAATAAGTCACCAAAATATTGAGTTTCTCCTGCTGTTGTAAAATGCTTAAATTGAATATGAGCATAGACACCAGATGGATCCTGATTTCCAGCCCATACCGCACGACCACCACCACTACCATTAACAGTAAATTGTCTCCAATCTACTCCATTATAAAATTCAAGTGTATTTAAATCTGTATTAAACCTAACCATCCCTTCATGGGGTGCTTCTGGTCTATCTTCTGTACCACCAGTTGGAGGAGAGAAATGAGTTCCTATACTTACACTCTCATCAGTTCCAACAGTAAGAGTTGATCCAATTCCACTAAGTGTTAATGTATTCCCCAATCCTACAACAATATCTCCCGATGTATTATATTCATCCGTTAAAGTCTTTTCATGAGAAAATTCTCCACTCTCCGCAGAAAATCCACCATATCTAATAAAAGTAGATACACCAGTTACATCTAAATCTGTTGATTGTAATATTCCTTTAACCTTCAGATTACCCTGACCAGTAGCATCGGTTCCAACACCAACACCACCATTCTCTGCTAGACTAAAAGAACCAATTCCTATGCGGTAAGTTGCCATATTATCTTACTCCTACGCGGAATCGGCCATAGTGTCAATCTTCGCTGAGCACGTTGCAACACCAGCACTATTCATTGTTACTTGCAGTTCTGCATTCGAACCAACAATAGCACCACTTACTGTTCCAAGCATCGACCCTGTAGCAACAGCAACTTGTTCTACCACTGTTACGGTTGTTCCATCATGAATCATTAGATATTTACCTGCCTGTGATGCTCCTGTTGCATCGTTTATTAAGAAGTTAACACTAGCAGAACGATATGTTGCAACTGCAAATGATGCTGCAAATCCAACTGTACTTGTTGTACTTACAATACCACTAACTTGAGAGACTCCACCGCCTCCACCTATTGCACCCCACTCATCAGTATATCCTTCAAAGGCCCCATCTGTCGTATTATATCTAAAATCACCTGCAGCTGCAGATCCTGGCCTCTGAGCAGTCGTACCTTTTGTTATACCAATTACACCAGTACCACCAAAATCAGCTCCATCGGCTGTGGTTTCAAACATCTTGGTGCCATTATGATATAAATCAATGGCCCCACCATCAGTAGCTACCAACATGGCTGCATTATCAGCCACATTGTACATCGTTATTTTACTACCGTTTAATGCTAAGTTACCTGTCCCAGTATCAAAAATTCGGCTATGGGAACCGTCATGGTATATCTGAAGATCAGACGATATACCTAATGTTAATCTGTTTATATTTGCAGCACTACTATCACCAATTTTCCAATTACTATCAGCACCCCCACTACCAAAAATTGATCTACAACTAATAACACCAACAGATAACTTACCCGTATTAGCAACTGTTACAGTATCATTAACTGCAGTCGTGCCAATACCTACGCCAGGAAGAAAACTAAACCCGCCTTGATCGGTAAAAGTGAGGGTATTAATACCACTCCTCGCTTTTATTCTATCGACTCTAATTTCAGCCATTCGGGTTCACTCTCCCCCTATTTTGTACTATTTATAGTTGTCATAATTAATCTGCTGCATCTGGAGTATTTCCAGCAGCTAACCACTCTTGATACTTACGATAATCTCTATTCTCAGTATCTATAGGTATCCAAGCACCATCTGATGTCCTTAGAATATGGTTTTTATCTTGGTCTGTAATACCCGCAAGAGTATGTTTTCCCAATAGTTTGTAATCAGCCATAGTTAGATCTCCGCATCCATTGTTAAATCTCTATAGAAATACCAGTTACCTGCAGCGGTAGCAGTCTGGTAGAAACCTAGACCCCATTCCTTCTTGACATGGACACTAGGAACATCCCCTATTGAAGTAATATTTCCACCTTGAGCAGTATTTTGTGCAACTGTATAACTAGCGTTTCTCATTTGAGTCATAAAGGTCGCTGAACCTCCTACGTGCTGACTACTATCAACATAACTTTGATTAGCAGAATGCATAAATTGATAATATCGTTGACACCTTCTCAATTCATCAGCATAACTACGGTGCTCAAACGGTGTAGCTACTGGGCCGACTTCAAGCTGAACTCCTGTTAACTCAATATCAGAATCATTAGTTGTATACCAAGTAGATGTATTGTCTGGTGTTCTAGTGCCATCGTCATTATTGATCCAAGTATTTAACGCTCTTCCTGAATGTGTAAGATTTGTTCCAGCGAAAGCATATAAAATAACCTGAAAACCTAGTGAAGTATTATAATCAAATTGTAAACTTGAATCACCAGGAATTGTCTTAGTTATATATGTCCACGCATCAGCTGTTAATGAACCAGTTTCAAAATCGTAAGCTCTTTGTGTACCGTCTATACTTCTTACATATCCATAGTAGTTCTGTGCAACACTAGCTTTAATCCAGAAAGAAAGAGTTATATAACTAGAACTTGATGTATAATTCCAACCCGAATTAGCTATATCCTGAGCTTCAAATTCATAAAAAATAGCAATTGAATCAGCAGCTCCTGCTCCACTAGTCTGGTTACCATTGGTTATTTGAAAAGAATGTCTAAACCCTTTTGCCCAAGGTCCAGTATCACCGGAAGTTAAAGTGTGATGAGCTTGTGTTGGTGCCTCATCTGTTCCGTCATACAAACATTGAAATCTATCAACAGTTCCAAATCCATCAGTTGTAGCACTTGAACCACGTTGAGCCACATTCATGGCCCCATTAATTATTAAATTTCTATGACCTAATTGTCCTGCTGTTGTTACAAATGTTGTTGCAGTTACAATACCACTTACCGTAGCATCACCTGTCACATCTAATGCAGCAGTAGGAACAACCGTATTAATACCAACATTAGAAGTACTATAATCAACAAAGAAAGTAGAAACACCAACTGCAAAATCACTATCTGTTATTTCCGTTCCCGCAATACCTGTTAATGCACTCCCATCTCCAACATAACTTGTAGCGGTTACAATACCAGAGAAGGTTGCATTTCCATTTGCTGAAATTGTAGCAGCAGTTCCGACATTAAATGGACCTGTCTGTAAATCCGCTGCTTTGTAACGCCAGAAAAAGTTGCATTACCATTAGTTGAAATTGTAGCAGCAGCAGCAACTTTAACACCACCATTAGCAGTTACAATTCCAGCCGCAGCAATATTACCCGTATCACTTATACTTGCACCCGTTGAAACCTTTATACCAGAAAAGGTACTAATTCCAGTATCAGCAACAATCTCTCTTAATAAACTTCCATCAGATTTATGAATAGACAGCGACTCATTAGCTGCTACCGTAATGGAATTAATTCCCGATATACTATTTGGCTGAATTACAGTCATGTGGGTTCACTCTCCCCCTTTATCGTTTTACTATTTAGCATTAGACCACGGCCCAATTTCCATCAACGGTCATCGTTCCATTAACAGTTACTGGTCCTGCCATCAATCCATTAAATGCCGTACCAATATAATGAGAATCATTTAATTCATTATCAAAGACTACCATACCATTAGAAATGTATGCTCCTCTGAATGAGGCACCAATACCACTACTTGCACCTTTTTCACCACCTTGGAGGGCAGTGACTGCCATACCTACAGTACCAACACCAATTGCTTTGGTCGTTGCAATACCAGAACTACTATATGCTGACCATGTTCCTGCAGCACCAGCAGATCCACCACTTCCACCTTCAATTACAACAGTAGCAATTCCGAGGGTGTCATTGTAGCGAACCATGCTAACACCAGAACCCACGAAACTGAGCATGGTATATCCAAACCCAACAAGATCTAATCCAAGAGTTCCTGAACCAGTACTACCAATACCAATACCAATACCACCACCTTCAAATTGAGCAGCAGTTACAATTCCAGAGAATGTAGCATTACCATTAGCAAATACGGTAGCAGAGGTACCAACTTCACCAAAATCTACTCTACTTCTAAAGGTAGAGATACCAGTAACACCCAGACCTAAATTACCAATCTGTAATGTCTCAGCAGTTGCAATGCCAGTAACAGCAAGAGTAGCAACTGTAGCAACCCCTGATATGTTTAGATTTCTACCAGTTACCTCATCATATACAATATCACCAGTAACATTTAAGTTACCACCAACTGTTACAATACCAGCAAATGCAGCATTACCATTACTTTGAATAGTAGATAATGAACCAACTAAAATGCCGTCTGCAGTGGTTCTCAGCTTCTCCGAATTATCATAAAATAGAGTAACACCTGCACCAACACTTCCATAGACAAATGACTCACTACCAGTTGTACTTCTAAGGTTAAGAGTATCAGAATCTATTAATAATTCACCAGTAGCATTGCTAATAATACTATTAGAATTATCATGATATAAAGTTAAGTCTCCTTGATCTCCAAATACCAACTTAGCATTATTATTAAATGTCGATATACCAGAAGTAACATATATTCTATTAGAGAATGTAGTGATACCACTTACATTGAGGCCACCACTCGTAGTTTCTAGCCTCTTTGAATTCTTATAATAAAGATCTACGGCTCCATCAGCAAAAAATGATGCTACCGTCTCACTATTAGCAGCATTATTAATCTGTAGATTATTGGTCCTTAAGTAAATAACACCTGATCCTGAGTCATGAATATGAGAATTACTACCCTCATGATATATACTTAAATCCTGGCTATCACCGAATTGGACTTTAGCATTATCATTAAACTTTAATGAATCTGCAGATTTATCCCATGTTACTGTAGTAACACCAGCAGATCCGTGGAAATGTACATCATTTTCAAATGTACCAATACCAGCAACCCATACTCCACTCTCAAATGTTCCCAGTCCAACAAAGGTTGATAACCCAGTTACTTCAAGGTCAGTAAATATATTCGGACCTGATGCAATAGCATTCTCAATTGTTGTTGTAGTTGTTGAATCAAGTGATGCAATATTCTTGAGTTGGAAATTCCTATCAATTACTGCAGTTGCACCAATACTTAATGACTGTGTAGTAGTAATTCCAGAAACATTTAAACTACCAGCAACACCTACATTCTGAGTATCCAGTCTGGTTCCATCAAAAGTTAAATTTGCACTATCTTCTAACTCTCCACTGCTTCCTGCAAGGACAACTCTTTCATTAGTTAAATCAGTTACTGCAGCAGTTCTAGCAGTTATTCCTCCTTGCGCTAATATAGCTCCTTCAAACGTAGATATACCTGTTACACTTAATGCACCCGAAGTACTATTACCAACCCCGACAGTTGCAATACCTGTTACTGTGAGGTCAGTAGCACCGATACCACCTCTGCCACCTGCACCTCGTCCCACATGCAAATCAAAAGCTGGTACGGTGGTACCTACACCAACCATATTAAGCGTTGAATCTGCAACAATCAGATTAGTGTTTACTTCAACACCATTCTTTATGACAAAATTCTTATTAATTGCCATTCGGGTTCACTCTCCCCCTATTTTTTATTATTTATGTTCTGACTATCTCAACTGTGGTCCACTTACCCATCCCACCAATACCAATCTCTCACCCCATGTCACAGGCCATACTTTATGAGGGATTTTAGCATCAAATATTAATACTCTACCCAAATGTTTCTCCATCATAACCAGATGATTACCATAATCCACCAATTGAAGTTCTCCTCCTTCATAACAATTGGGATCACTTAACTGTATTGTCATACTCAATTTTCTTACAAATCTTTTATCAGGAGCAATTCCATAATCAATATGCCAATTATAATTACCACCCACATGATATTTAATCAATTGAAACTCAAAAATATTCTTTAAATGATAACGATAATAATTTTTATTAATTGTATGAAAAATTTTCTTTCCTACACGAAAGAAGACACTAGATTTTTCTGGGTAATGTATCTCACATGATCGATAGTCATCATAAGTTATGTCCTCATAACCATCATAATGTTCTATATGATTATGTTTATAATCACTCTCAGATAATTGAGAAATATATTCTTGTAGTTCTTTCAGATCCTCATTATTTAATTGTTCATAATAATAAGGATGAATAAATTCATGACGAGGCATTAAGGTAATCTAATTTCTGCAGAAGAAAAGTTAGCTCGGTTTACACCTACTTGAGCACCAATAATATTTACGGCACCATTTGTATATCCACTTGCTCCTCCACCGCCAGAACTTGTATCAGAAGCAGCATTTCCACCATATGCACCAGATCCACCACCACCAACAAAAGTACCACCCACATGACTAAAACTAAATCCACCATTAGTACGGAACCCATTCCACCCAGAAGCAGTTGTGTGATTACTTGCTGCTTTATATCCTCTAAGCATATGTGCGGACTGACCAACATTATTCCCTTGATAATCTCTAAAATGTGATACTCCAAAAGTAGAACAAGGAGAAATACCTTGCTGAGCCCAATAAACTCCACTAGTACAAGACTCTACTTTACCACCTGTAATTCCATTAGCTTGGACACCAGAGGCAGGTAATTGACCATTATCTACTCTAATACCACCAATTCCTCCACCATTTCCAGTACCTGCTTGACCTGCTTGACCTGCACCTCCACCATCTCCTCCTGGAGCACCAGTAGCTCCTCCTGTAGCACCATGCCAACCAGAAGCACCGCCGCCTCCACAAGCAACTAGGAGTATTCCTTTCTCATAGAAATAAGCACCAGGTCCACCCCTACCCAGAGATGCTGTACCATTTTCATCTGTATTATATCCAAACTTAAATGTATATTCAGTATCTTGAATTAATGTATAAACAAATCTTGTTCCACCACCTCTTCCTCCAGTTCCACCATTAAAACCATCTCCAGCACCTCCAGAAAGTTGAATCTCAACCTGAATATTTTCCTCAGGAGCATAAAGAGTGACAGTACGATTAGGATTAGCAGTAGTAGCCGCTAAACTAAGAGATTGTTGATACAAATTAACTGTACCACTACCAAAATTAGTATTCCAATCTTTCGTAATTTCATAAGTTACATTAGATCTTTGTGAATTAACTTTACTAATAGTTTGAAAATTAACAGTATTGGTATAAATGGGAGAATTTGCTCTCGTAACAGGTAAAGAAGCAGTGGTTGCTTTATTAACAGCAACAGGATGAGTTAATTTACACCTAACAGTATGAATCCCAACCCTAGTAGCACTCAAAGTTAAATTTGGTGTAGTAACACCACTTGCACCAATAGTAGTGGTAACACTACTACCACCTGATTGTGTGGCAGAAATATATTTAACCTCTACATAAGGTACTAAACTTGTAGCATCACTTTGTTTGTTAAGGATTGAATCATCGTAAGCACTACGTCCTCCACCTCCTCCTCCTGCTCTACTCATTTTTAATTAACCTCCTAATCTTCTGTAAGATTCTCATTGTTAAATGCGATAATTTCTTACGATTAGTAGAATCATCTGCACAAAGCATATAAACCCATAATCTATTTAATAGTTTAACATTAACCTTACCCAAAAGTCTATTAACTAAGAACGATCCATATAAAAGATCTTTTTTATTCTCAGCATACTCATGCATCAAATTCATCACATCCTCATATTTAAGCAATCCCTGATCATAGGAATTTCTCATCCATCCACCATCAAACATAATGGAATGCGTTCCATATCCATTTACAATGTAAGTTCCATCTCCAGTTACCCATAGATTATAGAGATCTCTCTCACCAATTGAATGAATGACATGAGATTCTGGAACGTTTTCTACAGACAAATGATCTAACCAAGGATAATGATCATGAGTTACAGCAACCCACTCACCATCCTTATACAACATGTGATTGGAAGTTGCAAAGGGTTCTTCATTTTTATTGGGTGCATATAACTTGCCAGTTTTAGTACCAGCAGGCAATTTCTCAACAAAAACAACTTTATTTGCCTTTGTTTTATCCTTATTCATAACATAATCACCCACTACAACCTCAGAAATAGGTTTCTCGATGGGGTTATCCGATAAAATCACCGTAGGAGATTTCATTACAACTTTAGTCATTCCCTCAAAACATCCTTCACCCTCATCATCATCGTCTGGTGGTGGTGGGGGTGGTGGTGGAGGAGGTGGAGGAGGAGGATCATCCCGTCCAGCAGAACCACCAAAACCACGCTTATATCCACTACCGCCGCCGCCTCCGCCGCCGCCATCATTACCTTGTGAACCACCTCTTTCACCACCCTTCGCCTGAGCACTAGTATTTCCTGGCCATACACTACCATTATTCGAACTAGGCATCGATGCGGTTTCCCAATTTCCTGCAGTTTCTCCACCCCTTCCAGAGTCATTCCATGAACCACCTCCGCCGCCACCGCCGCCTCCAGCAGCTAAAATAAATTTATTTGATACAGAATCATGAACAAATACTCCTCCAGCACCGCCTCCACCTTTACCAGAATTATTGGGAGATCCTCCATCACCACCCTTCATATGAATCTCTGAACCACCTCTACCACCACCGCTACTACCATTATTACCTCGTCCACCTATATACATCGTTAAAGTTCTTCCACCATCAGCAATACTAAACTTCCCTTGTCTTCCTCCTCCTGCGGCACCTCCTGAACCATTAGAATCAGTACCACCTTGTCCACCTCCACCAGCTGCAATTTCAATAGTTACATCAGTAGCATCATCAGGTATATCTAAAGTATAATTCCCAGTATTATTATAAGTACGAGTAAAATTAGTAGCAGGAGTTGTAATATTCGTATTTCCATTACTAAGAGGAGTGCCATTTAATTCCCATTGATAAGAAATAGCACCTTGACCAGTATCCGTTAATCCTCCAACTACACTAAACATTGCATTTTCATTAACCACAACTGTTTCAGTATTTGGTCCTGTAAGCACGGACATCTCAGGTAGTACTGTTAAAGTTGCTTTATCAGAATAAATTGGTCCATTTATTGAATTACCTGTAGATCGTGCCGTACCTGCAGTAATGGGATCAGTTGTTCCATATGCAGAATGTAAGTAATTCAATTTACAATAATATTGATCTCCATTCCCTTCAGGACTCTCAGCATATTTAAGTTGAAGAGTAGTAGAAGATTCTCCAGTATAAGTGGTAGAAGGTCCTAACTTAGTTTGAACTACACTACCAGTAGCCGAAGATTCTTTCCACCATTCATATGTAATAGTTCCTGTATCTGTGGCATAAGCAGTCGCCAAACCTGTAGGAAAACTTGAAGTTGCATTAGAAGTAAATGATTGCCATCCTTTATCCTCTTCAGCTGTATCACCAAAAGGCCATATAGTCCCATTTGAAGGATTAGTAGAAGTAGAGATAGTAGGACCATTAAGGTCAAGTTCATTCTCTCTCTTAGACCAAAGAATACTCATGCGAAATTCTGTCCTCCTACAATACCAAACACACTACTGCATCCATCAACACTCTTGAATGAATAGATATCTGTTTTATTAGCAGCCTGAGTAACTACAGGAACAACTCCACCACCAGGCCAATAGACTGTTAAAGCAGCACCAGCAGATGTCTTAAAGGTATCTATACCAACAGAATAACCTGTTCCATTCTGAGTAATCTTAATAGTAAATGCAGTTGCTTCCTCAGGTGGATGAAGAATAGTAAATTGACCTACTGCTTCATCAACTAATAAATTAAATGATTGACCATGATCAAGATCAACATTAACATTTCCACTAGAGATGTCAAGTTCTTGAACATTCTCATGCATAGATTTAATTCTCAATCTACCATCAATATCAACCTTAGATCTTGGTGTTGCAGTTCCAAATCCAATGTAAGAAGAAGATGAGGTCTGAATAGCAGTTCCACTACTTCCAACAACTATATTAGTAGATGTTACAATACCAGCATAAACCTGACCTGACGTATCATGTAATCGATAACTACCTGCTACAGCAGTTAATCCTCCACTTACTCTTACCTCAACTAGATTGGTCTGACCCTTAAATTCTGCATTATTACGTACATAAAGATTGGTATTAATTCCTGTGAGTGCAGAATTTCCAAGATCTAATGTATAATGAGGAACAGATGTACCAATACCTACACGAGCTGTGGATGTTATACCAGAACCATAAGCATATAATCCCGTGGCACCAACACCAGCATAGGTCTCATTAACTGCAGACCATCCAGTTGCTGATACATTGAGATTAGTTAAATTCTGACCACCACCACTAAAGTTGCTAGCAGTAATAACACCAACATAGTTAATATTACCTTTAATATGGGCATCACCTTCTACCCACAATTTCTTATTATTTGCTTCGGTTCCAATACCAACACCATCACCATCTACATTGAACAGACTTGTACCAGCTCCTACACGTAAGGAGTTGGAACCAACTGCTGTAGTAGCAATTCCTACCTGATCAAAGATATAGATGTTTTGAGTCTTAGAAAGACTAACATTACCAAATCTCTTCCAATCTTTATTTGCCGTATAGACCCACCCAAGATACTTAGACTGCTCTGGATTCTCATAGTAAACAACATCACCAGGAGTTCCTGCAGTGGTAGGAGTAGCAATTCCAACAGTATACTTTCTAGAAACTGTTGAATCTCCTTGAAGGAATAAATGATTTGCTTCAATACCTCTAGAAGCAGTTGACGTTACCTTATTAGTAAAGACAACAGGACCAGTAAATTCAGAAATTGATTTACCTTCATCTCCACCATCAATACGAATAGATTGTGAGAATGTACCTTCAGTTGCCTTAACAATATTAATACCTGATTTAGTACTAATATCTTCACCAGTAACAGTTCTTAAAGGAGTATCAAATACCTCTTCACGTCCTGTAACTGTACTCATCTTCTTATTACCAGAGTAAGATATACCCCGATCATTCATACCTGTGAAGTAGTTAACACCACCATTCTTTCTAGTAGACTGTGCTAACAATTCTTCTGTATCAGAAATATCCCTATTTTGCTTATCTGGAAGTGCCGTAGAATAGTTACCAGGACCATATCCAACATATTCCCAAGTATGCCCAGATGCTCTGTTAATAGAGTGTCTTCTTAACTCAATTGCATATGGTTTAATTCTACGTACTAATGCTCCCGTAACATGAGTAGTTGCTCTAGTTCCAAGAACTGCACGGAATACTGTTAATGGGTTTGATGCAGGATTTGCAGGAGTAGTCTTAATTCTAACAATCTCATTATCAACTGCAAAATAATCACCAATTTGAACTCCAATAGTGTCAACATTGGTCAATCTAAATTCAGTTGTAACAGCATCAGAAATAGCAGCAGAAAGAGTGGTGGTTATACCAGCATAAGTTGGAACCATTCTACCATTCAAACTCTCATCTTCTAAAGTAGGAATACCATCTTGAGATGTAATACCTTCACGAAGAGCAAACATAGAAGAAGCAGCTGCAACCGTTGCATCTGTCTTACCAATACCAATGTTTAATATGAAGTTATTAAGGTCTACATTCTGCTTAACAATAAAGTCTCCATCCCAAGCAGCAATTGTACCACCAATACCCGTAGAAAGTTTGACCTTAGCATTTGCTTTCAATCCATGAGTATTGACACTTGTAATTGTTGCTAATCCACTTGTAGTATTATATGCAATATTACTGACTACAATAGATTCTCCAGTTAGATAAGAGGAGGAATTGGCAAGGTACATTGTCCCTATACCAGTTGTTGTAACACCAGTAATCGTTTTATCACTATAAACAGCAAAACTCTTCGCAAATCCAACCCCAACACCAGTAATTCTATAAACACCGTTATATTGGTTATAAGTCTCAGAAGTAATACCAGTAAGTCTAATAGTATCGCCAACATTATCATAAACTTCTGTTACATTAATAATAGCAGAAGTATGCCCTGTGCTTCCTGTTGTAGCAATACCAACTACTCCTAGTGTATTACCTACACCATAAGCACTACCACCATCCATAATGATGACAGTATTAATCTGACCATTAATAACACCAACCTTAGCAGTCGCATGTTCACCAGTAACAGAAGATCCAAATGAAACTAATTTGGCATTATAGAAATCAGCATCGACACCTGACCCATATTGTGTTCCACTATTTGCAATACTAACCTTAGTAATACGCTTTAAACCATGATCAATATTAGTATGAATTATATGACTTGTACCAGCTACACTTGTAGTAATATCAGTTAACCCAACACCAACATCAATATCACTAATAAATTTATTAAGTGTTTCCTTAGTAGTACTCTTTTCAACATTATCTACAACAACTTCACCAACTGGAGAAGAAAGAGCATATGAAATTGAAGGATCTGGGTCAGAAACTGGAGTATCCCTATTGGTCTGTGGATACAAATTAACCAAAGGTTGAGTAAACTTCTCACCAGTAAACGGACTTACAACAGGTTCATTAGAAGAATTAAGTATAGTTAAGTAGTAAATACCATCCTGCTCTCCTTGAGCATACTTCTGTATCTCTTCTACATCTTGAATGAAATATGTTTCTTCATAATCCTTTCTCTTAAAGTATGGAAGGTCAGTATTTCTAGTCAGGGTATCATTCTCAAATGCACCAGGACTTGTAGTTATTCCAACACTAAATTCTCTTGCACTCGTAATACCAGTAACAACAAAAGTACCATTATATCCAGAATTACCTAAACCTGTGGTATTAACACCACTCTTAATGTTAACAAGTTCTACTCGCGAATTTACAGAAAGGTCATGAGGAAGTTCTGTAAGGACATTTGCTACATCAGATGACCAATTAGCATTTGCAATAAATCTAAAGTTCCTTTGCTCATTAACATTACTAAGAGATCCTGATCCAAAATAAGTTTGGATTTCAGAATTAGTAGATCCTATAGAAGTATTAGATTCCTGTATAATAAATCCATCAGTAGGTGGTCTTGCAACGGAACCTCCACTGTTTGCAGGAATAATATACCTAACTCTATTAACAGAATCTCTTGTTGCTCTATTATCAGATTTTCTCTTAATATATGATCTTGGAGTAGCAGCACCTAATGCAGTAGTACCCAAACCAACAACAACATCAGGTTGAATTTTATTATCGGTTGATGCAGTGGATACCTTAATATACCACTGAGTTTGACCTGAATCCCATTGAATTGGATGTCCTATTTCACCAGAATTCTTATCGGATACTCTACTTACAACCTGTAGAACACCACCTAAATTATTAATTGTTAAGGCCGACGCATTCTTAGCATCAGTTTCTGTTTTAGCAAGTTTAACATCAATATTTGTACTTATTCCACTGCTACTGTTAGCATCAGTAATTACATAATAAACAGTATTTGACTTCAAACCGTCAGGAATTCTACCATTATCACTCAAAAGACGAACCGACTCTGCATTTTCAAAGGTATGAGCTTCAGTTAAAGTAATTACACTACTTGTTATACTGTTAATACCTGCAGAACTTCTATCAACATTAAAGGATTTCTCTGAACTAGCTTGTGAATTGGGCATCACAATCCTAGATTTATACTCTGTGGGTGTACCAGCGGAATTAGGTACTAAAACAATGAGATCATCTAAATCTCTTGCACCAATTCTATATCCCTCTAATACGTTTTCTGGAGGAGCATCAAAGTTGCTTTGACTATACAAATATAAACGCTCATTCGTTGTAGCAATACCTACAGTTGTTCCAATATCAATTGCATCAAATTCGATTGCATTTTCTGTAATCGGAACTTCTTTTGGTGGAATGATATGAGTAATATATCCCAAATCATCCTGAGTAAATGCAGTATCTCTAAATCCAACAGCACTTAATGACTGAGCACCAAAGTTAGAGTTAGAGTTAGTGATTGACATATCACCACCACTTTCAGATATAAAGTGATTAGCATAACCAATAGCAAAAATAGAAACTAACTGAAGAACTGACTTATTAGAACACTTAATATGGTAGTTTGCATATGTTGGTTTAAATATTGCCCGTGAATTAGTACTTAAATTTTCATTTCCTGGAACTGTACTATCATCATACACACCAGTTGTAGAGTTATATAATAGGAATGCATTATCATCCTTCTGCAGACCAATGCCAGTGAACTGGGCAACAACCATTGATTTAAATCCAGTTGCTTTTTGACCATCTGCATAAAGACCACACATACCATAAACTGATCTCAAGGAGCAGTTAAAGATATATGGAGAAGATGATGTAACCGTATCAGATTGAAGTGCTACAGTCGATCCTGTGACGGATGGAAGAGGATTGACAGGAGAGTTTTGTACTTCATATTTAAAGACAAGAGAACCTGTTCTCTCACTAACAACATACTGACCATTATATCCAGACGCAGTAATCCCTTGTATTCTAATTGGAGTGTCTACATCAAGTCCAGCAACAGAACTAGAAGTTGTAACTGTTATAACATTACTAGATTGAGTTCCATTACCTGCTTTAATACTTGTAATTCCAACTGACTCACCCGTAGAACCTACAATACGATACTCATCAACTTTAGGTTGAATATCAATAGCAGATGAAGGATAATCAGGTTGAATCTGTCTTCCACTAGCCGTACCATATACTAAACCAACCTTCTCATAATACATCTGTAGATCGGTACGATTAGTTCCATAAGTCAAGAAAGCATCCTTGATATCTACATTATTAACACCATCAGCATACTCAAATGTAGTAAGTTTGTGGTGGGAAAAATTAGGAAGGAATGTAGTATCCGTATAATCTACATATGCATCTCCATTAGGATCAGCATCAAACACAGAGAATTGCCAGAAATAACACTCACCAGTTACACGGAAAAGTGCAGATCTTTCAATATTTGTGTTTGTTGGGGAAGGAACATATTTTGGTCTTATTTTTGTCTTTCTTAAATCTAAACCTACAAGTGAAGTACCACGAGGTATAATTACACCACCATGAACACTATTAAGTTTATAAAGTGCATTATTTGCGTTATTTAAATCAAATACTGTTGTTAAATCCCAAGCAGTGAAATCTGTAGAGGTTGTACCATCTCTTAACCTATATTTTGCTGTTCCACTCTCATCATAAGGAATCCAACCAGGTCTATTATCTACTACATGTTCACCAGGATACAACAAGATTGTGGTTTTACCAAATCTATCATTATCTAATCCACGCTGATAGGAAAATCTTGATGCCTCAACAAGAGCCCTCTGAATAGTCTTGAAAGGACGAGTTAAGGAATTTCCCTTATTATCGATACTATCCGTTGAGTCCAAGTCATTTGGACTTACATACAGGATATTACCTCGCGCATTTTTGAGAAAGTTCTCTAATCTGGAAAGACCCATGTTATTGTTCCAAGCTATATGTATCCGTTATGGATTATTTATCATATTAAAAAAGAAGAATATTTATAAAGAGGAAGATCTAATTCCAACTTGAGTTACTCTATATGCTTCTTTAACAGAACTTGTCCATACTGCATTGCAGATAGCTTGAACTCCAGCATCCTGACCAGAAATATCTGTATCCGTAAGAGTAATTGAACCAGGAGCAACAGCACCAGGTTCTAATACATGACGATGAAAAGAACGATTTAATTCTACACCATCTTCTTTAATGACTGTAGCAGTTCGCACTTGAACATTTTTCCATTCATCAGAAGTATAAGTAGAACCACATGATACTACTTCAGTTTTATCTACAATAATTGTTTTTGTAATTGCCATTAGGGAAATTCTCCGAATTAAACAGGTTTAGGCATCAATATTTAGTCAACTTCATAACATCCACTAACAGACATTCTTGCACCAGTTTGCCACACTTCACCTGGACCAAGATGATCTCTACTACCACTAGATGGATGATCCAATAGAACCATCTGGGTTGTATTATCATCAATATACCCAAAATAAACATCACCTGCTAAACCATAAGTCCAACCAACAACAATATTAGACTCAATGCCACCAGGACCATTGTGAGCAAATGGAAGACCTTTTATCATTGCATAAGTCTCACCACTACTTCCACTCAAGGTATCAACACGAACATAAGCTTGATAATATACCAATTTACCAACTTTTATATAATGACCTTGATTACTAGCGTGCATACTAACAGTAAATCCACTATTGATTGCTGGGGTCCAGGTGCCTTTTTCATAATCGTCAAGATAGTTACCACCACCAGCTCCTCCTAAGTAGATACCACCTGACGGAGTAACACTACCAGTAACCGAAACCCCCGTATTAGTGGTGGCTAGTTTAGTACTATTATTAAAATAAAGGTATACTCCATCGTCAGCTTCAGCATATATCAGATTCTCATCACCCGCGTTATTTTGCATATAAACACGGTTGGATTGTATATATTGTCTACCTGAACCATCTTTAATATAGGAATAATCACCCGCTGTGTGGTAAATCTGTAAGTCTCCAGAACCTGTCTGTACTCCACCTAATTCAATCTTTGCATCGTCAGGTAGTTTTAGATTACTATCTTCAGTAAAACGAGCTGCTTCATGTGCAACTTGGCCATGCTTTCTTGTATCAAAGGCAAGACATCCATCATAATCACCATCAGCAGCATTTGCCTTTAATCCTCTAATACCCGCAACAATTGCCTGTGAATTATCTGAAGCATGATGAATTTGGAATATAACTCCTGCTTGAGGAGTTGCATTATAAGCAGCAGTATCTTTTATAGTTAGTTGACCTTTTACAGTTCCCTCACCATCCTGAGCACCATATAATTGAACAAGACTGGAGGTGGTAGTAGTATTAATACCAATCTTACCTGCTGATGTGATACGCATCCTCTCAAGTTCAGATGCACCTGTTGATGTCTTAAATACAATTCTTCCAGGAACAGTATTACTACTTACACTTCCATCACAATAACCAGCAATTGAACAAGAATGAGTATTAACATCTGTTCCGTCTGCACCACAGAAAGTAATTTGTCCTAAACGAGCATCAGCTGCAACAGCATTTACAGCACCAAGAGAACTTCCACCAGTGGCACCCAATGAGAAATAAGGTGAACGACCTTGCCCAAGAATGGACATTGTACTAGTAGCAGCAGTTGTTCCCTGTATCTGTACTAAACTAGTGGTATATACATCTTGTGATGCAGTAGCTCCTAAAAGTAATCTACCACCAGGATCAAAACGAGCTCTTTCTGCTCCATCTGTATCAAATGTTATATGACCGTCACTACCAGTATCAACACATTCTACTTGCGTATTTAATTCACTTATCTTATCCGAATCTATTCCACTATAACTCGCTGCAGTTACAATCCCAGAAAAAGTAGCATTACCATTAGCAAATATCGTTGCAGCAACACCTATATTAAATTGACCTGTAGAATGAATGGTCGCAGCAGTTCCTACTTTAACTCCACCAGAAGCAGTTACAATTCCTGTGGTATTTACCGATTGTCCTTCAATGGTTAAAGTACCATCAGATGCAGATATCAGATCGGAAGCACCATCTACGCGAATGCCCATTTTGACTTACACATAACTTTTTTATTATTTATCAAAAAGTAATAGGGCAAAAAAATTGGCGGGGTTTTTTTCCCGCCTTTTTTGGAATTAAAAGCTAGCCTCCCCTGAGGCTATTGGTTCTGTGTATACCAAACGTCCTTCAGGACACGTAGCACGTACTATTTCTAACACATTCATAAATTGAGAAGTATTATCACATACCACCTCCTTGGTATCCCCTTCATTGGAATATAAGTAAAAAGTTTTCTTGAGTGGATCCACCACACATTTCATTAGATACTCTTCGTCCATCCACGCAGTTATCATACTCATAGGAGTATACCATATCTCTAGGTTAATGTCAAGGTAGTTGATCCGACTCCCGATACAGTAAAAGTTAATTGATCTCCTACCACAGAAATTTTTACTCCATTAATACTAGTAGCAGTTATAATACCACAATTAATATCTTCACTAACTCCCATTCCAAACTTAGAAGATTCAGAATTAATCTCAGATCTAGTATTTTGACCTGCTGTACTATTATCAAAATAACTGTAATGATTTGCCATAATGCCTCCTAATTATATCCTGTGATCTGGTACTTACTATTATCACCTGGATAATCCGCAGGACTTGTACCTTCATACTCTACAATCAATCTCTCTATATCTTGTCTCTCTCCAAACACATGATAATAACAATTAATAGGCATTCCACCTTGTGCTTGTAGATGAATCTTGGTTGGTTCCACTCTCTTCACAATAACATTCTGATGTGCTCCTATTGGTTGTAATTGAACAGTAATGGTTGTAGGATCTACTAAATCTTCCCAATACTCTGGAAGATATATTACATTCTTATTTCTTACTTTTCCTCTAAAATAGACACCATTTTCAGGGCCTTCTACACAAACATACCTTAACCTATATCCCTCTTTACTGGGATGAAGCATGTCAAAAGGTTTTGCTCCCGCAGATCTACCACCAACCCCAGTAGTTATACTACCAGATGTATGAGCACCAATAAAAGTTGTAGCATCAATGGTTCCTGTCTGTTTTGTATCACCTGTTTTCGTCGTATCTCCTACATCTTTGGTATTTCCTGTAATGTTAAGAGCATTTGGTGTGCCAGAATCACCCTCTATAGCAACGTTTCCTCTTACAAATAATGAACGATCTGTCCCGACTTTATCTTCTCTTCCAATATTACAACTGGCTAAAGGTTCACTAAAGACATCTGCTTTACCTGCTTGAACAGGACCTTCAAGATATGAAGAGTGAAGAACCTTATCATCACCCTTTACTTCCATCCATTTTGGTTCATTATCAGGTTTGGTCACCATGAATTGACCATCATTAACCCACACCTCATCCATCTGAAATGCCATTAGATTTTACCTCCTGTTTGAGTATCATTTTGTCTAGTGGCTTTAGATATACCAGTAAAGAAGTCTGTAATAACATCTATCGTTGCTGCTTCAATACCAAGAGTACTCTTAGTTGCAACCAATTTTAAATTCTCCTTTCCTTCAATCAGAATCCTTTTTGACTTCATTTCAAGACGTTCTGTAGCATTGACCATGAGATGCCCTTCACCATTAATACCATTGGCAACCATCTCAATAGAGTCTGCTTCTAATTTTATCTTTCCTTTTGCTGCTTTCAAAAAGATGTCACCATTATGTGCAAGAACCATAATAGTTTGGTCTTCTCTCTTTAAATCCTTCCCTGAAGTAATATTGGTTTCACCAGGAGTCCATATTGATGTCCAACCCTTCCGTTGACCATCCTCATCCATAGTAATTTTATGTCTTGAATCTAATCCAGTAACACTCCAACTAGATCTAACATCTCCTTTAGGACTCAGTCCACCAATCGCCATGACAGCATTCATGGCACCTGTAGCCCAACCCCACCAATTCTTCTTCTCTCCTGTAGGACTATTATTTGCCATTAACTATTCCCCTTTATACTTTCAGGTCTAGTATCATAGACCCTAATATTGGTACCACTATCAGCAGATGTTCCCGCATACTTAATCCCATCTGAGAAATAAACGTTACCATAGTAAGCTTTACCTCCAACATATCCGTTAATATTTACACCAACCAGATCAAATACTTGTACAACATCTGAAGGCGGTGCTACTTCTGGAACAAATGGATCACGTATGACTTCAAAGACAGGAGCGAACCGTGCATTTAATCCTTGACTACTTGGCAATGTTATCCGTGGAAGTGCAGTAAAATTTCCACCCCTCTGTACATTCACCTTCTTAATCTTTCCAAAAGGATCACATTCATAAGATAAAACTGTACCATGATTAGGAGTAAGTGTCAATTTATCTACACCACAATCATAATTAATTCCTGGATTAAGAACTACCAAAGCAGTAAGTTTAATAAGTGCTGGGTATTGTGGAGCAGTTTGTGTTGGGGGAAGGTATCCAAAACCAGTATCTAAAATAACAACTCTCCTAACCCTACCATTAGTCTTTCCAGTAGCAGGATCTATTCCTAATTCAGCTTGAAGGACAGCACCTGTTCCATTTTTACAAGGATCAATCACTTGTATTTGAGGAGCAGTCTTATATCCAAAACCTGGTTTAACTATATCAACAGCAAGTAAGTTACCATTTTCATCCACTACTGGATTTGCCTCTGCACCAATTCCTCCACCACCAAAGAAATGTAGGGTAGGTGGTCCACATGGTTGTGGGCCTACCTGACATGGATCTGTTCTTCCTAAGTCTTTTGTAGTTAGATTATTAACTCCCTCTATACTCAAATACTTTACCTTCCCATCCCCATTAACAAAAATAAAAAGAGTACTAGGATTTAATTTTGCATATGAATTAGCAGCAGCAATTGATACATCCTTTACTAAACCCTTAGTCTTATCAATATAGGACACTTTAATATTGTTTGTAGAAGTAGGTACTATTGGCATTATGCTATCTCCAGCGGAGGTCCATCATCATCACCCACAACTTCATCTACAATTATATCAGTAGCGGATACATCTTCTCCCGCAATAGTACCACCAACATATTCACCAACCATACCACCCACAGGACCACCAAGAGCAGTTCCTGCAATACGTCCAAGATTTTGACCTGAAAAAATTGCTGATGGATCATCCAAAGAAGGTACCTCAAACTCTCCTGTTAAGGCTGAGGCAGCAATACCACCAAGAGGTCCACCAACAGCAGTCGCAGCAACAGGAAGGGCATCCGCTACCACACCTTCTGTTATACCACCCAATGCATCTCCAACATCTACTCCAGCAACACTAAGATTTTGATTATCTAAGAAGTTAGTTGCAGCATCAGTAATGGATTGAGTACTAGGAATCTCCAAAGAACCATTACCCCCACTTGCCATAGTAAATGCAGTATTAGGAGAACAATCTGGTTTAGGTGCTGAATCAAATAGAGTTGCTATATCTCCAACAAATCCTATTGCCGTACTAATATCAAAATTCATTCCTTTAAGTGCGCCAAGTCCACCCAACATACCACTAAGATCTGAAAGACCACCAAGAGCATCAAAAGGTGAAGAACCTGCTGCTTTCTTTCCAGCAGAACCAGACTTACCAGACGCTGCAGTTACTGCAGGTTGTATTGCATCATCAAACCCTTTCATAATCTGATTAATTGTAGAACCCAAAACTTCTCCAACCACTTCCTCTGTAGCACACATAGGGGTTGGTATATAATATCCCTCCTGAGGTAATGGGGGAATAACTTCTGACCCTGGACCCTGCACCTGTGGTTTAGTAGGTGATGGTGAAGGAGAACTACTCTTCTTTTTCTTAAAAGCATTCTTTAATGCACCCAATACTATACCAGGAAGTCCTTCAGTAATACCAGCAAAGGTACCAGCAATACCAGACAAACCATCCAATTGAAACTCACGAAGATCCAGACCAGCACTAGTAGGAGCAAGAGCTAACATCTGTCTTAACTGATCTCCATACTCACCTGTAGTATACTGTTGAACTCTTCCCATTATACTACCCATATATTTTGTTACTTCTTCTCCACGATCTGCTACTATTTCATCAATAGACTTACCCATCTCAACCGTAGGTAAACCAGCAGCTGCTGGAAACTTAGTTAATGCTTCTTGTTTCTTTTGTATATCTACACTCATCTGTTTCATAACTGTCTGAATATTCTGCATCTCACTATTCGTTGCAGGATCAGGACATGCTAATGCAACTTCCTCCTCTAATGTAGCCTCCTGTGCGTTCGTTGCCGCAGTCTCTACATTTATAGCATCACCAGAAGATTCACTAGTTGGAGTTGAATTGGGTTCTACTATATTATCTCCCTTTGCTATTACATCAGAAGGATCCTCTGAAGCATTAGCATACCCACTCATCGGTGCAAAGATATGCGAATCTAAATCTGGTATCTCTGTCTTAGCATTATTACCCAACACTCCCATAATGACAGGGACTTGTTGATCTTGACCATCTAAAAAGAAACCAAATACAAAGTTACCTTGACGTATATTAGGTGTAGTAAAGGCACCACCTTGACCACCACCAGCAGTCACAGGATACATTACCTGAGCCCAGGGTAACTGGTCGTTAGGAATAACTGTACTATCCCCGTCTTCGTCTTCAGCTTTATCATGAAGACCAATAATCCTTACTTTATATCTGTAACCCCACCCAGGAATATCACTAGGTTTACTGAACCTACAGTTCTGTTGATTGCCACGCCAAGTTTCGGAGGGAGCAATTTGGCCAACCCACCATAAGAAATGACTGCCCAGGAAACCTGGATTAAATAATGCTCCCTCCATAAGTTAATCGTCGTATACTCTACATTCTTGTGCGTCTGGATGATTATCACAATAAACTTCTAAATGCTTATCTTGATGTCTAGTATGCCAATCATTTATCTTACCATCACCAGGATTTGATTCATCCTCATCATGATCATGAAATGCATCATTGTGCATCTTTAAATCTTCTTCACTATACTCTAACATACCATGATTAATATGCTCTTTATGATCTTTTGGATCAAGATATACTTCATGGTTTAAATCGTGGTCTGGAATTTTAGTTGTCATAAAAGTTACCTGCTGGATGGATTAATTCTTCCGTAAGAATCTCTTACTAAATTTAATTTAGTATAAGTTTCTGTGGGAGAAATATAGTGACATAAATCAGCTATAATATATAGTCCCCCTGCTTCAGTGTCAACATTACCTGACGAATCTGCTTCAACTGATGGGAAATCAACAAAAATGGCATCCCCTGCATGTAAACTAAAATCTCCAGCAATAGTAATAGTTTCAATCGAAGTAAACAACTGATTATATCTACGGATAGCCTGATTTAATACAGTTTGAGATTCAAAATTCTGTGTTGCATTACTCTCTATTTGCTGCTCCGTATCACCAGTAGGCAAAGTTCCCGTATCATATAACATGTATGTTGTACGTGTTGAATTTACTGGACTATCAAATTCAAATTTCTTATTAAGTACAGGAAGATGTGTTCCCGCAATTGTTATTCCATCTTGGTTCTCAGTTTCCTTTGCTGTCTGTTCAAATGTTCTATAAGCACAATTAAATGGATCAAAGACCACTAACTTAGTTTGATATGCACCCATCTTTAATTTCTCTTGAGCATCAGGTGTCTTCCTCAGAGAATTATGTTGTAATATTTTTCCATCATAACTTGGAGGAACAGGTCCGATATTTTGATTATAAATAAACTTCTTCTTCCACTTCTTACCATTAGGATATTCCTGTGCAAAGAATGTGTCTATTGATTTAAAATGATACCCTTCCGAAGTTTCATAGAAAAGGAAACCAGCAGTGTCTCCAGACTTACCATCTTTACTAGGGATTGCCATCTTCGACAACCAATTTAAAGTATAAAAAGCCTTACGACCATTACCAATAAAATTATAGTTATTACTTGTCTCATCTATCTTTAATTCTTTTTCACACTTTAAAAAATCTTTAAATATTTTCTCAATATGATCTGATATCCTCCCATCAAACCTAAGGTTAATACGAGATTCCCCCTGTTCATTATGAATTGCTTCTGCTGAAACCATTTTCAAATTAACTAAAGATCTATTACTCTCTTCGATGTAAGGATCTACCTTATTAATATACAAAGCATTATCAGTACCAGGAGAAAAATGTATTAAATTTCCATTGTTGTCCTCAAATTTTAATTCAACCTCTTCTGTACCCACTAAAGGTAAACTCTCTCTAAGAGATAAACCCTCATCAGTCAGGTTACCTGTATCAGCAAAAGTATAAGATGCCTTAACAGAATCTAATGTAATACTCTCATAATATCTTAAATTAACGAAACCATTTACAGCACTTTGAGTTTGTCCTGTAGAGTTGGATGTTATATCCATCTTAAGCGGAATAGATGATTCCGCATCTTGTGTTGTGAGTGGAGTTTGGGTCATACTTATTACCTCTTATTTCTATTTAACCACCCTTATATAAACTCTCAGTAAAATCACCACCAACATTAGCAGAGAAGGATGGAATTGGTACCATCTTTTCTCCTGCTGGTGTAACAATATCATTATTTAAAGGTATTGGTATAGCAAGAGGTGGTTGAGAACTACCAAATTCATATGATGCATAACTTCTAACAGCCTCTATTGCCTCTTCAGAACTATTAGCATTATTAATAGCCATCAACATAGGTCTTAAAGAAGATGTACCTGTTGCATCAATTACCATCTCACCTGCATGAACATCAAGTGTCATATCTCTTTGAATAATCTTCCCAAGTCGTGCTCCCTCATTAGATTCTCCCTTGTCACCACTATTTCCTTCAGTATAACCCATTCCTTCTGTACCTCTATCACCCCACAAACTTCCCCAGTCTCCTTCATTATCACTAATAACATTTAAGAAATCAACTTTATTAAAGAAACCACGGAACCCTTCTCTAAGTCTTGCATCAAACTTTGCTAGATTATCTCCTTGCGTTTTCCTATCTGCTTCATTTAAAAATGGCCAACGAAGAGCCTCTATCAGATATCTAAATGGTGTTCCAATAATATCTAAAAGATTAAAGAAAAACCCTGACAAAGTATTAACAATTGAGAGAACTCCATACACTGCAAGATCCCAATACTTTGTAACATTATACCAAGGTTTACTCTCTGATTTTTTCCATGCTTCTTGAGCAGGTCCTTCTAAATTATTTTTAGACCATTCAACTAAGTGATAACCACCCTCACCTATAGCAGAAGCAAGTAGACCTGCACCAGAAACAATAGCAGTTGGTACAGAGAATATAGCACCTGCTACTTTAGTAGCACCTGTAGCAACAGTTTTTAATCCACTCGCCAATGCAGGTCCTGCTACAGTCGTTGCCCATTGTGCTGCAGCGGCTACTTGACCTAGAACTCCTGCCTTTGCAGCAAACAATGCAGCAATAATTCCAGTAGTAAGAAAGACTTTAAATGCATCAGTAAATTTATGAAAAATTTCTAACCCTTTATCACCAAATACATTCTTAACTACAGTCTCCACCCCAGTAAAAGCATCATATCCAATACTAATTACCGTCGCCACTGCATCAAATAAAAATCCACCTATAGTTAAAAATCCCTCCAAGGCCTTACCAACTAGTTTTAACACTGGCATTAATTTAGGACCCAAATCCAATAATTTCATTGTAATCCAACCTAAAAGTATATTAGTAATAAACTTCTTAATCTCACTAAAAAAGGAAGGCATAGGAAGACTCAACCCCTGCTTTTTCTTCTTTTTCTTATCTTTAGGTTTCTCTAAAGCACCTTCTCTCTTACCTCGTTTAATATCTTCATCAGCTTTTTTCTGCTTTTTATCCTGCACCTTCTCATTTTTCTTCTGTGTCTTTAAAAACTTATCAATCGCAATAGTTTTAGTATGAATTCTTAGAAGTGTTCCTCCCAATCCTTGTCCCGATGGACCACTACTAACTGCCAATGAAGAATCAGAAACTTGAGTAGGAACTAAAGAAGTAGTAGGACGAATAGCAAGTGCTCCTCCTCCTTCATATTCTCCTTGTTCTTGCATTATATTCTTTACATTCTGTCTCCTATCCTTCTTCCCACCTCTTCCCAAGAATTTCTTAGCAGTTACTTTCTTAACTGAACCTTGTACAGCTCCCTTTGCAGCTCCTTTTGCAACTCCTTGTAATAACGCTCCCCAAGTCATCTTATCTTATGAACCCCAAAACTTTTATCTTATTCTCAGTACCATTCCACCCAGGCAATACATCAAAAACTGGTATATTAGGTGAAGAATTCACTGCAGAACCTCCTTGATCAGCTGATGAAGGGACTGAAGGTGTAACTATAACCTTTTGTTCAGGTGTCTCAGGTGGAGCAGGAGTTTCAACACCAGATACACTATTAATATCTACATTAGAAGTAATTTCTCTTACTCTTTCTATCGTTTGTCCCATCTTCTCAAGAGAATCACTTGAACCTACATTTTGAATTAAAAATTGCTGGACCTTCAGAATATTATTAAAAAATTTATCATTACCACTAGTTGCCTTAGGTGATACTTCTCCTCCCCCTTCATATCCACCCATCTTAGGTTTATTAGTTCCACCACCTGCAGCATTCATTCCTGCAAGAGTACCAACACCCCACTTCTGTACTGCTCCTCTACTCATTACAAATTCACCAGCAGTTAACTTTGCAGGAACTTTATCAACTCCACTTGGTCCACTTACTTTACCACCACCCGAATACTCTCTAGACTTAATAAGAGGTTGTACTAATCCACCCTTAGCAAATTTTTGTTCAGGTTGTTCTTTTTTATTAGCAGCACTTCTATCCTGTGTAGCACCTGCTTGAATTTCTGTTGAAGGAGTTGTATCAAGATCATCACCAGTCTCTACTTTTTGAGCTTTATTTGATTGATGACTACTAACTAACGAATGAATACCCCATGCACCTAAACCAAGAGCAACTGCTCCCGCAACCCACGGGTTCAGCATCAATACTTTAACTGCTCCTAGAAGCAATGGTATTAAAGGTGTTACAATAGCTATTAAACCAGTTATTAAACCACCAAGTCCTGTTCCAAATAAAAGAATACCAGCAGCAAAAACTGGCCACCAATCACCCACGAAACGTATCATTGCATCTGCTTTTGCTTTATTCGCAGGATTACTCCACCAATCTAGAATATTGATTAGCACCTTTCCCATAATAAGACTACTGATAAAGTTAATAACCTTACCAAACATACTCTGAACTGGAGCAAGTACTTTACCTACTCCTTTCGCAAGCATTTTAAAACCTTTTGATTCTAAAAGTTTTTCCCTTAGTCCTCTCTTATCATCCTCATCTGCTTTCTTGTCTGCTTCTGCTTTAACTTTATCTTTCTTACCTTTACTCAATAAAGTTTCATGAATTGAATCAACTGTACCTGCAATCTTTTCAATAGTACCTTGAAATTCAGTTAGTTCATCACCCTTCTTTCCTTCTTCTGGTTGTAATGACTTGTCTAAATCAGTTGGTGTTTTATATGGAACAATAGAACTAGCACCTGTAGTATCAGCAGCAACTTTCTGTGCTCCACCTACTGCAGTACCTTTCTTAAATGCTTCTGCACTTATCTTTTTATTCGTAATCTGCATCCCCTGACTAGGATCTGCTTCCTTTCTTTTACTTCTAAGATGTTTTACTGCACCTGTTATAATTTTATACCTTTCATCTGTAGTATTACCACCCACCTGAAGTTTAGCTGCACCTTCCTTCAATGCATCAATCATTCCCGCATCACTATCAATATCCATCAAATCAATATCAAGATCTGATAGAATTTTTATTAATGTTTGTGTGTCGTAACCAACAGTCTTAGGCATTGGCATTCTTTTGTCTTTGTTTTAGTTGTTCTTCTTCAAGATGTTGTTGGAGAAGACCCACATAAATGTCTCGTTCCCAAGGCATCATATTTTCAAGTTCTGTTAAACTATATTTATGGTACTGCATCAAAGCAAAATTAAGTCTGAAATAATTTTCCAGACTCATATATACCATGCCTAAGCGAAAAAAGACGCTAATCCCTCCAATAGCACATCACTTTTAACTTTTGTCTTAGGATTTGTTACTTTAATAGTATGAGTTAACTTGGGCATTGTCTCAAAGAAAGTTTCAATCTCTTTAAACTGAGAAGAGTTCATTGACTCAAGAAACTCATTCATTTCTTTCTTAGTGCAATCATCTGTTGCCCATACTTCTTCTTCAGTATATATCTTATCAATACACGATGCAATCAGATCAAAAGATTGATCCATTCGATTAGTATCCTTAGGATCAAAATTGTTCTTAATAAATTCATTTAAAGATGGATACTTCATCTCCATCATGATACTATCATCAAGTTTAATTTGATTAGTATGACCATCCTTCTTTTGAACTTTAATATCATCCAAATTAATACTTATAGGTACCTGAGTCTCTTCATCATCAGGACAAGTAATATTAATCTCCAGTTCTTCTCCTACTGACTTACCTCTAATATTAAGGAAAAGAAATTCGATATCAAAAGTAGGAAGATAATCTACCTTAATCCCTTTAGTTAATATACAACTCCTAAGTACTGCTTTAATAGCATTTGTAATTTGTTTTGTATCTTCACTCTCTAAAGCAATGACCAGTAACTTTTCTTCTTTAACAAGGAAAGGTCTGTACTGTATAGTCTTTCCAGTAGACGGCAACTCAAGTTCATAAGTCGGCGTAGCAATTTTGGGTAACGGCATGATAATAAATTATGAGTATATTATTTAGAAGAGATTTCGAACAACTCCTCCAGCAAGAGATCCAAGACGTTGGTTACCTAAAGTATTACCTACCGCATTACCAGCTGATCTTGCAACAAGAGAAGGAATACCACCTGGAGACAATGCTTGTCCATTAAATGCTGCTTGTAATAATGGATTTAAGAAACCAGACACTCCTTGACCACCAGAATCTATAAAGTATCTGCTGAAAGTAAATGAAACCGTGAACCTTAACAATGAAGATGATTCATAAGATACTGATGTAGAATTTATTGCTAAAGGAAAAATATTTACAAACGAATATGTAAGAGGTTTAGCACTCTTTACTGATTCTAAATTCTTTTCAAACTTAGTAATTTCTAACGATCCTTTATACTCCTGTGGATATTTCATTCTATAAAAGAAATTTTCATCACTAACTTTTCCTTGAGGACTATTAGAAGTACTCTCATTACTCATGTAGTTCATCCAAGCTTCAAAAAATCTAATAGGTAAGTACTGTTCTGCATCACAATAAAAAGATAAACTAATTCTTTGATCATATATTCTACGATAGATATGTCTTTCAGTTACTCCAGTAAAATCATTAGTTAGTTCAGATGTTGCAAATTGAGACCCAGGTAATACTGCTTCCGTACACAATAAATTTAGTCGATCTTGATCTACAAAAGCACCTGCTTCACTCACAAACTTTCGAAAGTCACCTCTTGGGGGACCTATACTAACCGAAAAGTGAGAAGTAGTAGCAGGATTTAATAACTTAGATTTAATTTCTGCTAGAGTTCGAGACCTTGGTGGAACAGGCATTTATAAATACTATTTGACCTTATATATTATGTATGCAAGATAATGGGAGAAAGTATTAAGAGTCGCTTTAAACCACTCCATCCCAGTAAATATAAAGGTGATCCTAATAATATTATTTGTCGTAGTAGTTGGGAAAGAAAATTCTGTCAGTGGTGTGATAAAAATAGTAGTATAATATACTGGGCTTCTGAAGAGATTAGCATCCCATATATCTCACCAAAAGACAACAGAGTGCATCGCTATTATCCAGACTTTTTAATTAAAGTGAAAGAAAAGAATGCTAAAATTAAAACCTATGTGGTTGAAGTGAAACCAAAAAAACAAACCATCCCACCCAAAAGAAAAACAAAACTTACTAAGTCATATCTCTATGAACGTGTAACATATGAAGTTAATCAAGCAAAATGGAAAGCAGCAGGTGAATACTGTAAAGATCATCGTATTGAATTTAAAATAGTAACTGAAGATGAATTAGGTATCAAATAATGGCAAGAAAAACACTCCAACAAAGAAGAGAAAGAGACCTTGCAAGAGAAAGAGCAAGGGATCAACAAGATACCTTTGGATTTAATGAAGAAGTAACTACTAATCGCATTGAACCAATCAAACAAGATTTACAATCAACAAATGATCCAGAAGATCTAATGTTGATGATTATGGATGCACTTAAAGATACCGTAGCACCTATCCCAGACATTGGAAAATTCTATACCTTTGTATATAATGCTAAGACACCTCAACTTCAGTATGATCAACACCCCCTCATTGCATGTACTCATTTAGAACGATGGGGGTTCAAAGGTATCAATTATCATTGGCAACAAACAAGAAATTATACCTGGAATGAACTAGCAGGACAACTCTATGTTGTACAATGGGATGAACTTGATGACCTTCTTGCAGTTCCTTATGCCAAATACATCCTAAATAACTAAAAATATTATATAAATGGCACACCAAAATCCCCTTGTAGGACATACTGAAATATCAGGTATGGTCGGGAATGATTATCCTGAAAATAGATTTCCTGGTCCTAATGGTGAAGAATATTTTTTACAGATTGATCCTAAGACAGGAGCAACTACTGTATGGAATGAAGAATTTGGTGCAGATAAAAATGTAGGTACTTATGATAAGGATGGAAACTTTGTTCCCAATAAGAACTTGTGGGGTGGTGCAAGAAAAGAAGAAAAAGAATATTTTAATAGTGATAAAGGAAGAATGGCAGTTAAGAATCAATCAAAAACTGTAATGCAAAATTCGGGAGGACGAGTAAATGGATCAGACGAAGTTCTTAATAGTAGAAGACAACATGAAATAACATCAGAAATTGATGCCAGAACAACAAATAATGAACAACTTGCTCAAGATAATGCCCTAAAAAAAGAAGCAATTAGAAATGAAAACCTGGCTAACATGGGTGGTACTGCCATAGGTAGAGAAAACTATGGTGTTTATTGCTATCCCATAACTCTAAGACGAGGACAACAGGATAGACTAAAAATCTCAGTCCTTAAATTTAAACCCAAAGCGATGAAGGGTATGGGTTTTGCTGATAGGAATGAAAGAATAGTATCAGGTGGTACTAGAACTAGTATTGGAGGACCAACATCATCAGACTTTGAAAGAGTTGGTCAAGGAAGAACAGGTTTTCTAGGAAGAACAGCAATAGGTTCAGTTGTATTACCTGTTAACAATTTAAAAGATAATAATAAAACCGACTGGGGTGACAGTAAAATGAATGCTGGTCAAATTGCTGCAGCAAATATAGCATTAAGTACGCTAGAAGAAGGAGTAGCAGAAGGTCTTGGTATTGCTGGTAATGTGCTGGACCAAGCAGGAGAACCAATGAAGGATGCTTTAAAGCAATTCTTTGTTGGTCAAGCAACAGGAGTTAAAGGTATCCTTGCTAGAACAGCAGGTGCAGCGATTAACCCGAACATGGAACTAATCTTTAAGGGTCCTCAACTCAGATCATTTGGATTTACATATAGATTATCTGCCAGAGAAAATAAAGAAACTGCAGAGATCAAAAAGATTATCAGAATGTTTAAACAATCTATGGCACCACAAACAACTGAACAAAACTTATTTCTGAAAGCACCCAACACTTACCGATTAGAATATCTTACAGCAGGTCAAGGTAGAAGTCATAGTTATCTCCCTAAGATAAAGGAGTGTGCATTATTAGGATTTGATGTTAACTATACTCCCGATGGATCTTATATGACCTATGAAGATAGTTCAATGGTTGCCTATGAAATAACATTTTCATTCCAAGAACTCGATCCAATTTACAATGCAGATTATACTAATCTTGATGGTGATTCAGACTCCTCAATAGGATATTAAAATGCCAAAACCATATTTCAGACAACTACCCAATTTCGAATACGTTAACCGTACCTCCTCCGCTGAAGGAAAAAGTGAAGGTGATTATACTAGTGTAAAAAATCTGTTTAAGAAAGGAAAACTAAGAGAAGACATCTTTCAGGATGCAACATTCTTTACTAAGTATACAGTACAAGGTGATGATCGTCCTGACAATGTAGCGAATAAAGTTTATGGAGATCCTACTCTAGATTGGGTGGTCCTTATATCAAACAATATTATAAACATTCAAAGCGAATGGCCCCTATCCCAAGCAGATTTTAATACTTACCTACTAGAAAAATATGATGATGAGGATGACTTATATGCAGGGATCCATCACTATGAAGCAAATGAAGTTAAAACCAGTCAAGATGTAGTAATAATTCCAAGTGGTACCCGTGTAAGTGCAGCACAGAGTGTAAGTTACTTTGATTATGGAATGAAACAACAAGTAACTTCTATAGATATTGCATTACCAGTTACAAACTATACATATGAAGCAAAAATAAATGATAATAAAAGAAATATATTTCTAATTAAACCAATGTATCTCAACATAGTCTTTGATGATATGGAAGAAATTATGAGATATAAAAAAGGTTCCACTCAATTTGTGAGCAGAACCTTGGTACGTGGAGAAAATAGTAGACTGTATAATTAGATCTCAGCTAACTTCTGAAAATAAGATAAAGCATCATCCTCATCTGCATCTACAGCAGTTGGAGTAGTTGCTGCTTCAACTTGTCGTGTAGCAACAGTACGTGCCTCATCTTCAGTAGCAACTTCCTCATCAAAGCGTGGACGTTGAGGTGCTTTCTTTTGTCCTAAGACATACTTCAGACGCTTCTCAAGATCATCATAAGACTTGAATTGATCTGGAGCAGTAACAGCAGCAAGAGAATACTCTTTATTCCAGAGTGCTTCTAGTGCATCGTCATCATCAAGAAGAGGTGATACATCAGCGAACTCTGACTTATCATAGTTCCAGTAACCATCCTTCTTAACAATCTTTAACTTGAAGTTTGCACCTTGCCAGAAATCAAAAGGATTGATTGGTGTTTCATCCTCAAACTCTGGTTGCATTACATCCATAACCTTATCAAAGATCTTCTTACCATACTTGAAGAGGAAAACCTTACCTTCATTAGCTGGATTGACTGGATCTTTAACAACATAGATGTTGCTATAGAAACTTAACTTACGCTTCTGTTTACGAACAGTATCCTTATCTGCTTCATTACCACTGTTCCATAACTCACGGTTGTGATCGGAGACAGGATCTTTCTGATTGAGAGTAGTTAAACTATTCTCAATGTACCAACCACCAGGACCTTGAAAGGCATGGGAGTACAACTTCGCCCAAGGGAACTCTTCGTTCTCTGGTGCGGGTAAGAATCGGACAACAGCATAACCGTTTCCTGTTTTATCTAGTTCTGGTTTCCAGAGGCGGTCATCTCCACCTCCACCAGTATTATTTGTTTTCTCTACCTCTTTAACTAACTTAGCGGTCAACGAACCAAGCGAAGACTGCTTCTTTAATTTTGCAAAAGACATTCGGATTACCTCAGATTAAATTGGATTTGGCTTTTGTTTGTACCTTGTTATTATAAGACTTAACACTCTTCGTGTCAAGTTAGTTGTTGTTTCATCATACCCACCATATCTGCCATCTGTTTAAAGATAGCATTCATATCAACTTGCTGGGGAAGACCCATCATAGAAGCAGACTTAGTAATTTCCTCCTTCATTTGTTTAGCAGCAGGATCATCAGACAAACTCAATCGTGCGTACACAATCTTTTGTTTCTCAATAAGTCTTTCTAAAATATTGATATGATGTAACTTATCAGAGTCATTCATATACGGAAAGCGCATTACATTTGCATAAACTTCTTCTTGAAGTTCAGCAATCTCTGCCATTTCCGCCCGAACTATATCTGAATCAAAGAAACTCATTCACTCTCCTCATTATCTACCACCTCAACTGTACCAGTTTCGGGTGGTTCATCTTCTTTCTTACTCTCTTCAATCTGATCTAGTACATCAATAGCACCAATAAGTTTCAGACGAGTAGTAGTTAAACTATCTACCTGTTTCTGTACTTCTTCTAATTGTCCTTTTAAATTGCCTAGAACTTCTTCATTACTAAGAGCCATGAATAACAACCTCCTTTAAGATCTTTTTATAACGGGGTACATTAATATTTAGGAAAGGTGTATACTTTTTCACCCTCCTACTGACGGTTTCCCACACAGGGTCTTTCAGATTTTTATCAAAGTCTTTTCCGTACTCAAATATTCTATCACATATTACCAAAGTTTCCAAGCTCGTCTTCCCACCAAGATAACTTTTTAATATTGGAGGATGTCCCTTACTACAATCAAACACATCATCCACCTTATTATCAACAAATAAACTCTCTGCTTCTTCCTTAAACACATAAGATAGTGACTGCACTTTCTTCTGCCAATCCTGATATCTACCTTCTCCTTCCTTTATCATCTCTCCTATCCATAGTGACTCAGGATCAGGACAAGATGAAAAGTTAGCAATGAAAAATTCTTCTATCTCTTTATCACTCTTCTGTCTGGAGAATTTCTCAAACCAAAACCTATCCTTTCTCTTATAAAAAGCATTCAAAGTAGCACGACTCTTACCACGATACTTAATATAATCATAACTGTCCTTGGTGAAGTGGTTCTTCATCGCAAGGTAGCATTTATAACTATCAAAAGGCATCATTAAAAAACAAGTTTTGCTCTTGAAGTTCTTTTCATAAAGTTTAATTCTAAGGCATCACATTTAATCTTTTCCTTAAGAGGTTTAGAAATAAGTTTAGGAACTGATTCCAAATCAATACTATTCTGCTCACAGAAATGAACAATAGCATCAATATAATTCATTTCCTTATTAATCAATACAAGTTTCTCAATTTCCTCTGCAAAACGAGCAGGACAAAAGAACTTGTTCTCAAATGCCTTTTCTAATTCATTCTCCATGCTGTGACCCAGTATTGTGAGATACAAATTCTTTTATATACCGTACTAATAATTTAATATAATCCCCTTTGTTTCTTTTGTCAAATACTTTTACCTCACCATCAGGAGTAACCATAATGGTAATGAGTTTAGTCACAGGGATCTTTGTCAATTCATAATATGCTGCTGCGTAAAACATCTCCTGAACAAAGTAGTTTTGAAGCCACTTCTCAGGTTTAATTTTTGTTGATGTTTTAAAATCTATCACCGCTAGTTCGCCTTCATACTCAGCGATACAATCAACTCTACCTGCAAGACCTAAGTACTCGGAGTAAAGAGTCCTCTCTATAGCGTGTATGTTATTTATCTTATCTAGATATGGTGCTGCATGATGAAACATAAAACGAGTAGCAGGAAGGTAATCCTCCCAAACCAAATCTCTATTTTCCAAATATGCCTGAGCAGCTTCATGAAAATCTGTGCCACGGGCAGTTGCTTTCTTTGTAATACGATTTGCTTCCTCAATACCAACTCTCTTGCGCCAGTCAACAAAAATCTGACGATTATAAAAGGAAGTTACTGAGGTAATAGAAGGAACCCAATCTCCATTAGGAAGATTGTATAACCTGATGCCGTTTGTTTCTTTCTTTTCTAATTCAAGATCACCTAAAAAATTACAATGGGTAAATGTCATAAACCAATTTCCAATTTAGCAAGGATGTATTCTTTGACTAATCCTGATCGAACGATATCCTCAACACCAAATTCAATTACATCTACTGATGACATAAGACGGAGGATTTGCATAAAGTCTATGATACCATTCCTCTCATTCTGTTTAACTAAATCTGATTGAGTAGCGTCTCCACAGAACATAATCTTAGATTGTGCTCCTACTCTTGTCATTATACTATCAAGTTCATGAAAATTCAAGTTTTGATATTCATCAACGATAACAATTGTCTTATCAAAAGTTGTACCTCTTATGAATGAAGTACTCCAAAAGTCAATAGTATCCTGTGCTTTCAAATTACCATATAGCATCTCAAAATCTGCCTCTGTAGGCATCTCAAACATATACTTTACCATATGTTTGTAAGGTATCTGATACAAAGTAGACTTATCCTCATGGTCCCCAGGAAGAAATCCAATCTCTCTGGTTGCTACAAGAGACCTAACGATGTAAATCTTTTCATAAGGTGTCTCAGGATTTAGAACATCTACTAATGCATTGTAAAGAGTGATAAAAGTTTTACCTGTACCTGCAACACCATACGCAACAAGGTTTTGATCCTTAGCATATGCCTCGAACAAAGCCTTTTGATTATCTGTGAGGGGTTCTATCTCCCTCATCATATCTGCGTTAATAGGTTTCTTCCTCTTCATCTGCTTAGCCGTTAATCCGACTCCTATTGGTTGTTCTGCTTTCTTTTTACGTGGCATACTTAAAAACTATAATCACGATGTTTACGAACATTAGCACCTGGTTGTTTAGATGCTCTATCTAATACTTCATTCCATCCACTAGATCTTGCTTCTCCAGTCCATCTAAACTCTGTTGATTGACTAGCACATCCTGCTTGCCAATCTTTATCCCAACCTGGATTATCTTTTTTCCACTGGTCATATTCTTTCATAGTCATAGAGAGTTCTTTCTTCTCCTTAGACTCTTTATGTATCACAGGGTATGTTGGCATATCAATATAAAGTTATGTGAAAGTATTTATCATCTGAAATTTAAATTAATATTAAATCTTCCAGATGCATTTGATGTTGTAGAAGAATTATGAGGTTTAGATGAATCAAAAAATACCATTCTATTCTCTACACTCTCAACTTTAGTACCATCAGATAATCTTGTAAAGCCATCACAAGTATTTAAAGAAAAAACTGCTCCGTAATTAGAGAAAGGATAATCAACATGAGGACTATGCTCATGTACAGTTTCTGTATACGGATAAAAATTAACTTTACCTCTTATAAAAGCAAATCCATATTCCAAGTCAATAATCTTTTTAATCAGAGGTCTAAGAGCATCCCATGCATTACTCATGGGTTGACTATTCTTATAAAAAATATGAGTCCCATACCAATACCAATGAGGAATTTGTGTTTCTTCTTTACCTGCAACTGTCTTAGTAAATTGATATGGAAAATCAGAAAAAACCATCATCTCTTTTAACATATTAAGTTCTTCTATCTTAAGAAAATTATCAACAACTTCAGTCTTTATTTCCATTCTAGAGCCTCAGAAACAGTAGGAAATTGTTCGATGAAAACCTTACGAACTTCTTCTACAAGATCCATATGTTCTTTCTGAGTTCCATGAGCAGATCGTAAATCTATGTAGTGAACCCATGACCGCACTGAACCAGTCATATACAAACGTGTAGGTGTAGCAAGAGGTAAAACAAATCTTGCACACTCCTTTGCTATACCATCATGAAGCATCTCTTTATAAAGATCTATCGATGCATCAAAGTGTCTCCTCATCTTACCATTAAACTTCACAACTACTGCGGGATCTACATCATCAACACTATTCTGTCTGTTCTTAAGATCTTGACTACGTAATTCAGGTAAAGGTATATCCTCTCTAATATGAGACACATCTTGATACCTTTGAGAGAACTCTTGATAAGTAAAAGATCTATGTCTTAATATCTGTGCAGCAAGTCCTCTAGTAGTATTAATCTCCAACGTCATAAAAGCCTGTTCAAAGACACTCCAATGACCATGTTTAATGCAATACTTTAATAGACCAGCAAACTTTTCATTCTCTTGGTTAGCAGGGTTACTCACACGAGCAACATATGCTATCGTCTTCTCCGCATCAGGAGTAACACTTACTAATTTAACCATCGTCATCCTCAAAGACCTCATCATAATCAACAAGTTGTGATTGATAAGTATCATACTTATAAGCATCCACATCAGAATGAACTTCTGACTCTAATACATCAACCAATGACTTAAGATTCCTAACAATGAGTTTTAATTTTTCCTTATCCATTTTGTTTCTCATTATTTAGGAAAGCGGGTAGACAGAATCGAACTGACGACTGGAGGTTGGAAACCTCTGATTTTACCATTAAACTACACCCGCACAAATAAATTATAGCACAAAAAAAGAGGAGGTCAACACCTCCTCTTAACGTATATGTAAGTCAGTTACTTACCTTGCACATACAGTTTTAGATTCTGTATGCTTAATGCCTCTGTATGTGAGTTCAGAGACTTGCTTCTGACAGGACTTGCTGTCATTGGTATCGTATTTGATACCACGGTAGGTTACTTGTGCCATTGTGTTACTCCTAAAGTAGTTGGATTTTAAGGCCCGTTCCTTTAGTCGTTTGCGTCCCAACACCCAGCTTCAGTAGAGTCTTTAACAACTCTGATCAACTCAGCCTTCTGTTCTTGAGGAACATTTCTCGTAGTAAATCTCTCGATGAGAGATTCTGCATCAGAGCAAGAGAGAGTTGATGCTAGAAGGAAAGGTATCATGGGATGAACGAAATCCGTTCCGCGACTTACTTGCGACCCGAATGGGTTGAACGATGTGTTAATACTAACACAGTTATACTATGTAGTCAAGAGAAACTGTAACACTTGATACAATTTTACTCAACTTTATATGGACAAAGCAGAGCACCAGCAAGTTCTCGTGCTGATACGTTATGTTCACATAATTTAGTCAACCAAATTCTTTCTTCTAATGAAACAGTATCTTCTGATATAATGCGACAACAAATATCAGTTAGTTCCAATCTATATTTTGTGCTTAACATGTTCAATTGCCCTCGGTAAAAGATAGTACTCTCTTCGCTGTATCGCTTTAGTAAGTGTTTGAAGATCATCATCAGGAAGAATAGGAACTTCTTCCTGCATTATAACTTCTCCACCATCCAACTCTTCATTCACATAATGTACACTCACTCCAGTCATATCATCACCACTCTCTAATGCTCTTTCAATTGCATGTAATCCCTTATACTTAGGAAGCAGTGATGGATGTAAGTTTATAATCCTCTGAGGGAATGCATTAATTAACTTAGGTGTTATTATTCTCATCCAACCTGCAAGAACAATGAGATCTACCTTCCATGCTTTCATAATATCAATTATAGTATCTTCTTGCTTACTACTAATCTGAGTGTGAGGTATTCCCAATTTGTCTGCTCTCTTTGCTGCACCACATTTCTTCTTGTTGTGTACCATCACAACAACTTCATCTTCTCTACAGGTCCGAACAATGTTTTCAAAATTTGTTCCGTTTCCAGAACACATAACACCAAGTCTCATGGTCGGTAAGGGGGCTCCTCTTCTAATACACTATGCTTAAATTTTTCAGTATCAAAATAAGATGTATAATCAAACTTCCCTTCACGTTCATCTAGTACCTCATTGATTAAGATCTTCAACTCCTTAGCATATGTTGGAGTGAATAACCTACGAGGTTGAACCACCATAGGTTTATATTCTACTGGTCCTGATGCTTTGGCACTAGGATCAGTTGGACCACTCATTCCCTGAGTGTCTATGTAAGACCCTGCTTTCGGTTTACTCATAAGGGTCTCCCATTCTTATCAACCAGTCCAAGTTTCTTTATCTGACTAAAATTAGACTTCTCTTTTCTTTTAATTTTCTTATACTCTTTAAGAATTTTATCAACTTCATCCTCAGGTACATTAACTTTCAATTCCTTTTCTGTATCTTCTGGAGTCATAAACCCACCAAACCCCTCTGGGGTCTTTACCTTTTCCTTCTCATCAACATACTCATTAATATTCTGCTGGATCTCATCTCTAATCAGATCATTTATTTGTTGTCTAAGAAGTTCATCGCTCATGGTTTTCTACTCCTCTTCCTCTTTTGAGGTGGAGCTTTATACCCCCACTGATTAGGATTGACCGTCCCGTTACCATAATCTATTTTTTGTAGAGCACCCTTACCAAACTTATCATAATAAAGATCAAAGATATTAACTCTTGGACCACGGACAAGATCCTGATGGATTTTATCCTCCGCCTTATAAGTTATTAGCATAGTATCGGTTGGAAGTTTTCTATCTTCTATCTGCTCTGTAGTAGCATTTTCTGCTATTAACTGACACCCATAAGTTTGAATAAGATCCTTCTCTTCTTTAGTCCAAGTTGCTTTAGATTTTTCTTCAACTTCCTTAGTCATGATCCCCTATGTTCCCCCCAAACAATATCAGGAAATGCTTCTTCTACTAGTTCTCTTGTGACTTTATATTTTTCAGTAAGGTTCTTATCCTTTACTAAACATATAATTTTAGCCTCTTCAGGATGAAGACCTTCTAACATCTGAATAAACATAGTCTCTCTACGAAGAGAACTTAGTTCATCATTACCACCTTTAATGAAATGATAGAGATTCTTCCACTCCCTACGTAAAGAAGTATGATCTGTTCCTACAGGGACTTCATTTTCTTTATAAGGAACCACTCCCTCAGGTATGGCAGATTGAACTCTGTCATCAAAGTTCCAAATAAGAATTGCAGTTAAAGAGTCATCTCTATATTCTTGAAGAGCTTGAACTTTTTTTGCTTTAGTTCTTTGCTTTTCCACATAGTCAAGAATCTCATTAAGAAAAGGATTAGGAGGAAGAGTTGCCTTCTTTCTAGTCGTCGTCTTCGTCGTCGGTGTTGTCATAATTGTTTTCAAAACGTACTGCTACAATTTCATCGGGTGATAAATTCCCGTTCTCATCAAACATTTCTGGATGAGTATACACTATCTGAGGTGTTGTTTCGTAAGAATGCTGTCTTGCTAACCATCCTATCATACCTCCCACTAATAATGCAAGAAATGAAACTACGGTAGTCAAAGTTAAAGTTACTATGGTTGTTTCCATGATGGGGTCCCCCAGAGATTTTATTTTTTCTTGATGTCCAAATAAAAAGTAATCTCCCTACCAAAGAAAGAAAACTCTACCTGAAATGTTTTAGGTTGTGGTTCTTTCCTCCTATTACGTAACAATAATTCAACACCCTTATTAATTTCGGGTTTGTCTTTATTTAGAATCCTTTTTTCGTCTTCCTCTTTTTCTGTCATTACTATACCTCACTGCATCTTCTAATATGCAAGCAAGATAATTTCTTATCTTTCTTGCTTGGGGTTTAGATATGTGATGATAGGCCTCCCGTAATTGTTTGTGGTCATTGTCCATACCTCCTTTAATGTATTCAGTGAGTTCAGTAACAAGTGAAGCAATCTCATTAAAAGTAGAACTTCTAAGAAACTGATCTGCTTCTGCTTTAGTTACTCCTCTTGACTGAAAATATTCATATAATTTTACCACAAACTTACCCTGGAAAGCAAGTTCCAGGGATTCTTCTAGAACATAATATACTTCCTCAAAGTTATTTGACATGGCATTACACTAACTGTTTTTCTTGTAGATACTTTACAGTATCAGAACATCCACCAAGTTTCTTTCCATTCATTATTACTTGAGGAAAAGTAGAACCTTCTCCAAACTCACCATAGAAACTTTTCTTATCAAAGTTCTGATCTAATTTATAAGTTACAAAATTTAGACCAGCTAACTTTAATACCTCTTGGATCTTCTCACAATAAGGACAACCATCCTTAGAGAAGACAGTAAAGTTCTTAGTTTCCATTACTTACCTTCCTGCAAGTCTTGAATTGTTTGTGCGTAATCCTTATTAAACATATCAAGTCCTTTCTCTGTTAAGACATGATTGTACATACCATCAAATACTTTAGGAGGCATTGTAACTATGTCAGAACCATACTCAAATGCCCTTGCTGCATCCCTTACACCACGTAATGATGCTGCAAGAACTTCAGTCTGAGTTACCATCTGTTCCCTGTATAGGTTAGCAATATCTTTCACCAGACATAATCCACCAAAAGAATTATCATCAACTCTTCCAACAAATGGCGAGACATACTTAGCACCTGCTTTAGCAGAAAGCACGGCCTGCGCCACAGAGAAGATCAAAGTAACATTAACCTTAATGCCCTCTACTGAAAGGTTAGCACACGCTAGAAGACCATCTGGTGTACAAGGAACTTTAATAGTTGCAACCTTACCAAACTTCTTATGCAATCTCCTACCTTCAGAAATCATATTCTCCTTACTACCAATGACTTCCATACTGATATCTTGAAGACCAATATCTTTGATCTCCTGATACACATCTTCATGATTTCTACCACTCTTTCTAATAAGAGTTGGATTAGTTGTGATACCATCAATCAAACCAGTGTTCCAACACCTATTGATTTCAGATACATCTGCAGTATCAAGAAAAATTTTCATTCATCTACCCTCCCTAGATTTATTTTTAATTACTATTTTATTACCTTCAATATAAAACTCAAGACAATCGTTATGATCCCAACATAATTCTTCATAAAGTAAATTGAGTTTATTCATATCTTCCCAAAGATCTGTTGGAGTTGGTTCACCCCAGAATGGATTCTCTTCCATAAGCCTCCGTTAAGCAAATTGCCTTAAGTGCTGTAGTATATATTTGTATGCTTCTACTATATCACCTTCATCCTTTCTAAACAAGTCCTTATCAAACCTTTCATGCGTGTCTTTTTTCCAGAGTCGCATGTTGTCAGGTGATAGTTCATCAGCCAAGAATAAATCGCCGTGAGCATCGTAACCAAACTCCAATTTAAAATCTACAAGGTCAATACCCATAAGGGTAAATAAGGATTGCAACTGATGATTAATCTCTAATGCCTGCACCTTCATAGGTTCAGGATCAATACCCATCAATCTTACACGATCATATGTAAGTAATGGATCATCCTTAGCATCATCTTTTAAGAAGTACTCTACAAGAGGTGGTTGAAGTAACATACCCTCATTCAGAGTTGTAGTCTTAACAATAGATCCTGCTGCTATGTTTCTAACAATAACCTCAACAGGAATGATTGTCAATTTCTTACAAAGCATTGTGTTAAGAGAAGGACAATCAATAAAATGAGACTTAATACCACACTTCTCTAACTTCTCAAATAGAAGTGCCGAGATCAAACAGCATGTAGCACCCTTATCTTTAGGGTACTCAATCCTTTTACCATTCCATGCAGTTACCTTGTCATGAAACTCAATAGTTACTCTTGTAGCGTCACCAGGTACATCGTAAACAGACTTTACTTTACCTATAACAATTGGTTCTTCAATCATCCTTGCCATATTAAATCAGGCATCTGTTGGGGTGCCTGCCTTCCCACAGTGAACATAAGAATAAAATATCCTATGAACCATATTACATTAAAGATCCATGCTTGTCTATAGAGATACTTTCGTACACCCATAGAAAGCATAACCTTTCTAACATCATCAGGATTATCCTCACTACCTCTTGCTCTAAAAATTTGTTCTATGATCACTGCAACAATTGTACCTATCACTAATGGATAGAATACAAAGTTGGCAAATGACATTATTGATATTAAAAATAACATTAGTCCAGTGCGTCTAGGTCTTTACCGTGTCTAGCAGGTTTGTGATCTTTCATTCCACCATGATTACCATCATGAGGAAGTTTACCATAAGCAAGATACTCTACTGCCTGAATAGAACCTTGCAATCTATCTAGGTCCCTATCTAATTTTATATACTCTAGATGAGCATCTTCTAACTCAAGCTGACGTTTGTCAAGTTGTACAATCCTCTTAGTAAATCTTGCCAAGAGTTGTTCGTAGTTTTCAGTTTGTTTCATAGTTAATTACCAATCAGGATAGTCCCAAAGGATAGGTCCTTTGTCTTTCTTGCGATGTTTTCTGCAAACTCTTTTAATTGTACACTCTTTGCACTCATATGAATAGGAGGATGCAAGCCTAACATTCTTTCGAGTCTTATAATACCCGTCTATTAGATTTTTTTCAACCCCACAAACCCTACACTTACGTTCTTGTAATAATAAGTGAGCAAGTTGGAGTTGATCGTCTAATTCCATGCATTAAAAAGGACCCTGTAATAGTTAGTTGATATTCTTATACCATGTCTGAAAGATAGGAGTTTCCCAATGTGCATATGTTGATTTAGTAGATTGATTTATACAATCATAGAATAACTCATCGGGTTCCCAAGGAAGAGACTTAGCATAATCCCAAAAAGGAGTATCATATATGGAACCATTCCTATAATGCCAAAGCACATAGGTTTGGATCTGTTTCATTATAACATGAAGTTCTTTATTACACGAGACCCTATCAACACCTTCTACAATATAATCCCATGCATACTTAGCAACATCATGATAAAAAGAAAGTGCTGTTGCTTCTAATGGTTCATAGAAAGAACACCTATTACCATTAAGAATAGTTCTATCACCTACAAATATTTCTTTGGCAAGATAACTATCAAAATCTAAATCAAAATCAACTAAAGAAAGATCAAATCTCTCTAGAAAATCCTGGGTTGCGTCTTCTTTATCTGTAATGTCACGATTATATAAGTACCCATACGATACACTATCAAGATTAGGTATCACAAACGTCCACCCATGTGGAGTAGCAACCCCTCTAGTATATTCTAAATCAATCTTACCTGGTTTATTACATATTAGAACTGCATTTACTGCAGAAACTAATGGTTCATAGTTACTTTCATCCCTATCAGTCTTACCTCTACAATCAAAAATATAATCAGCATCAATTTCTTTTTCTGGATCATTTATTATACCTTCATGAACCTTATAATTACCACTCTCTAATACAGCCTTAGATAATTTTTCAGGAACATAATGTATAGAACCTACATCAAACTTTGCAAAAAATCCAGCAAAGATTTCTTTACTCTTCTTCCCCCATCCTTCATATTTAAATCCAGTCTTTATAGTTGCATCAATAATATTATTATTAACATCAATACCAAGTGAATCACATATGTACAATGCCTGTGGTATAACAGTCCCTTGTCCTACCTTTTCTATCGGATGAGTCTCTGGACTGTGGTAGATATCAATCTCAAATTGGTCGTACCCATGATTAAAATAATGTAGAGCAGTTATACATCCAGCATTCCCTGCACCAACTATAGCAATTTTCTTCATTAAAAAATTCCATACATTAAAAAGGACCCCATAATAGTTAGGAGGTCCTTTGTATCCTCTTTACTAGAGGCCCGATATGGGGGGTCTTATTGACGATGCCCTTTCATTATCCAATAGCAGGAGCAACTAAAGCAACTTCTGTTACTTCAGCAGCAGCAAGGTCTAGAGGAAAATTGTGAGCGTTACGTTCGTGCATCACTTCCATACCAAGGTTAGCACGGTTAAGGACATCTGCCCACGTTGGAACAACTCTACCATTTGCATCTAGGATGCTCTGGTTAAAGTTAA
>VTLG01014527.1_pt1 | contig 45083 bp, 70 predicted proteins | sample 4694571 | NCBI WGS metagenome assembly VTLG01 (sample SAMN12604809, study PRJNA352737) | marine metagenome | biome: ENVO:00000447; feature: ENVO:00000209|ENVO:00000569|ENVO:01000036; material: ENVO:00002151; isolation source: viral sequences binned using virsorter ...
AAATAACACTTACTCATGTTGCAGATGATGGATTAATTCTTAAACACGTTGGTACTGGAGATGGAAAAGAGCCATCTTTAACTTTCCAAGCAGGGGATAATGATATTGCTCAAGATGATGTACTTGGCTCTATTTTCTTCCAAGCACCAGATGAAGGTGCAGGAACGGATGCAGTACTTGTTGCGGCAGGCATTGAAGCAGTTTCTGAGGGAGATTTTAGTTCATCAAACAATGCAACAAAATTAAGTTTTAAAACTGCTGCTTCAGAAGCGGCAGCAGAAAAAATGTCATTAAGTTCTGCGGGACTTCTTACAGTTACAGGTGGAGTAACTATGACAGGGACAACACCAACACTTACAATTGGAGATGCAGGAGCAGAAGACACTAAGATTGTCTTTGATGGTAACGCACAGGATTTTCATATTGGATTGGACGACTCGGCAGATGATTTAGTTATTGGTTTAGGAAGTTCTTTAGGAACAACTACTCATATGGCTTTTGATGAAACAGGAGCAGTAACCAAACCATTACAACCAGCAGTTTCAACTAGATTTACTGGAACACAAACTAATTTAGCTATCAATAGTTGGACAACTTTACAATTTGGAGAAAATATCTCAGAAATTTTTGATAGAAATTCAGATTTCAATACTTCAACTTATACATTTACTGCTCCAATAACTGGTTTATATTTATTTTGTACAACTCTTAATTTTGAAAGTTTAGACGCTGATTGTAGTTATTTTCAAATACAACTTTCTACATCTAATAGGGATTATCCAATATTATTTGGAGGAAATGATTGGGATGCTGACCCAACTCTTAAAAGTTATGTTCACGCTATGATTGCCGATATGGATGCAAGCGATACAGCTATTATGAGATATTATCAGCAAGACGGTACTGCTCAAGCAGATTTACGAGCAGACTCTAATTTATCAATATGTTTATTAGCTTAATGACGAAATAATCAACCTTAAAGGAGGTTTAAATGGCGACACATACTAAAACGGTAAGTCTTACGGACTTGCAACAAACAATACTATCGAATGATTTGTACAATGATACGGATAATGCAGGACTGGATTTATGGATTCAGAATGCAGTAGATGGAAAATTAAATAACTGTTGGAAACGTATGCAGAGGGAATGGACACAAAAGTTAATGGATGATGATTCATTTACTGACCCTATTCCAAGTAACCAAGCAGATTTTGTTGCTTTGGTAACAGCACGTCCGGACTATAAAAACCGTAAAGCAAGGGATGATGGTTAATGCTACTAGGACACACAGCATTCGCCGAACAGGCCTTTCAGGACGCAAGGCTGGACGCGGTGCACAACATCGAGTTTGCGGAAACTGGATTTGGTTTAACATTTACTGTTGGAACGGAAGTGGCAACAGGCGGTGCGAACGTATCACCGGATGGATCATCAGCATCATTTAGTATTGGTGATGAAACGGCATTCGGAGAAGCATTCCAAAATCTGATTACATTCAGTACGGGAGATTTAGCTCTTACTATTTGGAATGAAACAGATGACAGTGAAACATCAGACTGGACATTAGTGGATCCAGGATCCACGGACTAGGAGACAAGTATGGCGGATGATGCCAGTATAACATTGAGCGCAACGATATTGCCGGATGAGATTTCAAAGACCATCAGCGGCTCCATGACGGTGAGTCCTGATGATGCGAATGATAAATGGTATTACAAGCTGACAGCAGTCACAACAACAAGTGCGGACTTGATTGCTGGTCGCTTTATCGATTATACGGCCGTTGATCAGGATACGGACATGACAGCGGTGAGTACAAGTGATAAAGTAAAATTTTTATTTATTAAGAACACAAGCACGACGGACGGCATTGCCATCTGCCTGGACGGCGGAACAGCCGCTTACAATTTGGCAGATAGTATTTTTATTGGACCATCGCAGTCATGGTTCGGGCGATTGCCAAATGTAACCGTGGCAAACATTCACGCCATATCATCCGATGTGGGTGATGCGGGCGATGCGACAGCAAATGCGATCGTGGCTGCTTTAATAGATGATGTATAGGGAGGAATAAATGGCTTCGACATATTCAAGTATTCTTAATCTCGAGATCCAGACAACAGGAGAGAATTCGGGAACATGGGGTACGATAACAAACAACAACCTGCAAAAGCTGGAATCAGCGATCAAGGGATATGTCTCGGTAGCAATAGCGAGCACATCGGATTCTCTGACAGCAACGGACGGCACAACCGCAGATGAAACAAGTAACGCAATTGTAAAACTGACAGGAACGCTGACAGGCAATACAACCATGCAGTGCGAAGCGGTGGAGAACTGGTACATTGTTGATAATGCGGCGACCATGGGAACCTATACGCTGGGATTTAAGCCGGCTGGCGGAACAGCGACAGGATTAGTAGCAGCATCAAAACACTTACTGTACACGGACGGATCGACAATGTTCGATGTCTTGGATGATGCAGGAAACATCACGGCTAATGGAACATTGGACGTGGCGGGAAATGTTAATTTTAATGGTGGAACTTTTATTTATAATGAAGCAGGAGCGGATCTGGATGCAAGGTTTGAAGGAAGCAGTGAAGCTAACTTAATTTATCTTGACGCCGGTAATGACAGGATTGGTATTGGAACTGCATCACCTTCAACCGAACTTCATGTTGTAGGTGGTGTCAAGGCAACAAGCACAATTGACTTTGACGGAGGAACATTCACCTTTAATGATTCTCAAGCTGACTATGATTTTAGAATTGAAGGAGACGGCGATGAATATCTGTTCTTTACCGATGCCGGTAATGACAGGGTTGGTATAGGAATACCGTCAGGAGCCGCACCTAATGGAAAATTAGAAATTGATCAATATAGTACATCAGGAGCAATTCCTGTTTTAACATTGGATCAAGCGGATGTGGATCAAGAATTTATTAATTTTCAAGGAACAAGTAATTCAGATCAATCATCAAGTATTTCAACAGACACAAGCGTGGGATCATTAACAGGGCACATTCGTGTTGCCGTTAATGGTACGGATTATTGGATACCATTCTACGCGACTAATTAGGAGCTTACATGCCATTAACAAAATTGCAAATAGCGCCTGGAATCGATAAGCAGAACACCGAATACGGCGCCGAGGGAAAATGGGTGGACAGTGATAATGTCCGCTTTCGCTATGGGCAACCGGAAAAGATTGGTGGCTGGGCAAAGGTCTCAAGCGATGCTCTTCTAGGAGCAACGCGTGCTGTTTTGACGTGGTCCGATCTGAAAGGCATTAACTATGCCATGTATGGAACCAACAAGAAGCTCTATGCCTATTCAGAAGGAAGCTACGGAGATACCACACCATCACGCGGAACAGGATCCATTACACAATTTGAAACAACAAACGCATCGACAACCGTTACCGTAACGGACGCTTCACACGGCGCTCTGGTTGGTGATCATGTCACCATTTCAAGTGTCAGTGCCGATGTTGGCGGCATCACACAAGCCAATCTACAGAATGAATTTGAAATACAAACAGTTCCCGACAGCAACACCTATACAATCGTTTCCCCCGCTGCGGCGTCATCGTCGACGACGGGAGCAACGGCAACAGCAACGTATAATATAAATTCCGGATCAGCGACATCCATCTATGGATATGGATGGGGTGCTGGTGTGTGGAATGTATCTACGTGGAATTCATCACGGGAAGGATTGACAGGCGCGGAAGGCGTGCTATTGCAATCAGCCAAGTGGTCACTGGACAACTGGGGCGAGGATGTTCTGGTACAAAAATTTGATGGCGGACTGTATTATTGGGATACATCGGCTGGACTTTCCAGCAATGCGGCGGCAACAACCAATGTATCGGCAGGACCAACAAAATCACGGTTCATGCTGGTCTCAGGCGATGACCGACATGTGATTTGCCTTGGAACGGAAACAACCATCGCGGACACATCCACACAGGACAACATGTTTGTCCGTTGGTCTCATCAGGAAACAACGAACACATGGACACCAACAGCAACGAATACGGCTGGATCACATCGATTGACAGCCGGCAACCAAATCAACATGGCCGTTCGAAGTAGAGGTGCCATCTTAATTTGGACAGATACAGCCTTGTATCAAATGCAGTTTATTGGCGCTCCTTTTACTTTTGGATTTAAATTATTGGGTTCCAACTGCGGAGCGGTTGGCATTAATTCTGCTATCGATATTAGTGGTACATCGTTCTGGATGGGAATTGATTCTTTCTTCATGTTCGATGGTGCAGTGAAAAAATTACCATGCACAGTGCAGGATTATGTCTTTGATGACATTAATCCCAATGCACTCGGTGATGTGTATTGCGCAGCGAACACGGACTTTAACGAAGTCATGTGGTTCTACCCGTCAGAGGACTCCTTACAGGTTGACCGGCATGTCACGTATAACTATGCAGAGAATTTGTGGTACACCGGATCACTCGCACGAAGTGCGTGGGCCGACCGGGATGTTTATTCCAATCCGTATGCAACCGAATTTGACTCGGACGACACAACAGCAACCATTTCAACAATTTACGGCAATAAAGCAGGACGCACCTTTGTCTATGCACAGGAAAAAGGAAATAATGCGGCAGGTTCCGCAATGACAGCCTATATTGAATCCGGCGACATTGACATTGGGGATGGCGATCAGTTTATGTCCATTTCCCGTTTTATTCCGGATTTTAAGAATCAATCAGGAACTGTGGATGTGACTGTAAAGACGCGTCCCTATCCAGCAGGAACACAAACAAGCCATGGCTCGTATGCCGTCTCTACAAGCACCACGAAACAGGATACACGGATCAGGGGCCGACAGGTTGCCATTCGTGTTGCAAGCGACGCGGTCGACGAGGACTGGCGCTATGGAACATTGCGTCTGGATATGAAACCGGACGGAATGCGAGGAGGATAAATGGCAAAAATTACCGTTCCTATATTACCGCAGGCAAGAGAAGAATACGATCAATCGCAACTCAATCAATTGATTGCGACACTGGAGCAAATGATCTTTATATTGAACAATACCTATACGCCCGTAACACTGGGAGATGAGGAAGAACAACGAGCATGGTTCTTATCAGCATAAATGGCAACAGCATACGTCAACTACAAAGCGATCATTACGACAAGCGAACTGACAACTCTGTATACAGTGGGATCGGAGACAACGGCGATCATCAAGTCACTGCGTATTACCAATGTGGATGAGGAAAATGATTGTAAGATCAGGGCCTTTGTCGTGGATACGGATAGTGTGAGCTATACATTAGAGGCAAACAGGAACGTGCAAAAGGGAACATCAGAAGAGCTGTTTAACAGCTATTCCTTCTCAACGTCTCCCGTTGTTTTGAAGGAATCGGAAGTACTGAAACTACAGGCGGAGAATGGCGGCGATTTACATGCCATTTTAAGTGTTTTGGAGATATCATAATGGGAGAAAAACTAAAAACTAATTGCAAAAGGATGGGAAAATGAGTATAAAAGATGAAACCGTATTAGCAGGAAAAAAACAACCAGAAGTTATTCCGGTCGAGACGAAAACGACCGTGACTAATGCGCAAACAGGAAAAGAATACGTCGACGAAAAAGAAGCTCAGGCGGACGTCGACAACCCTGCAACAGCCACAAAAGCAAACGACATCCGACGCGATGTTGCGATCATAGTTAATAAACTTGATATCTTTGGAGAGGTAAAATACTAATGCAGGGCCTAGAGTCACTTAACCAATTTAAAAATTTTGTATCATCTTTAGGCGGTCTTGGCCGCTTTGAGGATACGTACATGGTCCATGCAGCAGAAGGCGAGACCGTTGTTCCAATGGAGGTTTTGGACAGAAACCCTGTATTGAAAAAACGGTTATTCAAGAGCATGGTTGACATGGGCATTGATCCAGGCCGCTATATTGTTGGAAACGATCTCAATTCACTTAATCCCGTAACCGGGCAACCGGAATTCTTTATCAAGAAAATTGTTAAACGATTAAAAAAAGCGGCAGGCGACATTTCCGGATACGCGGCACCAATTGTCGGGGCGATGTACGGACCAGCGGCAGGTGCTGCGGTAGGAGCGGGACTCGGCGCTTTCAAAAGGGAAAATCCCGGTGATCCAAGTCAATGGCAACAAATGGCAATGCGTGGTGGATTGTCGGGGCTAGCAGCAAATATAGCAAGTGGACAAGGATTTACTCCATTCGGTGGAGCGAGAGAAATATATTTTCCTAAAGGTGGAAAAGGATCATGGAATCCTTGGAATATTGGAAAAGAAGTAGTTGACGAACCAATGAAGTTTTTAAAAAAAGATGATAAATATAGATTTATGGATAAATATTTTCCAGAAAAAGCTCCTGGTCCAGAAGAAAGTTTAATAGATGCTCAAATTAATAAAACGAAAATAGAATTAAATTCTATAAGGAATCGATTTGACACCGGTGATCTTATGATGGACAGACAAACTAAAAAAGATATAACTGACTTAGAAAAAGAAATTTTTAATCTTGAACGTTTGAAATTAGAAGCAGCTAGAAAAGAAGGAATTGGTCCAGCGGGAATGACGTGGAAAGAAATGTTACCTTTATACTTAGGGGGAACATTGGGACTTGGAGCATTAATAGATTACACATCAGACGATGTAGACGCGGGACCAGAACCACAGACTCTACCAATAGGAGTACCATATCAAGGAATTTTAAATCCACAATTACAATACGCACAAGGTGGCGTATTGGATTTACAAGGCGGAGGAGAATCAAGAGGACCCGGAACGGGAACAAGTGATTCCATTCCGGCAATGCTAAGCGACGGAGAATTTGTCATGACGGCGGACGCAGTCAGGGGTGCAGGCGGAGGAGACCGTCGCGAAGGCGCAAGAAGAATGTACGAAGCTATGGATAGATTGGAGGCGAGAGCATAATGGCCACAGCAACAACAACACAATTACCTGTACTACCGGAATACGCACAGAAGCCAACCGTTGACATGGCTGCAACATTGCAGCAGTTGATGGGTCAGCCATTGAATGTTCCCGCGCAACAGGTAGCAGGATTTTCACCAACACAAACAGCGGCGATGCAACAGGCCTATCAAGGCATTGGGGCTTATCAACCGTACCTGCAAGCAGCAGGACTAGGACAACAGGCGGCCATGGGCGCGGCCGGAGCCGGCGTTGGCGCACTTGGAGGAATGCAATTCGATCCAAGCGGCGTTACACCGTGGATGAACCAATACCAGGGTGACGTCACACAAGAAGCTTTAAAGGAAATTGACAGGCAAGCAGCCATGGCACAGAACCGATTGGGCGGACAAGCCGTTCAGGCGGGCGCCTTTGGCGGATCGCGGTTCGGCATTCAGCAATCAGAGCTGGCACGAGGCGCACAAGATTTACGATCACGTCGAATCTTTGAGGACTTGTCACGTAACTACCAGCAAGCTGTCGGCGCCATGCAAGCGGCAAATACACAACGTGCTCAACAAGCACAAACCTTTGGTCAACTGGGACAAGCCACAAGCGGCATTAGTGGCGCGATGGCCGGTCTTGGCGGACAGACACAGGCGATGGGACAATCCGATGTCAATCAACTGATGGGCATTGGCGGGTTGCAACAGCAACAAGCTCAACGAGGGTTTGATGTTAATACGGCAAATCTACAAGCATTGCAAAATGCTCCATATCAACAACTCGCAACTGGTGCAGGAATCATGCAACAGCTACTACCGCAATTACAAAAGGGATCACAAACAGTGGCACCTCTTCCTCAAGCCAATCCATATCTGCAAGCAGCAGGAGCAATGGGTAGCTTGGGAGTGGGACTTGGAAGCTTGATAGGATAATGAGCGTACTGAAAAGACAAATGTTTAAAGGCGGAGGCTACGCGCACCGCGGAACAGGGATCACGTCTGGCCTGACAACGCCTAAAAGAGGGTATGTTGACAAGCCGGGCAGTTATCAAGGCATTGGTGAATCTTCCTTACCAAGCGGCGTTCAAGACAAGTGGCAGGCATACTATGACATGCTAAAAGGCGTTCAAGGGGAAAGAGCACCATTTGATCGCTTTGATGCAAACGTGGAACCTTTAATGAAATTATTTTCTGGTCTTATGACAGGAAAATCATATCAAGGTGGACTTGGCGGCGGGTTAGAGATTGCTGGTGAAGCACTTGGTGAAGCGGCACCTGGATTTGGAAAAGCAATTAGAGAAAAACGTGCCTACGAAGCAGCAACAGGTACAGAAGATTCTGCTCTTCGAATGAAAGCATTAGACTTGGCATTAAAAGAAACGGATCCAGTAGAATTAAAATCTTTTGAACCGATTTACGGAACATTTCAAAATGAAGGAGATGAACCTCAAATAGGGTATGGTTTTGTAAAAGCATACGATAATGGAGATATAGAATATGAATTTGCTGGGGAACAATTTACATCTTTTAAAGGATTGGCAGAACCGGCAGAAAATAAACCCGAAACTTTTTTTAAGGGAGAGCAAATAAAAATTAGGAAGAGGGCCGGCGTCGACCAATCTGGTAACACTATTCCAGCAGGTGAACCTTTTGAGGCCATTCTTCAAACAGGAAATAGAGGGAGTATAAAATATTCTGGAATAGGAAGTAAAAGCGGCGACTTTAGTTCAGATGAATATGAAATATTTAATGCGGATGGTAACTTTGGTTTTGAAGGTAATATTAAAATAAAAAGAACAGGTTCTGAGACAATAGAAGATGCTAGACAAATTTTTAATAAAAATACAGGTGATATAGAAACTAGATTAACAGATGGAACTGTATTAGAAAAAAATACTTTTGACATTATAGAATTTGATGCTGGTAAAAAAGATGTTTATGCACAAAAACCATATAAAGTTGTAATCAACGGAAAAACATATGACACTACTGCCAGACAAGAAGGAAGTGAAACTTTCATTATTGATCCAAGGGAAGGTAGTGACACACAAGGCCAATTTGTTAATATAAAAACAATAGACGACATAGAGTCATTGTTTGAAACTCGAAAAGCAGAATTTAGAAGTGTTGACGAAGAATTAGAAATATTAAGACGTGGGGAAAATATTGAACAAGTATCTAAAGCAGCGTCTTCTGTGTATGATAAAATAATAGCAGATGGTGCCATTGCTGATAAAGGAATATCAAACTACATTACAGCGGAACAAATTTTAGATACAGCAACTTCTTCTTCATACGCCCCACAAAGATTTGGTTTTATGAAGTTTCTTGAAGCATTTGAGGTTGATAAAAATATGCCGGCAATGTTTAAAGCTGCTGAAGCTGCTCTTAATACCGGAAAAACAGTTTCTTCGGAAGTTGCAAATGCTTTAGCACAAAATGCATTTATTGCAAATGCACAAGCTTATGATGACAGGCTTAATAATACAGAAGTTAAAAAATTAGAAGGCGCTGATTTTGGTATTGGAATGAGCACACAGGGGTCTAAACTTTTAATTAAAATAAATAAAGCAAATGATCAGATCCTTTCTAACGGTGCGGATATAGCAAGAAATTTAACGATGGGCACGGAAGGTGGTGCTAAAGCAATAATAGAAAAATACGGCGATATACTTGGACCAGAAGTTGTAGAAAAAATAAAAACATTATCTGCTAAATATGAGGGTGAGTCATTATCTATGGCGGACGCTGTTTTAATTGCGGATAATTATATGAGTAAAGCGTTCCAAGAGTTTGGCAATAATGAAGAGTTATCGAAAGAAATTGATGCGGCATTAAATATAAGCAGCGTTGGCGACCAAGCTTATTTTAATGAATTAGGCACCAGAGATATGGGGCAAACAGGTGTGTCTGTAAACTTAGGAGATGCTTATAGAAATAAAGAAATTTTATTTGCCGGTTATCCTATGGACGGAGAATTTATTTATGATGATCAACAACAAACTACAACTGGATTTGATGATAGTAGACCTGTGTACGTTATATTTTTTGAAATAAATGGTGAGAGACAAAGAGCAATAACACAATTTCCAAATTTAGGGCAGTAATATGGTAGATCAAATTGATATAGCACCTGTAGATTTAAAAGATACTTCGCCAGAATATCAAGAAACTAGAACAGATTTAAAAACTATTTTTAAAGAAAAAATAGAAAAAAAAGATATAGAGCATACTTTTCCTCCCTTCTCTCAAGAACTAGAAGAGGCTAAAAAAGAAGTACTAAGTAATAAATTAGAAATAGTATCTAATCATTTAGGTCAACCTGTAAATAATCAGGATCTTGCTTTTTTTGGTGATTTTGGATTATCCTTTACTTTACCAAGAAGTAAATCTTTTCATAATAGAAAAAAAAGATTTTTAAAAAATTATCCAGAAGGAGAATATATAAGGCAATCTGTTAGTATTGGGAATAAAACACATTTATTAGAACTCTATAAAAAAGATTCTAATGATAAAGAATATAGCCTTGTTAATCCATTTGGTTTTGAAGCATCAGACATACCACAGGCCATGGGAACTGTTTTAAATCTGCAAACAGCAGGTGAAACAGCAGGCATCGTCGCTGGAACAGCCATTAACCGAGTTTCAAGAGGAGCTATTCCAGTTACACCTTTCGTTTTTGCTGGCTCTTGGGTTGGAAGAAAAGGGGATAAATTAATTGATAAAGTAACAGGTTATGCTGAAGAAGAATTTGCTGATAACGGATTTAATTATAAAGATTTTTTTTTAAATTATAATGATATACTTACTTCTACGATTGGCGCAGGATTTTATCTTGGAACTTCGATGGTAGCTGATAAATTACTTTTCGGTAAAGGTCCGGGAAAAATAGATATTGCACCGGAGTTAACAGAAATGGCTGAAAAGTTAGGTCTTGATCCAATTGTCTTTGCACAATTAGCGGTCAATCCTCAAATAAGAAATATTTATTCTCAAGCTGGTGGTTTTTCAAAAAGAGTAGATAAAATAAGGCAAAAACAAATTGATTCTGTTCTTAAAGCTTTAAATGAAGGTAAATTATTTAAAGGATTAAGATTAACAGATGAGGCAGGCGTAGCAATTGGACCTAAAATAACAGTGCAAGATTTAATAGATGCTCAAGGAATTCTTTCCAAGCAAATTAAAGATGGTTTAAAAATTAATTTTAATATTAAAAAAGGTTTTGCAACGCAAGCAGAGGCCGACCAGTCATTAAAAAGCTTAGTTTCAAATTTTAATACAATTAATAAAAGATTTGAAACACAATTTTATAATGGTGCTGTAAATTCTGCGATAAAATCTAAAGACGGAATGTTTAATATTAAAAATTTAGTTGATCAAACTTTTACAAAAGAAGTCAATAAATTAATATCTAGTGTTGGTCTTATTGGAAAAAAAGGTGAAAAAGTATACAAAGGTGCTTACAAAAGTTTAGACGACGTACCAGAATTAAAGAAAATTTATAATGTAATGCAAGCAATTTCTAAAAAAGGTGGTAATAATTTTGCGACTAATCCAAAGACAGCGACTGTAAATTTAAAAACTCTTTATACAATTAGAGAAGATTTACACAAGTTGATGGGTAATTCAAAATACATGAATGATCCTAATGTTCTTCTCGCAGCGAGAAAAATGCATGAAAGATTATTACATTATCTAGATCCAAAAAATAAACAAATATTTGGTAGTCCAGAGTTTGTTGGTAATATAAAACTTTTAAATTCTATGCACACGCAAAAAGAAACTGTGGGAATGATGGAGTTTATACGAAAAGGTTTTTTAGAAGGAACAGACATGAGCGCATTTACTCAAGCTTTTATACAACCCGGAAAGTATACAAACTTTGGCGCAATAAAAGAAATGTTAAGACTTCCGGACGATGCTCCAGCTTCTGCTGTAAGAGATATGGACAAAATTGTTGATATCATGAAAAATTATTGGATTACCAGTACCTTTAAATCTCCAAATGCTAATCAAATACTAGATGATTTTATGCGATTAGATCCAGATTCTTTAAAAACTATTCTTAACGTAACTAACGATAAAGATATGATTTTTAAAGTAGATTCCCTGAAGAATTTGGTAGCAAAAGCAGATGAACTTGAAAACGGTATTGTAGGACAAGCTCTTTCAAAAAATGCTACTTCGTTAGAATTCATGAATGGCATTATAAATAAAGCAAAATCTGGAGATTATGGAACATCGAAAAGCATGGATGATCTTATTCAACGTTTAGGTGGCCCGAATAGTGCAACAGTAAATGATATTAGAAATAATATTATGAAAGATTTATTTAAAAAATCTCTTAAAATAAGTGAAGATGCTGGTCCCAAACGGCTTCAAGAAGTTTTAGATAGTAAACTGTTTGCGGATAACGTAAAAGCACTTAGAGAAGATCCAAATTTATCTAAATTTTTTACAAAAGATCAGTTTGATTCTTTTAAAGTTTTTGAACAATATTCAAGAGCGCTTGGTGGTGGTATAGATTCTGGCGGCTCTATTGCACGAGGTGCAGCAACCGCTGATATAGTTCAAAGATTTCAATTTATTGACGCTGCTTTTAATATCTTAAAATACGACTTAGCCGCTTATTTATTAGCTAGACCGCAATACTCCGCTATGTTAAAAAAAATAAGACCGGGTGAAGGAGTAAGTACTTATAATATAGATATAATAACAGGTGCTATTGTTGCAGCAGAAAGAGAATTAACTGAAAAATTAAGAAAAAAAGATAAATTTCAAGATGAAGGAATTATTGATGTTTCGCCAGTAGCTGCCGGTGCAACACCAACAAGGACATCATCAATAAACATCCCAACTGAGATAAGCAGAGGAAGTCCAGAATCTAATAGAGTTGCAAGTGCCAATGCTAATATGTTTGGTCCAGTGGGAATGGACAGAAGCATCGATCCAAACCTCATGGCCAGGGGACAAATTAATCAAACAACAAAAGACAGAGGACAAGAAGTATTCGGACCATTTGACCGAGTATTCGCCTCTAAAGGCGGAATCATGAGCACGAACAAAGCATTCCAGAGGGTGGCGTAATGCCGGGCGGATATGGACAAATCGGAACTCCATGGGGGCGGGGTGGTACAACAGCAAGAACAGAAAGATTTTTGCCTAACAAAGAATTTAATGAAGTAGCAGAAGCGGTCAATAAGTTTCAACTGGCAAAAAGAGGAGATGAAAGTCCTGAAGTAGTTCAAGATTTACAAAACAAGGCAATAGATGAGATCGCCTGGCAACAAGCACTTTCAGGAGCTGATACAACTGCTGAAGGTAGATTAGATCGAGATCCCGCAGAAGAAGAATATGGTATTATTAAACAAAATATAACAGACCGAATAGCTAAACAGCAACCACCACCACCAATAGACGGAACAGGAATTCTTGGTACTACTCTTACTTCTGGTCAGAACCTATTGTCACAGCTTCCTTCAATACAAATGTTAAAAGGAATAACAGGTTTATTTAATAAAGCACCAACATTGGCACAGCTTAGAGATCCTCGATATCTATCCATTATGAAAAATGTATTAACAGGGGATAGATTAGTAGATTTTGAAAATAGATATTCTGATCTAATTGCGGAAGCTTATGGCGAGGGGGAAGAAGGAGAAGGATTTAGAGAAGCATTAGAAACCGCAGCGGATCCGGAAGAAGGATCAGAGCTTCAAAAAATAATTGATCCAAAAGCTTACTGGGAACAAACAATACCATACACACAAGGCGATGTGGAAGAAGCGGCAGCGGCAGGCGTGACATGGATACCAGGTTACGGTCCGGTTGAAAGACCAGAAGGTGCTGGAGGCGGCGGAGGCGGCGCGGGGATCGCGAACCTTGCACCATTGCAACAATTAGCGGCAACGACTACACCAGCGACTACAGCGGCGACGACTACACCAGCAACTACAGCGGCAACAGCGGCAACAGTTCCTGCGGCAATAGCGACAGCACCAACGCCATTCGATTATTCGCAATGGCCGCAATACACACAACAAGGGATAGCGAATCCAAATTTTAATCCTTGGTACAATACCCTTCAAAATTATTATGGAGTAGGATAATGGCAGATTGGGAAAAGGATATCGGAATGCTAAAGACGGATGTCAAGTACATCCGTGAAGATGTTAGCATCATGCAAAAGCAGATACGGGACTTGAACAAAACCTCCCACATGGGAGTGGGCGGCATCAAGGTCTTCCTTCTGATTGGAGGAATTCTGGCGGCCATCTGGACGTTTGTCAAGCTGACGGATTAGGATGGAAATTGAAAATAATATTCATTATGGTGATTATATTAATCCTATCGGGATGCTACGACATGAAGACACTCAGTGTCAAGCCATCAACAACAACGGTCACATACGGAAGAGATAGTGCGACGGGCGAAAAAGACGCCAAGAACGATGTCCTGACCGCCTCTGAAAAAGAGTCCTGGACAATTAAGCAAGTATTTAAGTGGGAGTAGATAATGGAAAAAATGGTTATCTCAATTATTGCAGCAGCCCTTCTGGGGCTCGGCGCATGGAACCTGAACCAAACATTCAACCTTTCTCTGGAAATTGAAAATATCAAAGGAAAAGTTGAGACGGTTGAAAAAGGCATGAAGCAACTCAGAAACATGATTGCCAAAGACCGACAAAAAGATAAAAAAAAGAAAAAAGATAAATGAAATTTACATTAACAAACTTAGTATTATTGCTGACGTTACTAACACTCATTTTTGTATCAAAGCCTCTCATGGCCGATGATACGAACACGCAAACGAACACAAGCGGCAGCAATACAAACATTACAGGTGGATATGAAAGCACAAGCACAACAACCTATGAGGACGGCGCAACCAACACGACAACGACGAATAATGACTCCACGAGCACGACCAATAACAAATCAACCGTTCCCCCTCCTTCGGCCAATTCACCAAGTTACTCCAGCATGTCTCAGGATGTGTGTAGCATGGGTATTAGCGGCTCCGTTACTACTAGTATCGTTGGCGTATCTGGCGGCAAGCATTTTATAGACGAGAACTGCGAGCGCATTAAACTGGCGAAAGTGCTACAGGATTTTGGCATGAAGGTGGCAAGCGTTGCCATTCTCTGTCAGGATCGACGCGTCTTTGAGGCGATGAACTCCGCAGGAACACCGTGCCCTTTTCAGGGAAAAATTGGAAAAGAGGCAGCGTCCATGTGGGAAAAGTATTCGGAGCTGAGACCGGATTATGATAATCATCTAGAGCGAACAAAAATTATTGAGAAAGTTGATGCAGCAATACTCACACAACAATTGAAGGAAGAAGAAGAGAAAGCAGCCGAAGAAGCACGACTCTTGGAACTGGAAGCATTGAAAAAAGCGGAAGAGGAAGCATTAAATGAAAAAATTATTATTATTGACTCTGATCCTGTTGTCATCGACCGCGATTAGCGAGACCGTAACAACCAACAATCTCTTAAGCAACTCGACTTTTGGAACAGGGACCACGTATTCTGATACGGGGTGGACCATTACTGGATATGACAGCTCCCATAATTATACAAGTTTAGGTAATGGTAATGATCCTGGTGGTGCAGTAGCCGCAGGCAACAATACAAATATTGAACAGACTGTAAGCTCCATCAAGACGGCTGCTGGAATGACGGTCAATGAGGTCAGAAAAGGCTGGTCATCTACCCTGTCAACCGATATTTGGTATTGGAATTCATACGACAACACCACAACTCTCAAGCAAACAATTACGGACAACGACGGCAATGTAACAGTACAGCAACGCGTCATTACGGACACGGGATGCGGAAGCATTAACTGCGGGCAATATACTAATTATACCGACACGCACATTCAGGGAACCAGCACAAAGGATGACTTCAGCATTAAGGTCGGTGTATCCAACTCCAACAACCGAACTGGACACTATGGCCCTGACATTGATGACATCCAACTGAAGATTACCTACACCGACGTTCCCCCCATCGAAGAAGATACGCAAGAAGAACTCAATGAAATTACCGAGGATATTGATGAGGTTATTGAAGACATAGAAGATAATATAGACTGGGAAGAAACTTGGACATTCGAGGAAGAGTATGCGTGGGAAGAGGATTTCTATTTTGAAGAGGACTTTAACACAATATGGGAAGAGTTCGATACAGTGTGGGAAGAATATGAAATGGAATTTGATGATGACATATATTTTGAAATGGAAGAAGAGTTTGTTGAGTTTGAAGATGTAGGCATGCCAGAATTCGAAGAATTTGAAACGGTGATGATGCCGGAGGATACGTTTGAAGATATGTATATGGAAGAATTTGAAGAGTTCGAAGAATTTGAAGATGCATGGGAAATGGAACCAGAGATGACAGAGATGGATACATTCTTCAATGAAATGACCGAGGATGATTGGCAGGAATTTGAAGAAATGTCCGAAGATGAATTTACTGACTTTATAGAAGAAGAATTTCCAGAAGAGTTTGCTGAGATGCAAGAAGAAATGGAAATGGAAGAAGCACCGGTAGAGGAGGAAATGGTGTTTGAGGAAGAAGAAGTCGCAATGACAGAGGAAATGGAAGAACCAACAGAGGAAGTCATGGAAGAGCCGGAAGAAATGACGGAAGAGCCGGAAGAAATGACAGAAGATGAACCAACTGAAACGGAGGTTGCTAATGAAGAATCTAATGAAGAGGCTAACGAAGAGGCTACAGACGATGTGGAGACGGAGTCGGAGTCTGAAGAAAGCTCACAAGAGATTGTTGAAAACGAAAGTGAGCCGGATGCAAAAACAGATCAGCCATCAGGAAAAATATCAACCGCAAAGTTAAAGGAGGAAAAAATCAAGACTAAATCAATTGCCAGAATTGATGTAGCAAAAATCAAGGAAATCATTGTGGAAGAGGTCAAGGTTGACCTCTTCTCCAACCAGGAGATTCTCCAGGAATACTCTCAGGTTTCTTTCTATCAGCCCGAGCAGATTTACACCGACGTGGATACTTCTTTCTTTGACCAAATAAACATGATAGAGTATAACAAGGAAATTTACCAAAACGTGCGTCTGGCATCCTACATGGACAACGATCCCGTAGAAGTGCACCGCAAGAACATGGAACGAATTAACATGGAAAAACAACGATTACTAATTGAACTGCAACAATTGAAGGGTAACTAATGGCACATGAAGAGACTGAAACAGTATACGATAAGAAAACTCATTCATGGGTCAATAAGCGTACTGTTAATAAAAATAAACCTATGAATCCAGAACAGAAAAGATTTTTTGCTAAGAAATTTAAAACAATGGAAAAAGCTCGTGATGCAACAGAAAAGAGAAGTAAAAGGCATAAATTAAGAAAAAGACAGAGAATAGGAGAAGATCAATGAAAATAGTAGAAAAGCTCAGCACCTACGCGGCCCTAATAGGTGTCATTGGAGCCATCGGCGGTGGCTTTTATACGTGGGGCCAGTTTAACACCCGTCTGGACATAATTGAGAAGAAAAAGTTCGTCGTCAACCAGACCGTCGACCTTGATCCCATCAACGAGAAGATTTCTGTACTTGAAGTGGAGCTGATTGACAGAATCAGCAAGGCGGAAGATAAGATCAAGCCGACCGACCTGTCGGGCGTCAAGAAGGATATTTCTAGAATACGCGAGGAAATTGCCGCGCTCGATATACCAAAGGAAACGGATCTTGGACCACTGAACGCTTCCATCAAGGAACTCGAAACACGGATCGCGGAGCTTAAACAGGCAGTAGCGATCGTTTCAAAAGAAAATCAACTGCAAGACATCTTGATCGAGGAGATCAAGGAAGCTTCCAACAATCCATTGGCAAATTAATGTTTGATTGGTTTGATAAATCTGCAATGATTGTAGCAATTACGGCAGTGGTAATATTTACAATGGTGATAATATAATGGATAATAAAAGGGATGAAACTGTTCCCGATGAATCACAGAATAAAATTACTTTTAAACTATATGTTTAAAATATATATTGGTTGGAGTGTCTGTGCGGATTGTATTATTATAGGTGGTATTCTATATTTAATTTTCTTTTAGGAGGCTAATTAATGACTAATCAAAGGATGGATGTAAGTGATAAGACTGCTATTTCTATGCCTATGCGTAACCTTATATCAATACTCGCAGCAGTCGCAGTTGGAGTATACGCCTTTTTCGGAATACAAGAAAGGCTTAACAATGTTGAGACGCGAAGCACGCTCATGGAAGCCGACCTCACAAAAAACACGGAATTCCGCATTAAATGGCCACGCGGAGAGTTAGGGTCGCTCCCGGCAGATGCTCAGCAGGACCTTTTGATCGAATTTATGGCTCAACAGCTTGAGGGTGTAGCTACAGAAATGGAATCAATGATGTCAAATACCGTGAATATCAAGAGGGCACAGCAGGACATAGAGCGCCTGCTTAATGACGTTGAGAAATTAAAGGATAAACTGAGGGAGTCCAATGGAGGTAATTAGCGTAATCGTCATGTTTATATTCGGGAACATGAACGATCAGGAGCACCGAATGACACAATACGTGCCAATGGAATCACTATCCTCATGCATGAAGGAAGTAAGATTGCTCAAGAAAAAGGAAACAGACTACACGAAGGACGCGTTCTGCGGACCGGCGCTGGTGGAATTAAGCGACGACGGGGAAATCCTGACGTTGCACACGGAGCTTCCAGAGGGAGCGAAGATGATAAAGAAAGAAATAAGCAAGGAAGCGTTTGAAAGATGGACGCTTCGATCCAAAGAAAAATGGAATAACAAATAACTATAAAGGAAACTAAATGACTACAGGAAAAATTAAATGGTTTAATCCAACCAAAGGATATGGATTTATTGAACAGGAAGGAAGCAAAGATGTCTTCCTGCACGTATCAGCTTTAGAACAAGCAGGTATTGACACCCTAAAAGAAGGAGAGGAAATCGAATTCGAGATAGGAGAGAATAAAGGAAGAGAGAACGCAGTTAACATTAAAAAGGTCGCGGTCGCAGGATAATGGCTGGAGTAGTAGATTTAATTAAGAATTATCTTACTACTAAAGAAGGTGGTTCAGGTATTGGAATGGGCATAGAGGGCCTTGCGAGATTGCAAGAATTTTTAGCTGATAAAAAAATACCTTTAACTAATAAAGATCTTACAGATATTTTTTCATTGATATCTAAACCACCGGAAAGAGAAAAATTTACAGCAGAAGACGAAGGTAAGGTTATAGGTTATGGTGAATTTGCTAAAGAGGGAGAAACAAAACCTCTTACCATTTCTCAAGTTCCAGCAGCAATAGGCAGCTTTTTGTTTGAACCAACGGCAAAAACAATGCAAAAAGTTAGAGATGAAGGTTTAACTTTTGATGAAATGTCCCCCGGTGAAAGACTTAACATGGCTGCGGGAGCGGCAGAATTTACACCGTTAGGATTTGCACCAGATGTATATAGACTTGGAAGAGCTGGAATAAAAACAGGAGTAAAAGCAATAGATGATTTAATAGCACCAGTAGGAGTGACTGATACAGGATTATCAATGCCAATAATGAAAATGAGAGGGACATCAGGACCGCAAGGCATATCAAGAATTAAACAAGCACAAAGAATAAAAAATAAAGCCAAACTTCAAACATTCTTGGACAATAATCCCAAATTTATTGAAGAAATGAAAACTGGTAGAATGAATGTTTCAGAAATGATCAAAGCAACAGATTTACGCAATCATAAAGGTAAGTTGATTGGCAATCACACATTTGTAAAATTATTTAAGCTAACCAAGATAGATGGTAAGAAGCATGGTCTATCTCCTCAAAATTTTATTGGAAAAAAAATACAACCAAAAGAAGCTATGACTCCTAAACAGGACACTTTTTTACTGAATGTTATTAATCAAAGATTGAAGGCAGGACATCCATATGAGGGATTAGGAGGGCAGATCCAGAAATATATAAAAGACAATCCTGAGTTATTGAAACAAGCAGAAGAACTCGGAATGACTAATTTTGCGGATTCAAAATTGCAAGATCGATATAAATTTATTACTGCAGGCAAAGTAAAAAATCTCTCCGAAGAAAATCAATCAATTGTCAATACCTTAAATGAAGCAAAAAAAGCAGCGCCGAAGAAAGGCGATTGGCACAGACTTAAAGACTCGGCGATTAAACTGCTCAGCAAGGAAAATCAGAAAATTGCACTAACTTATACTGATGAAATAATAAATTATGCGGAGCCTTCCTTGCAGTCCGCTGTTAAGAAAAGTACGTATGACGGTCTTAAAAAAATGATTGCGAGAGCAAAAACAAAAAAGGTGGGAGCCACCGACGAAGAAATTTTAGAAGTGTTAAAAAATGTCGATAAAGAAGCAATAAGTAAAATCTACCAGAAACAGGGCATACTACAAAATAAAATAAAGGAAGCAAGGGAGCTTGGAGTAACAATAGATGATTTTGATGATATAGATCTTAGCCACATTGCGGATGTCGCTAACCATTGGAAATTGACCATGGACGCGGATAATTTATTCTTTGGATTTAAGAGCTTGAATAGAGGAGACCAAATAAAATTAAATAATCAAATAGATAATATACTAAGTGACTTTCCTCATGCAAAAAATTACGCTGAAAAAAGAGAACTGGCGAAAAAAATGATTACAATACGAAAGTTTCTAGAGGAGAATGATTTGATTTCAATTGTTCGTGGAAAAAAAGCTGGTAAAACAGATCCAGATGATCCGGCATTCTATGAGAAAAAAGTCAAAACTCTTGAAGAAGCAATTGCTTTAACATGGATGAAAAAAGATGGCGGAATGGTCGGAATGGACTACTTAACGCGACCTATCTAAAATTTTTCTTCTTGTAACACCCCAAATTTAAAGGAAAAGGGTTCCCGGAGAGGTAAACCATTACAGAAACCCTTTTCTGCGCCTATGAGCTTAAAAAGTGCCTTTTTGGCGATTTAGGCTTTTTTAATGCTAATTCGACGTGGTTTTTCCGATTCCGGAATTTCTCGGTGATATTTCACACTGAGAATGCCATCTTTCAGTTTTGCATCATCAACAACGATCTGTTTATGAAGTTGAAAGCTTTTTGTAAAGCTTCGATTTGAGATTCCTTTGTGAAAAAAGTCATCTGAATCTTTATCCTCCTTGCATCCATAGACACTTAGAGTATTTTCTTTAACTTCAACTTTCAAATCATTATCGTTGAAACCCGCAACAGCAAATTCAATGACGCCTTTGTCATCTTTTTCTTTTATGTTGTAGGGTGGATACGTTGAGACTCTTCTGAAGCTGTCAAAAAAGTCATTGTGAAAACCAAGAAAATGGTTACGTAGTATATCTAGCTCGTTCATATTAACCTCCTTGTTAAGCAAGATTACATGGACCCATAAGGCATCCATAGGTTATATATAGACTATATTAACCACTTTTTCAAGTCTTCTCCTAAAATTTTTGTTGCTAAATTAATCTTACTTCTCAAGTTCTTGACAATCAGCTCGTCGACCGTCCCTTCCGTGATAAGGTCAATATAGGTCACTTTCTTGTCTTGGCTGATACGGTGCGCCCGATCTTCCGATTGTAGCCGTATCTCTAAATCATAGCTATTGCTATAATAGATAACAGTATGACTAGCAGTGAGAGTGAGACCATACCCTCCGGTTTTAGGATTGCCGACGAAAAATCGTAGATCGCTTTCTCGATCCTGGAAGCGATCAATAATATCTTGGCGGTCGCGATCAAGAGTATCACCAAAGAAAGATTCCACACATTTCGCTCCATATCGTTCCGAAAGAACGCTTGTAATTTCCTTAATGTCATGGCGGTATACCGCCCAAATAATAACTTTTCCATCTGTTTCCTCCAATATGTCTAAGAGTTCCTTCATTCGATTATTCTTAAGAGTTCGTACTTCGCCGTCATCTGTTGTCAAATGACCACAGATAATCTGATGCAATCGTACCAATTGCGCCAGAGCGCTTGTCGCTGTTGTTTTCTTTCCTTCCAATTCTGCCAAGGCAAATTTTTTCATCTCACTATACATTTTCTTCTGTTCATCTGTCAGTGTAATGATACGCTTCATGTAGACCTTTTCCGGCAGATCCAAGCAATCCTCCTTCAAGACACGATAAGAAAAATTATTTAATTTCTCATTCAATTCATCTAGTCTTCTATATCCCATCACATGCTTGAAACTGTGTGTTCCAACGTTTCTGTCCACCATGATGGCATACCTGTTCTTAAAGGCATAATAGGATGAAAAATCAAGAAAATCTGGATCAAGAAAGAAGCATTGTGTATAAAGATCCAATGGACTTTTGGTCACTGGCGCTCCTGTTAATATTCGTCTATACTTTGCTAAAACTCGTAACTTTAAAACGCTTTTGGTTCTTGATGCTGTTGGTGATTTTATGGTTGTTGACTCGTCAATAGCCATTAAAGCGGAGTGGGATAAAAGAAATTTCTCTGCTATCTTCATACCTTTCTTCGTGCTGAAGGCCTCAATGTTCATTAGAAAAATAACTAAATCCTCATTATGAATAAACAGTTTCTTTAATTCTGCCTGCTGTTTTTTTGTTTGAGCAGGAGACCATGTAATTGTTTGATATAAAACATGTTCCGGCATGTGAATAGGTAGTTCTTGTCGTTCCCAGTTATGATACACGCCTTTTGGTGCAACAATAAGAGCGGCATTAATCTTACCTCTATCATAGAGCATGGCAATATTATCAATCAATACCTTGGATTTTCCTGTCCCCATCTCCATGAACAAGGCGAAATTCTCCTTCTTGTGGGACGCACCCAATGCGGTTAACTGATGCTCGTATGGCTCTGTCTTAAATTTATAGTCCATTCTTTATTTCTTTTTTATTAAATAGTACTTGCCAAAGGGTTTGTCAATAGCTATATGATATCAAATAGTATCAAACACTATCAAATAGTATTAAACACTATCAAGGAGAAAGAATGACAGTATACGTCGTCCAAGAAGTAAAAGGCAGAAACATATTAAGCGCGGAAAAGTTCGGTGATTTGGAATTACTATTGCCGGAAGGCTCTCAAATTGTCTTGAGCGCTGGTCCAACTGTAAGAAGGCTAACATATAAACTACGAAATTTTAATGATGATGATTACTTATTACTAATAGGTGATCCATCGGCTATTGGTATTGCTTGCGCCATAGCTGCGACAAATAATCGCGGGCAATTTAAATGCTTGAAATGGGATAAGAGAGAGTATAAGTATTATCCTGTAGAAATTAACTTAAATGAGAGAGGAGAAATTGATGAATAACCTATTAGATAAGATGGAGAGCGATGTAACAACACCAACAATTGGTGATAATTCGCTTAAGGAAATGGCTGATCTCTGTGCGGAACAAGTCGCACTGGAAAAGGAAATGGAACAGCTACAAGAACAACTGAAGGCAAAAGCAGCGGCCGCCAGAAAATTATCACAAGAAATTATTCCAGCAAGAATGTCAGAATTAGGATTAGAAAGTTTAACATTATCAGATGGCTCAGCCATTAAGATTAAACAATTGGTTCATGCATCCATTCCTGTAAAATACAGAGAAGAGGCTTTTGACTGGCTTCGTGAGCATGGACACGGGGATATTATAAAGAATCAAGTTTCCGCAACGTTCGGAAAAGGGGAAGATACAACAGCTTCAAATTTTATTGACAAGATAGAAGAGTTGGGATATCAACCTCAACAGAAGGTCTGGGTGGAACCTATGACCTTGAAAGCATTTGTTCGTGAGCAGATTGCTAATGGTAGTGAGTTACCAACGGACAAATTCGGAGTCTTTATTGGCGCCGAAACAAAAATTAGTAAAACGTAAAAGGAGGCCTATATGGCAAATGCAAATGTTGCAAAGAAAGAAGATAAATTACCAGCATTAAACCTTTCCGTGATGGAACAGGACGCAAGTAGCGGACTGCAAAATATATCACAAGAGGACTTAGCAACACCTCGTTTAAAAGTGTTAATGCAATTATCCCCAGAGATTGAGGATATAGAGGGTGCAAAAGCCGGCATGATTTTTAATACAGTATCAAACGAACTGTATGATGGATCAGCGGGTATTAAGGTTCTGCCGTGCGCATATCAACGTCAATACGTTGAATGGGCTGACAGGGGACAAGGATCGGGTGCACCGATTAATGTCTACGATGCAAGTAGCGATATTCTTACCAAAACAACACGTGATGAAAACAATAAAGACCGCTTAGAAAACGGAAATTATGTTGAAACATGTGGTAACCATTTTATTCTTTTAGTAGAGGATAATGGAAATGCTACTCCAGCCGTTCTGACCATGAAAGCGACTCAATTGAAAAAAAGTCGTAAATGGAATTCAATGATGTTGAATCTCAAGTTGAATGGCAAGAACGGACTATTCACACCACCATCTTACTCTCATTACTATCGTTTAAAAACGGTTAAAGAAGGTAATGACAAAGGAAGTTGGTATGGCTGGGAAGTCAGCAGAGAATCTCAGATTGGAGATGCAAATCTCTATGCCATTGCAAAAGGATTCGCAGATAGTGTTACCAAAGGAGAGCGTAAAGTTAAATACGAAGAAGATAGTTCTACTTCATCTAACGAAAAAGTCCCTTTTTAATTAATTGAGGGGCGCTTGCGCCCCTTTTATTTTAGAAATTGTTATGGATAAAGTAGAAAAGTTTAAATCGATATTTAACGGATTGGATCGCGCCTACGGTCAGTACAAAAGCGAGGGACCAAAAGCTAATGGTAAGATTGGTGGTAAAGCTTTTATCCTTAAAGAGCCTGTCACGGATAAATTATGGGCAGATCATCTAGAGGGAAAAGATCCTAGTCTTGGCATTATTCCTATTCGTGATGATTCAACCTGTTCATGGGGATGCATTGATGTTGATACCTATCCACTAGATTATAAAAAAATCATTGCTCATATACGAGAATTAAAATTACCCTTAGTAATGTGCCGTTCCAAAAGCGGCGGTGCACATATATTTATTTTTTTAAAAGAACCGGTGCAAGCAAGTCTTGTGCGTGATAAACTGACAGAATGGTCAGCGGAGATAGGATATGCAAATTGTGAAATTTTTCCAAAACAAGTTGAAATTAAAGCGGATCGGGGAGACACTGGTAACTTTCTTAATCTTCCTTATCATAATGGCAATAATACTAATCGCTACGCTTTTAATGATGATGGGAGCGGTTCTTCATTGGATGAGTTTTTCAAGTTATATGATACTTACGCGGTGGATCAAGAAACTCTGCTCTCCACTAAAGTCAAAAGAAAAAAAGAAGTAAAAGAATTAGAAGACGGACCACCGTGCCTTGCCACATTAATGTCGCAAGGAATTCCAGAAGGTGGACGAGATAACACCTTATATCAGTATGCTGTCTACGCCAAAAAGAAATGGCCGAATGAATGGCAAGCGAAGGTAGACGAATTCAATCATAAATATATGGAAAAGCCGTTAGGTTCGGCACAAGTTCAAAAAACCGTTACACAGCACGAAAGAAAAGATTACCAGTATAAATGCAAAGACCAGCCCATGTGCTCTGTCTGTTCTCCAATTGTGTGTCAATCACGACAGTATGGCATTGGCGATTCCTTCGAGCATAATTTTTCTGATTTAACAAAAATACAAAGTGATCAATCGGTATGGTTTTTAAATATTGATGGACAAAGAATTGTTTTAGATACAGAGGAGCTGTTCGATCAAAATAAATTTAGAAAAGCATGTATGGATAAAATAAATATTGTTCCCAATCCGATGCGTCCCAATGCATGGACAACACGGTTGCAACAATTGTTAAGAGACATTGAAGTAATAGAAGCGCCAAAGGAAATTAGAAAAGAAGGACGATTTAAATCTTTACTGGAACAATTTCTTGATGACCAAGGAGCCGCAGAACATATTGATGAAATTAATATGGGCAAGGCATGGTTTGATAAAGGCAAGGCTTATTTTAAAACAGATGCTATTCAAACATTTCTGGAGAAGAAACGATTCAAAGATTTTACCTCAACGCAAATACATGCAACCATTCGTCAAATGGGCGGAGGACATGCACATAAAAAAGTACAAGGAACAACAGCATTCATGTGGTATATTCCTTACACACAAAAAGAAGAAAAATCTTTCGCCGTTCCAAATCTGGAAGAGAAGACGGAGTTTTAATGAAACGAATTCATGTTAACATGCATAAAGTAAGGGCAAACAAAAAACACGGGAAGAACGAACCTGTTTTAACTATTAAAGAAGGTAAAACAAATACCTATTGCCATGAAGTTGATATTCTAGGACCATCAAAACTTGTTTATAGACCAGATAAGCCTTTAAGCTGTGGCGCAAGAGTTTGGATTGAAACAACATCCTCTGTGAGAATTCGATGAGAGAAATAATATTTGGACCTCCTGGCACGGGCAAGACAACACATTTATTGCGAATTGTCGAAAAAGAATTAAAAAATAAAGTATCCCCTAATCGCATTGGGTACTTTGCTTTTACAACAAAAGCATCCGAAGAAGCGCTCAAACGGGCCACAGACGATTTCAATTATAATGAAAAAGACTTTACCTATTTTAGAACACTGCATAGCTTTGCCTACAAGGAATTATATCTCAAGGAAGAAGACGTGATGAATGATGATGACTATGCCTTTCTCTCCAACAAACTACAAATTAGATTAAGCAATCCCAATAAAAAAATTAAAGCATATGGTGCCGGTTTGCCCGATGATGTTTTCACGCGCATCATTGATCTCGCAAAAATTAATGGCATCACAGCACGCGGACAATTTGATCATCCCGACACCGGACACTTGCCAGGCGGATGGTTGAAGTTAGATTATATTGAACGCGCCATGCAAGAGTATAAGTTTGGCGGAAAATATCCAAGACGCAAATACGATTACACTGACATGCTGATTGAGTTCAATAAAAAAGACCTTGATGATCTACCACAATTCGATGTAGTCATCATTGATGAGGCACAGGACTTGAGCTGGTTGCAATGGCAAATGGTCAAGCGCATTGCGGAGAAAACGAAACGACTTTACATTGCGGGAGATGATGACCAGGCTATTTTTAAATGGGCGGGTGCACGTCCCGAATTTTTAATCAACATGAAGGGAACAAGAAAAGTTCTCAATGAATCCTTTCGTCTCCCTTTCTTGATTCACAAGAAAGCAAACAATTTAATACGCCGTGTCAAGACACGCGTGGATAAGGAATGGTCAGCAAGGGATGCACAGGGCGAAATCAATTATTATCCAAGCGAACAATTAAATAAACTCATGCAAGGCGAATGGCTGATTCTTGCTCGCAATAAATATAATCTTGATCTGTTGGAGGAAGGACTAAAGCTAGAGGGATACTACTACCAGCGCAACGGCTCCACATCGGTAGACTCTAAATCTATTCGCGCCATTAGAGCGTGGGAAAAAATTCGAAAAGGCGGCGAGCTGTCTTTAAAAGAAGTGAAAGATTTTTACTATTATCTCATGGTGGATAAGTCTGTGAATCGCGGGCATAAAACCATGCAGAAGGCTGACAGGGAAAAGATGTATGACTACGATACACTGACCAAGGAACACGGGTTAAATGTCAACAATAACTTTCCGTGGTTTGAAGCATTCGACAGCATGCCACGCCTTAAGTCCACTTACATTCGAGCCGTACTTCGTCGCGGTCAGAAAATTACTCATGATCCACGCATTAAATTATCAACCATTCACGGAGCTAAAGGTGGCGAGGCGGATAATGTTATGCTATTGACAGACTTGTCTAAAAAAACGGATGAATCGTATTGGTTAAATAAAGATGAAGAACGAAGAGTATTTTATGTTGGTATGACACGAGCAAAGCAAAGTTTAAATGTTATTCGATCAAAATCGAATAGAGAATTCACGGAGGTTTTTTAATGAATAAGCTGGTGCGAATAAAATTAACCGAAGAAGAGAAAGCATTATTAAAAAAACTGAAAGATTCCATCACTCCCGAAACCATTGCAGAATGGGGAAGAAATCAAATGCAATCACATATTAAGGATGATTACGCGCCTCACCCCGAGGCTAAAGGATATGAAGATATAAAATGAAGAGTAGAGAATTATTAAAAGAAACAATTAAGGTTATAACCGGGCCGAGGGCAAAAGATTATGGTGACAAGTACATTAATCATGTTAACATATCCGAGTTATGGAGTAGTTATCTCGACCATGAGATTTCACCTCATGATGTGGCAATATGCATGGCTCTCGTTAAAATAGCAAGGTTAAAAAACAGGAAGACAAAAGATTGCTATATCGATATCGCGGGCTATGCGGCCATCGCGGCAGAGATTGAAAATAAGAAATCAAAAAAAGATGATAGCTTCTTAACAGAAGGAGAAAGAAGAGGATTGCAAACATTAAAGTATGTTAAAAAGGAGCAAAAGAAAAATGTTCAAACATAATAAAACATATTTAAAAAATTATGGATGGCCAGAAGATCGACTTCTGTCTCCTTCACGCATTCTCGACCGGACAAGTGATAAATCCTTTCTAGAGAAATGGCGAAAGAAGATTGGCGATGAAGAGGCAGACCGCATTGTCGCCCACTCGATTGCCGTCGGTAAAAGTATGCATCAATACTTGGAGGGAAAAATAAAAAATGAAAAAGGCGATATATTATATAATTTCAATCCCAATAAAAAACTGGCAACAAAACTTGCCAAACTGATTATTAAAAAAGGACTAAAAGATAAACTGCAAGAAGTATGGGGCGTCGAAGCCCGCGTGCATTTTGGAAATTACTATAGAGGCATCGCCGATCTGATTGGCATCTATGAGGACGAGCCATGCATTGTTGATTTCAAGCAAAAAAGAAAACCACAGCTCGAAAGCTACGATTCCATTAAAAATTATTTTACACAGGCCGCGGCTTATGGCATGGCGCATAACCGTATGTGCAAGACAAAAATTAGAAAGGGTGTTGTGTTGATCGCAACGCACGACTACAAGTTTCAAAAGTTTGTTATCGAAGGCGATGCTTGGCGGAAGCATTGCCGAGATTTTTTTAGCCGCCTTAGAACTTGCATGAAGGAGGACTAATGACACAGATACCATTATTTCAACCACCAAGCGAATGGCTTCCTCCGGAGCGCATTCCCGAACTAAGAGAAGCAAAAGAAATTGCCATTGACTTGGAGACAAATGATACAGATTTAAAAACACACGGGCCAGGATGGGCAACCGGCAATGGCTATATTGCTGGTGTGGCAATTGCGGTGGAGGGATGGAAAGGATACTTTCCTTTGCGTCACGAAGGCGGTGGAAACTTCGATGAGAAGTTCTTCAAGACAGCACTGAAAAAGATTCTGGAACTCCCGTGCGACAAAATTTTTCACAACGCCATGTATGATGTCGGTTGGCTACGGCAATGGGGACTGGACGTCAAGGGACGCATTATTGATACCATGATTGCCGCTCCTTTGATTGATGAGAACCGATTCCGTTACTCCCTAAATGAGCTGGGAAAAGACTATCTCAAGGAAACAAAGTCCGAAGCTCTTCTCTATGAAGCGGCGAAGGAATGGGGCGTGGATGCCAAAGCAGAGATGTGGAAACTCCCGCCGATGTATGTTGGTCCCTACGCCGAACAGGACGCTGATCTAACACTGCGCCTATGGCAATACTTTAAACCAGAGCTCATCAAACAGGAGCTTAGTAGCATTTTTGATCTCGAGACACGGCTTCTGCCTTGTCTTATTGACATGAAGTGGGAAGGCGTCAGTGTCGATCTGGAGAAAGCGGACTCGATTAAAAAGAATCTGATCATACGCGAGAAGAAAATTCTCAAGCAGATCAAGGAAGATACCGGCATTGATGTTGATATCTGGGCAGCGGTGAGCGTTGCCAAAGCCTTTGATAAGGAAAAAATTAAATATGACCGCACGCCGAAATCCGGACAGCCAAAATTTGATAAGAACTTTCTAACAACACACAAGCACCCACTGGCACGGATGGTGGTAACGGCACGAGAAATTAACAAGGCACGCACCACATTCATTGACACAATTCTTACACATTCTGTGAACAGTAAAATTCACGCCGAGATCCACCAGATGCGAAGCGAGGCCGGAGGCACAGTGACCGGAAGGTTCTCGTATAGCAATCCAAATTTACAGCAAGTCCCATCACGGAACAAGGAACTTGGGCCATTGATTCGTTCCATCTTTGTGCCCAAAGAAGGATGCACATGGGGGAGCTTTGATTATTCACAGCAAGAACCCCGTGTGCTCGTTCATTATGCCTCTCTTACAGGTGGCGGATTAAGAGGCGCGGATGAAGTGATTGAATCCTACAAGACCGAAGATCCCGATTTCCACCAGGCGGTTGCGGACATGGCGGGCATTGATAGGCGCACCGCCAAGACAATTAATTTAGGAATGATGTATGGCATGGGTAAAGGTAAGTTAGCAAGTTCCCTTGGGCTTGATGAAAAAGAAACAGCCGACCTCTTCGCAAAATATCACAATAACGTTCCGTTCGTCAAACAGTTGATGGATCAAACAAAACGGCGCGCGGAACATGTAGGCTATCTACGAACACTTCTTGGTCGTAAATGTCGTTTTGATTTGTGGCAACCACGTGCGTTCGGTATTCACAAAGCGCTTCCTAGATGGGAAGCGGAAAAAGAATATGGTCGTGATCTCGAACGCGCTTGGACATACAAATCATTGAATCGACTGATACAGGGTTCCTCCGCCGACATGACGAAGAAGGCAATGGTGGACTTGTATGAAGAGGGAATACTCTCTCACATACAAGTCCATGATGAATTAAATTGTTCTATAGAAGATGAGAAGCAAGCAACAAAGATAAAAGAAATTATGGAAAACACAGTTGAGCTTAAAGTTCCTTTAAAGGTAGATATGAAACTCGGACTATCTTGGGGAGAAATAAAATGAATAATTGTATATCTTTTCCACCAAATTCTGCTAAACTATTGAGGCATTTTCCCAAAAATAGAGAGCATAACGATGATAAAAATATGGTTTTTGATGGCATTAATGTCCTATCCGAATTCGCCTGCAATCATGTACAAAGGCTACGGTGGATATTTGACTATGGAAGATTGTGAAGACAAGAGAATTATCGTGGAAAATTTAATAGCAGACTATGAGATTAAAAGGGGAAACACTGTCTACGTAGAGACCTATTGCATGGAAATGGAAGCATTTAAAACTCAATTGGAAAAAAAGAAAGAATTAAACAAAATGGGAACGGATGCTTAAAGAGCTCTGCGCTACACTTTTAATATTATGTAATCCCATTCTAAGTGGATTCGACTTTGATTATGCAAAGAACGACCGTGATCAATTCGTGCAAGGCATTGCAGAATGCACGATAAAATATAACACTGATATTAATCCCTTCGAAAGAGTAATTGTTGTTCTTAGCGTAGCCCAAGCCATTATTGAATCAGACTGGGGTACATCACGTTTCGCCAGAGAAGCAAATAATTTTTATGGTATTATCCAGACAGACAAAACGGAGCCCTATATTAAATCCCTTCGTGGAACAGCATTATTAAAAGTTTATGGCAATAAATGCGAGAGTGTTGCAGATTATATTGAATTGCTTAATAACAGCGAATATTTTCAAGAGTACCGCAACATTCGCATGAAACAAGTCTTCACAGAAGAGGTTGATGTTTTCGCGGTGATAGAATCCTTAAATTCTTATGCCACTGATCCAATATATACGAGAAAAGTAAAAGATGTTGTCAATTCTCTGCTAGAAGATTATCCTCTCTTATTTAATCCTTGACAATTATACTAAATCCCATATATATGGGCACAGAATGAAACAAACTACTATATCTAGAAGGAGACAGAAGAATGACAGATATTACTAAGTTTAAGTCAATCGCAATTAAGATTGATGCCTATAAGATCGCAAAACCCATGGCAGAAAAAAAGTATATGTCGATGGGCGCTTTCGTTCGTTACCTTATTGACAAGGAACACGAACAACAAGTAAATGGAAAAGATCATGACCGAACAAAGTCAGAATAATATTAAGCAAGCGCTTTATGTCGCTATTTTAAATAAAATGGCTGGAGAGTTGTCGGAGCTGGAAGCGAAGGAAGTGCTAATAGTAAACAGCCCAGCGTACATTACCAGCAAGGATCACGATCATGCGGATCATATTGAAGAATTAAAAAACATTATGATCAAGCAAAATGAACTGCGGGAGACTATTAAAAGTCTCAAAGCAAAACATTTTACACCACAAAAACCTGTAAAAGATGGTAAAAATAGTTAGTGCAGTAAGAAAATTTAAAAAAGATAACGATGAATATGTTCGTGTCTACTACACGGACGGATCAGAAAAAATTTTCAATGCCTTTGAATGGAAAGCATTGGTAAAGGAAGGAAAAGAATTATGGGATTCCCACCAGGAAGAAGTATCACAAATGCGAAGTGATATAGATGTTGACCTAGAGAAGTTTTGATGGCCAATCAAGAGATAAGCTATGATATTTATCAGCCCTTTGGCCCCAGTATCTTAAAAGTGAAAATGCCGCAGGCATACGTAAACTTGATCAATGCCGAGGCGGATCATATTCTCTATGATGAAACATTAAGCAAGAAATATGACTGGAGTCACAATCTGGCCGGCAATGTCAAAAAAGAAATTGCCATTGATCCCAGTAAGATAAAAGGATTTCCCGAATTTCTGGTGACAATGTCCAATCAATACTTGACAAAAGTATTGCCGGAATGGACGACCGATGCCAAAGTCAGCTTTCGCGTGTGGGTTGTGAGCCAGTATGCAGGGGACTTTAATCCCGTGCATATTCACGATGCCAATTTATCGGGTGTTGCTTTTCTAAAAGTACCATCTGGATTTGATGCAGAATACAAGAAAGAGGACCATCATGCCACCGCCGGGTGTTTGGAATTCTTAGGCTCCATACCGAATCATTTTGCCAGGCACAGTTATATTGCCAAACCAGAAGTTGGAGACTTTTATCTCTTTCCAAGCTGGCTGGCCCACCAGGTCTATCCTTTTCGCTGTGAAGGGGAGCGACGCTCCATGGCTTTCAATGTGCACTTCAGCACCAAAGAGCCAATTAAAGGCGTAGATGTTTAATGAGCATCCAGAATATCCAGAAAGAACGAAGTACGACAAAAAGGCACGCAATTACCGGTACATGTATGATGCTGATTTCAAGAAGTATCACTGGAATGATCTATCCCTCAAAGAGAAAGACTATTGGCGCGGCCTTGTTCAGATAGATGAAGAATTAAATGAGCCGAGCAGACCTCAAACGAAAAAGGCACAAAGGCCGACGAAAAGTTGGTTCCACAAAAAGAAGAAACAGGCGACGTATTCGATTAGGAATGAAGATTCGGCGTAAATAATTTTTGACGTCTTTTTCCGCTCCAGCGCTTTCGCCACGCCCACACATGAATCTGACTGCTATATTTTTCTATTAGGCCGAGCAAGTAATGCATTCCTCGTCCTCGTCGTAATTCGTTACAAATTTCTGATTATAAAGATTCTCGGGATGTTGGGCCTTGGGCTTCGAGGCCAGGTCTTCTAATGTTTTTCCATCATTGCCGTCGTTACATTTACAGCGTTCTTTTTCTAGTTGTTCTACCCTGTCTGCCAGATAGTAAAGCATTTTTTCAATATCCCTTTCGGTCATCATAATCTCCTTTTTTTTGTGATTTGGGGTGAACTTTCCGTTATATACCCATCACGGCCATGGGATCAAGATCTTTTATTTCTGGGATTCAATAGGCGAGGTATTTTACCCGCTACCTTTTAAAACTTTATTCACATAATCGTCGATCGGCTCCAATTTATCCTGCATTTTCTCCGATGGAGTCCTTTCTTCCTTTTGTCTGATGGATTCTTTCATTGACATATCCAATAATTCCTTTTCCTTTTGCATTGGGTCCTCCGGCTCATAGACAAACTTGTCATAGCAATACTCACAGACCGCCTCATTCTTTTCATTAAACGCATAAAAAACAATAGGATGGTCATTGGCGCAGGAGAATGTTTTGGTGTGTATAACTTTTGGTTTCATTCGCCCATTCCGTCGATCGCCCTTACGTGAAAGGCCACTTTCTTCTCTTCTTCGGATAATTCGTCGTACTTCTTTTTCTTCCGGTCGTAGTCCTCTTTTTTCAAGGCATGCCACCCGACGCACAGTCCGGTGGGAGACCGCCCACATTTGCACTTGCTCATTCCGACAGCACTCCCACGAGCCAAAGCACAATCAATACCGTTACAATGGGATCCATTATTTCCCCCTTTCGTCTATATTATGCCCTATGATAAAGATCATAAAGGCAATAAATCCTAATAATCCGATAATCACAACGAGTGATCCAAGTATCATGGCTTCCATCAGTCCGTTCCTTCGTTAAAGGGGTTCTCCCGTTTCATGTTGAAATGTTTCTCGATGTCCGCATCCGACTTTGTCAAGTGGTGCTTGATCTCCTCGACCCGCTCGCCCAATACGCCGATGGTCGTGTGAATATGCCCGGTATCCTGAGGCTCTAATCTTGTGACAAGCTCCTTGACCTCTTCCATTAAGGCAAACATATGATTCATCAGTTTCTTTCGCGTCATGCCAGGCTCCGCATGTGATCGCTCATCTTCTTCGCCCTGTTCGGGGTTTGCGAGGCCCAACGCGAATCCAGCATTTCCAGGGAAGCCCGCTCATAGTTGGGCGGATCGTGCTGAAGCGCCTTCCACATGTTGCGGAACTTGGAAACACCGGTTTTTCCCAACTGAAACACCATCTCCACGATGAGTTCTTTTGCCAGGTCATCTAGGTCCGGGCAGTCGCTACAAAGCTCCTCAGCGCTCTTTATGGCGCTTTTTAAATCGTGTTCAAGGATGGTGAGCAGGAATTTCTCCTCATATTCCTTATCGTCCTCCCAGAAGTCCTCCACGCACAGGTGACCGACGCCCACGGTTCTTTTGCCCAGCGAGTCGAGGTAGACCTTATTGCGGTACCCTTCATGTTCCTTTACTGATTTTAATAATCTCTCCATGTTCATTTAATTTACCACCCTAACTAAAGATCTTCGGTGCATTAAATCTCTTTTCTTTTTTATTTGTTTCATATTTTTAGTTAATTCTCTTCTAACGTCCTTTATATAGCCGGGTGTATCTTCAACATCCATAATACTGAATGTACGCTTTCCAGGGCGTCTATATTTTTTTTCCTCTTTCTGAAATTTATGATATTGCATATATATCTTCAATTTTTCACATATTCGGGTAACCATTCGGGCTTGTTGTACAGTACTTTCAGCATAATCTAAATAATCATCCTTACCCTCTTTTATTGCAATTTCAATATTTCGTTGTAATCCATAAAGATGACTATCTAAGATATCTTCTATCCAAAAGATATTGCTTTTTGTAAATTTTACGTCATGCCCCTTCATTTTAGAAATATGATTTTTTAACTTGCTTTCGTTTTCCTTTAATTTACTAATTCTGTCATATTTATGCTTATCCTTTAAATATTTCATATATTCCGTTATATTTTTAATGCCTAATTTTTCTTTTGCTTCCGAAAAATTATTTACGCGTATATCTAAATTTAATTTCATATGCTCTCCTTTTAGCAGTCTGTTCATGTCCATGCTTTTTTCTCCTCTTGCAGGTAGGTAATCGATTTTACCCATCCTTTCGGTATGGTGATGTATCGTCCACCTTCCTTGTCCTCTTCTTTTATCTCTTCCGGGTCCAAACACCAGGATCCCATGATTGTTACAGTTGTCTCATCATTCCTAATCATCCAGCCGATGTCAACGCATGTTGCCAATTTGGCATCACGCATTTTGCTCAAAGCCACCCATCCGGTGTCGCCGTCCATGGCGTCCATCCAGGTTATGCGGACCATCGGCCAGCAGTCCGGGTACTTTAGCTTAGGCTCTTGAGGTAGTTGATCATTTCCTTCCACTTTTCTTCTTCCTTCCGTTCCTTGTGCCTGTCGGGTATGACCCGCGGCTTGTACTTTTCCGTTCGCACCTCACGTGCGACAGGATTGCGCTTCTTGTAGATAATTTCGTGTCGTTTTACTTTTATCATGCTTTCTCATGTCTCTAGGTACAATGGTGTATACACTCCCATGTAGGATCCTGCAACATTAAAATCGAAAAATTCCGATGCCTCGTCGTAGGTCATGTTATCGCGCTCCATGAGGATATTGAGAATCTCCTCGGTTTCGTAAACCACGCGGGTTCGCTCGCCGTCCCAGGTCACGCCGGCAATGGCCTCATCAAAACCGTCGGCGAACAGTATGTCGGGTTCGTCGTCGAAGTAGAGGTCTTCAATGTCCTTGCGTTTCATGGGTGGTACTCTATTATATTTTGATGGATATCGCAACACGGAACATGGGTCAAAGTGTCGCATTGGCGGTTTTCCGCCATTCTTATTTTTATATAGAGTTTTCAAAAGTAAATAAAAATATAAAACATAAAAAAACTCCAAATATGATGTAACCATGTAACTTTAGCTTCAACCTCTTGAAATATAACAATAATACCGTTACATATAGGGTTACTTATAACAATTCAGTTACATAACCTATATGAGGTTTTTGAGTGGAAATTGAAAATTTATATATATATTTACTTTTAAAATATCTATATAAAATTAAAAAGGTGTGTTATAATGAAAAAGATATGGGAAATGTAAATAAAATAACACCGAAACAAAGGGCTTTTATTCATCTGTTTGTTAAGTCCAATGGTCGCATGACACCGACGGATTGCGCCAAAGAAGCTGGATATTCAGAGAAATCAGCGACAAATATTGCCTGCAATTTAAGGAGTCCCAAAATGTTTCCTTTGGTCGTTGAAGCGATTGAGAATTTGCAAAAGGAATATGCGGAAGCAAGCAAGATAGATTTTGTCAAGCACGCTAGGGAATTAGCCAGGCTCCGCGATACGGCTGTTACGAATGGGCAGTTGGGTCCTGCTGTTCAAGCTGAATTTCGTCGCGGTCAGTTGGCGGGATTCTATGTGGACAGGAAAGAGGTTGTCACGGCTTCATTGGATAATATGACCAGACCAGAACTAGAGGCGAAACTCAAGGAGATCCGCGATCATAATGTCATTAATGGCGAGGCGATTGGTGTTGAGGTTAAAGAAGTGAAAGAAGTAGAAGAATTAAAATTAATAAAATCAACTTCCAATAAATAATTAAAAACATTATCTAAACCTCACGCTATGATTTGTGTTATCTAGTCTTGTAGCGACGCTTCTGCAATTAGGACTGCAATACCGATCAAACCTATCCATTTTTGCCAACTTGCCACAGATATTGCATTTTCTTTTTATTAAGTCTTCTTTGACCTTTGGCTTTTGGTAGTTGTAATAATCTGGGAGTTTAAACTTTGTCATTTTTTTCAATTCCTTTCATCATCATTTCCCGATCATTTTCTTCAAATTGTTTTAATATTCTAATGACTTCTTTTCCTGTCATTCCATCGTCGCCTGTTGCGATATCACAAGCAGTTTGGATATCATATTCGTCGTATTTCATCTTTCAAATCCTTTCTTCATCAATTCTTTTAGTTTGTCTTCCCACATAGCCTTATACACTAAATCATCTTCAATTCTATGAATCATTTTCCAAAGATTAGTAACGCGTCGCCAAAATAATTCTTCAGTCATCTTAATTATTGTGATCGTGTAAAGCGTTAATTCCCAAATTATAGATCATTTCTTCTCTAAATTCTTCTACTTCTTTTCTTAATTCTTTATCTGATTTTACTTCTGACAAATGTTGAAGTTTATTCGTTATGTAATACATACATACTCTATTGTCTTGTTCTGTATTTTGCATTTTTAGTCCTTTCTGATATTATCGATATAATCCCATTAAAATATAAGTCAAGAAAAAAAATAACTTGACTTTCATTTTATCTCAACTATATAGGATATTGTGTTGCTGTCAAAACACAGGCAGATTGTGGCATATCTGGACTGCCAGATAAAAAAGAAACGCATTGAAAAACTTGTTTGATATGTCTTTCAGCAACACACTAGAAAGGATTAAAAATGGAAATAGATGTTTATGATAAAAAATTTGTTATCAAAAGCTATGATGATGAATTGACATTGACAATTGATATTTTAAGAAATTTATTAACCGCATTCAATGTTGAGATAGAGGAAGTGGAAGATGACTGAAGAAGTATATTATTACAGCAAAAGCAAAGGCGAAGAAATACCTGTATCGGAAATGCCCGATTTGTATGTTCGCAGAGCTTTCAAGAAAATGATTCTAAAAGAGAAAAAGAGATTTGACGAAAAAGAAAAAATAAAAGTGTTCATAAGGAATGCGATGAGTAACTTGGAAAGGGCATTGGAAGAAAAATGATAATTGGTTATTGTTGTAATTGTGATAGTGAATTAAAGGCGGATAGTTTAGAGCAATTAGAAATTTGTGATAATTGCGGAAGTAATGATATTAAAATAGAGGAAGAAAAATGACAGGTAGACCGAAAGTTTGGACGGAAAGTAAATTAAATCAAGTGAAATTTTTAATGAAATATAACAGCACAAGCGAAATTGGAAAATTATTTGATACGACGAAAAATGCTGTGCTTGGCGCATTATACCGCGACAAAGTAAAGAACGGATATGTGCCACCGCCAGATTCCAAGTATACAGGAAGAAAAAATTTATATAGCGAAAGAAAAAGAAATTTTACTTGACTTTTAGTTTATCCCATGTTATTGGGATATTAGGCTTGAGTAGTGCCAAAGGATTGTGTTTGATGTTTGTAAATTGAGCTATGACACAAAGTAATCAAGAGTTCCTAAACTACTCACTAGAAAGGACTAAAAATGCAATTATCAGTTTTTGATTTAATACTTCAAGATGATGACGGGAATTTATATGAGTATGTAGGCGATTGCAGTTGGATTGCTGATCAAAATTTTGAAGAGATAGAGGAAGTTAAAAAAATAGAAAATCCCAAAGAGTATTTTAAAAAATTATATTAAATGTCTTTAAAATTAATCAATCAATCGAGCAATAGAAAGACAGGCGGTATCGCCACGACTTATCGCGCGGGTAGTTCTATGTATGGCAGTTGTCCCGCGTCGTGTTCGTTAAATCCCGACGGCGACAATTCCGCAACAGAAATAGATCAAGACTATTTAATGGCGCTTCGAAAAGCTGTTCCAAAAAAAGGTCAAGCGTGGACTTACAGTCATTTTGATTATACTACAATTCCGCAGAATGAAGAAAAGCATACGACGATCAATTATAGTGCTGATACTGTAATCCAAGCATTAAACAGTTTTAATAGTGGGCGTGAAACGACTTATACCGCTCCCTCCACCATGACAGACAAGGTTGATAACATTCAAGGCGTGAGGTTTGTAAGATGTCCCGCTGAAGAAAATAAGAAAATTACTTGTCAAAATTGCGGGAGTGGTCAACCATTATGTGCGAGGCAGAAAAGAGATTATATTATTAAATTTGTGGCGCATGGTAGCCAAAAAAAGAAGGTTGGTAGTGAGGAAAAAGGCGGTTGTTATGCGGGACAAGGATTTACTGTCTTTTCTTGGAAAGCGACAGCCAAACAAAAACAGGAAGTTTCCGACGCGGTAAAATTAAGTGAGTGGGTTAAGACACTTCCTTATGGCAGTATGATTAGACACCATGTCGCGGGGGATATAGGGAAATGAAAGAAAAATTTATTTTATACGATATGTTAATTCAAGATATTGAAACTAAAAAATTATACAAATTTAATCCTAGTGAATGGACAGTAAGTGAAATTAATAATGAATTACTAGAATTAAGCGACGACGAAACTAGTGATATTTTGAACGCGAATGAATTAAATACAAGTTATATTTATTCCCTTGACAAATAATTAATCCCATGCTATTGGGATAATATAATTTTAAAGAAAGGAAAATTATGAGTGACGATATAAGATTAAATCAAGCCAAGCGAAAAGCAATTAAAGACGCTTGGAAAGATACGATATGGAAAAGAACGCCGACGGAATATGATAGTAAGCTATCTGACGCGGTGGCAAATTTCAAACAACATGAAAAAGATGTTTGGAGTGATGTTGTGAAACCAACAGTTGAAAAGAATTTTCCGCCCGAAGATATGAAAGTCTTACAGCGATATTCTCGCGGTAGTGGTTATAATTCTTTTTCGGAATATGATTCTTGCTTCTATTTCAAACCAAGTTTTTCCGACGACGAGGAAAAACAGTTTCGATTTGCTTATGATAGGGAAGATATGACCGCTTTACATTATGACGAATTAATGAATTTAGGCGTCAATCCGAATGTTGATATTGAACATGAGAATAAGGACGCTAATCCCCATTATCACGTTTTACATAATGAATTAAGCGAAGCGATAAAAGGATTTAACAATCCGCGTTATACAACAAATCAAGGGTATCGCGGTCAATATGACCATAGCATTGACGAATCCGACGTTGGAAGAATGGGCGGTTATGCTCTTTTAGTTCCCGCAACGGGTGGTTGTCATAGTCGTACCATGATGTGTGATAGTGAATTTGATTGGAAAAAATTAAATGATTATGATGTGTCAAGGCGCGAAATGATTTATGCTCAACGTCATTTAGCAAAGCATAAATTGACACTTGTCAATGATATGAATATGGTTGTTGACCAAGCGAAATTTTTAAGTGAGATTAAGCCTTATTGGACTGATATTGAGGATTGTGTTAATTTTGACGATCAGAATATTGGGACGGCTGTTTCAATCGTATCGGAAGAAACAAAACAACGATTGCTTGATAGTGCTAAAATACGACAAGCGCAACGCGATATTCTCGCGGTCATAACACCAAAAGAAAAAGAACTTATATAAATTATTTTCTTGACACTATCTCATTTTAATGGGATAGTGTTTTTTTATTTAAGAAAGGATTAAATATGAAAATTTGTTTTAATCGTAAAGTTATTCTCTTTTGTTTTTGGTGTAATAACTTTTCAATAACAATATTACTGTGGCATTTGTTGGTGGCATTATGACAATTCCATTATGTCAACAATGCGGAAAGAAATTATACGCGAGTTATGGTCGTCGTGGCTATTTGTCGCAAGGCGATAGCAAATATCATTGGCATAGATTTGCAACACAAGAAGAACGCGACGCCCACGAAATACCAAGTAATGCTTTTAATATTCAAAGGGGAAATAGATATATTAATTATGATACACCACAGCAACCTCGCGACGGGCTTTTTCATAGTCGCATTTGTTGGGAAGAATGGCATGAAGACCACCGCGAGGATATTGAAAGAGTGATAAGATCAAGGGGGGAATGGAAATCTTAACTTGACTTTCAATTAATCCTATGTTAATAGGATAAAAACAGAAAGGATTAAAAATGGGTATTGATATTTATTTAGAGTGGGATAACCAAACTGAAAAAGAAAAAAAAGACCAATGTACAGGTTTTTCTATTACAAGTGGCGACGTGGGATATTTACGCGAGGCATATCATGGTTCGCCTTATGCAACGCAAATTCTAGTTCCCGAAGCATTTGAAAAATCTGATGTTGAAATTTCTTTCAAAGAAATGGAAGAAAGACTTCCAGAAGTTTTGCAAGTCGTTGAAGAAAGAGCAAAGAAAGTTTATAATGCTGACGACGAGGAAATAGAAGAAAGTAAACAATCTTTTTCTGATTTTGTCGCGTTGGCAAGAGATAAAGAAAGAGAAAAGGGAAAGCCATGTCGAGTAATCGCAAGTTATTAAAAGACAAAAACGATATTCACAAAGAGATTGAATCAATTATTGATGATATCAGCGTGAGAAAACAGCTACATGATAAGCTGAATTCTGTATTTGGTGGCGGTGGTGCAATCGACCAATTAAAGCAACAAAGAAAAGAATATTGGCGACGAAAGAAATTGAAATCTAATTAATGACCGCTAAAATTGAATCAAACTTTGGGCGTGAGATAATGAAAAATATCGACGCCCAATGGACGAGAATTGAAAACCGACATGGTGGCGGAATACCAGATTTATACGGAATTAAGTGTGGAGTGTCTTCTTGGCTTGAATTAAAATGTATTAAGCAGAATTCAATAAATATCACACCGCTACAAATCTCATGGAATTACAATCACTTTCAAGAAAATGGGAAAAATTATTTCCTTGTAAAGCACACCGAACAAAGAATCATCAAACTGTACGACGGCGACAAAGGGAAAGAGTTAAAATGCGACGGTTTCCATGTTCCGAGTATCATGGAACTGCGACCGCCATACGATTGGAAAAAGTTAAAAAATCATTTATTTTTGTCATGGCGAAATGATGTTATAGTATAAAGTTTCTTGACCGCGATCAAATAACCTAGTGGCATGGTTTCCTCGCGTCGAGATTATTAGGGCGGGTTAGTTTATACCTTTCTTACCCGCCCTTTTTTCACGGTCAGATTTCCATGCGACAATATGTCCAATTGACACGGAACGCGAAACGGGGTAAATATTTCCCTCCCATTGAGGGCGGGGGCGGTGGTGGAAAAAAGTTATCCACAATTAAATAAAATAAAAGCTTGACGGCGGAGGAATTATCCTATATAGTTGGGATATAAAAGAAAGGAACAATATGACGGTCAAACAAATGATTAAACAAGCAAACATGGTTTTCGCTTGGGTGATGATTTCCGAAGAAGATGGAGCGTATGTTCAAGTCACTAAATCTAATTTGCTTCTCGTTCTAGATAAGCACGGTTATGATGATCACAAATTTTCTCCAAGAGATGGGGATTTGTATATAAACTAGTTTGTCAATGTGACAAAATGTCGCGGCGGGGAAAATCGATAGGAATTCTCAGTCCCCGCCCCTGCGACAAAATGTCGCACCCCTGCGGGGGCAAAGTTTCACGGTTCGCGTTTCACGGAAAATAAAACTTGACTTGTGAATAACTATCCTATATACATGGGATATGCTTTTAAACAATGGTCATTGCAAAACCATTGTCCACCTGACTGAATATGGTTTCGTCAGGGATCAAAGGTACATTGGGCAGATTTTAATGGACAAATGTCTTGGTTTGCTGTTCGGTGGTACAAGTAGGGGTTACTATAGAAACTTGCAAAATGTATAGGTGATCTGATACTTGAAAGTTGTGGGTGAGTTCACGCAAAACCCACGGTGGAAAAAGCATGTAAAATAAAACTTGACAATTGATTCGTGTTCCTATATACTTGGGATAATAAGAAAGGAAAATAATGTTCAATATTAAAAAAATAAGAAAAGATATTGCATTAATAAAAGAAAGGAAAAATATGTCAGAACTAGTAATCAAGACAGCTAAAGAGAACGGCGACTTGCCCGAAGATTTTGACGATGGCGATAATGAAATGAATTGGGAGAAGCAGTCTTTCAACCCAAGTCTATTCAACATCTTCAATCCTCTCAAGATGAAAGAGGCATTGGACAAAGCTAACGGTCGCATAATTACTCCAAAGGACAAAGAATAACTGACCGTGGAGAAATGCTGTTGAGAAAAAGCTTGACAGCATTTCCTTTTTCCTATATAAGTGGGATAAGAAAGGAACGGTCATGAAAAGAAAAGACAGATGTGCGAAATCAAGAACCTTGCGAGGTTGTGATAAAAAAGGAACTAATCGCATTACAAAAAAATGGATCACGGGTCATATTGTTTCTGATAATTTATATTGTGATGAACATTACCAAGAGCAATTAGATTGGTCGGAAGATACTATGAACGACATTGAATTTCAATTCAGGTCGCCTGATTTATTTTCTTGACTTTTGCTTCGTGTTCCTATATAAGTGGGATAATAAAGAAAGGAAAATATGACAATAAAACACACTATAAGATATCACTCTAAATCTGACGGTCAGATAATTGAAAGAGAATTTGATCCTGAAAAAGATAAGCAAAGAGAATTTGTTGCTAAATCTACAGGCAACCTGTGTCGTGTTTATTTCGACGTAGAAAAAGACGGTTACAGAACAGCTACTAACGATTGGATTGTATCGACCTCCTAAACGCCGACCGTGATAAAAGCCCCGATTAATTCGGGGCTTTTTTTTATCCACATGTCAATGCGACAAATTGTCGCAGCCGCCTGCGGCGGTGAGATTTCTCCACGTACTCCTCTAATACTACGTATTAGAGGAGTGCCTTCTTTTTTTGACCGCGGCAGAATGTCGCAGGCTTCGTCTTTATTATTTAACCGCTAAATAATGCTTGACTTTATCCTGTAAAAATGGGATAAGATGCCAGCGATGGCAGAAATGAGAAATATGTCTAAAAAAATCGAAAACTTTGAATGGACTTCATTAATTGATTTAACTGGAAAAGGTTTAAGTCAATATAATGCGGTCGGGCAAAATCTTAACTGCTCACAATTAATGCGAAATGCTAAATTAGATTTTACTGTGTCTTTAGAGCCAGTAGAATTTACAAATACTAGCGGTCAAAAAATCACTGATAAAAAACTAAAATCATTGGTTAAAAATGATGAGGAAGTTTTAGTATCTGGTTTGACTGATCAATACCATCCTATGCAAAATGAAAGTTTAGCTCGGTTAGGTGATCACTTCGCAGAAAAAGCTAACTTATCTTTTGAGCATTGTTTTAGTTATGATAATGATAAAGCAATTACGTTCTTAGCTAATACAGGCGGAAGTTTTAATATTGGAGATGATAAAGTTAATAATTATCTTATATTTAATAACTTTCATACTGGAAGAGATAAAAGTAAAATCAATACAACAAATATTAATATTTGGTGTAGCAATACTTTTTTGCAAGCATTAAGAGATAAAGAACAATTTATGATTTCAATAACTCATAGAATAGAATTTAATTCTGATCTTGAGCAAATCATTAAATCTAAAATTGATCAAGCTTTACAATCTAATGAAGAATATAAAGAGCAAGCGATCACTTTAAATGGTAAACAAATTACTGAAAGTGAAATGCTTAAATACTTTGTATTGGTTTACAATCCACAATTAGTAAATGAATTTGAAAAAGCTGGTATGACTCATAAAGCTTTTAACGATGTTACTGGTAGTGGCATGACACAAATTAAA
>VTLG01016252.1_pt1 | contig 45077 bp, 56 predicted proteins | sample 4694571 | NCBI WGS metagenome assembly VTLG01 (sample SAMN12604809, study PRJNA352737) | marine metagenome | biome: ENVO:00000447; feature: ENVO:00000209|ENVO:00000569|ENVO:01000036; material: ENVO:00002151; isolation source: viral sequences binned using virsorter ...
GGCGCACGATACACGAGTAGACGCACAGGAGAATAGCTTGACCACAGTAGTATCTCGCTTAGATGTAATCGCCCATATGATGTCTCCATCTGAGCGAGAGAAACACCATCGTGAAGCAGCAACTGTATTAGCTAGGCTATCAGTATTAGAAAGCTCACTAACTAAAGTAGAATCACGAGTAGGATTAAATGGTGATGGTAAAGGCTAAGTTATTTTTAATTGCACCTATCTTATTGGCTCTAGGGCTTACTGGTTGTCAGACTGTAGAAGATCCAACAAGTGATCAGATGATGACTACTTCTGATTTAAGAAAACAATTAGAAGAAATGCCACAGCCTAATGATGCACGGCCAATGCCTGGTTGTGCACCAGCCAAACAGATGACAAGTATATTAGTTAACACTTTTAAGGAAATCCCAACAAAGGCTGGGATGGCTAACGACGGCGCTATTATGATTTTATTCATTGGAGAAAAGAATACGTGGACACTAGTACGAGCAATAAATGGACTATCTTGTGTGGCGGATTTTGGAGTCAACATGCAAGACGTTAAACGGAATAAATCTATATAGGAGCAGTTATGCTTAGTTTAGTCGGATCAGTTCTTGGATTTGGTACTTCTTTTCTCCCGAAGGTACTTGGATACTTTGAAGAGAAGAGAGATCAGAAACACGAACTACAGATGATGGATAAGCAACTAGAACAACAGTTGCAAATCGGTAAGCAGAAGATGCAGATGATGGATATCGACGCAGATATCCGTGAGACTGAAGCTCTTCATAAAGAACACGCTAGTATTACTCGTAAATCAAGTATGTGGTGTATCAACCTTTCCGCAAGTGTTAGACCGATAATAACCTACTGCCTATTTATTGAGTTTGCGCTTTTAACGTTTTCAGTAAACATGGATTGGATCACAAGTGAGCAGTATAAGATGATTTGGAATGCTGAATTTCAAGCTGTCTGGGCTGCGGTGGTCAGCTTCTGGTTCGGGCAGAGAAGTTTTAATAGAAAATGAGGATTAACAACGCTGGAATAGAAATTATAAAAGCCTTTGAAGGTTTCTCGGCAAAGGTATACTTAGATCCGATTGGTATTCCAACTGTTGGATTTGGTAGTACGTGGGATGTTGATGGCAATCGTATCACCGTGGCTCATCCAGCAGTCACAAAGGAAGAAGCAACAAGACTGTTACAGAGAGAGGTTCGACACGTTGAGGCGGCAATTAGAAAACTTATCAAAGCGGAACTGACTGAAAATATGTTTTCAAGTTTAGGGTCATTCACGTATAATGTAGGAACAGGCAACCTACAAAGATCTTCGTTAAGAATGAAATTGAACCGCGGATGGTATTTAGAAGCCGCAGACGAACTTCCTAAATGGCGTAGAGCCGGAGGAAAGATTTTGGCGGGATTAGTAAGACGTAGAAAAGCTGAAAAGAGCTTATTCTTGGAAGGATATTAAATGCCACAGGGACCGGGAACTTATGGAAGTCAAGTAGGCCGTCCTCCACAAGGGATGACACTTGAAAATGATCTAGACCAAGTTGCAATGCAGCAACCACAAGCTCCTATGCAACCTGATGTATCTGCCCAAACACTTACACCTGTTTCTGATACCATGCAGCCTGGAGTACAAGATGAAGTAGGTGACTTTATTACTAGTATGGTTCGTTTGTTAGAATCAAAAGGTATTGACTTAGATGATATTGGACGACCAGCCAGTATAGAAGAACAAGCTGATGCACAAGATGCACAAGCTGACCCATTAGAGCTACTAACAGAAGAAGAACTTATAATGTTAGTTGAAAAGTTTGTGGCTCTACCTCCTGAAGTTCAAGCTGAACTTGAAGCAGCATTTAGGGAACAACTCCATCCTAGAATGGTTAATAGACTATTAGCTGTAAAACGATTCGTGTTAAGAGGAAGAGAATAATGGGTTACGGCGGTATAATTAAGACTGTAGTTAGAGTTGCTGCTAGTGTTGTTGGTGGAATGGCTTGTGGTCCGCCTTGTGCCGCCATTGGTAGTGCTGTAGCAACTGGAGCAACGGGCGGTTCCTTTAAAGAATCACTAATGGCTGGAGCTACTAGTTTTATTGGTGCTTCAATTTCTAGAGGGGTCACTGGTGCTATTGGCGAAGCTGGACAAGCATCAAACATAGCAAGTCAAATTGCTGATGGGTCAGCATTTGCTTCCACTGCTGCTGATGGATCTACAATTATTAAAGACATAGGTGGAAATATTTTAGCTACAGGAGATTTAGCTGCTCAAGCTGCTGATCCTTCGATGCTTACTAGTGCATTAACTTCTATTGGAGAAGCCACAGCGCCAATTAATACTAGCATTTCAGACTTTGCAGGTAGTAACTTTGGAACCGTTGGTGGAGTTGTCCGACAAGGATATGATTTCTTGGCTAATGAAGGCGGAAAAACATTAGCCCAGTTAGGCTTTGATACAGCGGCTGTTCCGTTTGATATAGTTGGTGGGGCTGTTGGAGGATTAGCAGAATATACATTGAATGAAGCATTGAATGCCGACATTCCTGAACTAGATGACATTCTTAGTCAAAAATTTGGTCCCGATCAGATAGCTGCATTGAAACAAGAAGCTAGGAACAAGTTATCACAAGAAGTGTATGATCGTTTACTTACTGAGACTGTTAATCCAGGACTGAGTGAGGAAGAATTTGGAAAGGTTTTAGCTGCTGGAATAGAACGTGAGAATATAGGACTAGGTAAACAAGTTACAGAACCAGAGTTTAGACAGGTATTTGATAATCCTGCCCTTGGTAGAAACATTCTAGCTAGTGAAGAAGATCTTAGGAGACAAGCGTTTGGTGGACAAATTGCTGAAACCTTCCCTGGAGGAGCGTTCCAACCGTTAGATGATAGTATTATACAGAGTATTGTCGATGAACGTGCTGGTCCCGCTAGACAACAAATAAGTAATTTACAAGCTAGAGGAAATCTTAATCCGATAGGAGGACAACAGGCTAACTTATTCTTATCGGGACAAGAAGAAGGCGCAACAGGACGAGTAAAAGAAATTGAACAAAGCGTACTTGGTGGTGCACAACGAGATGTAGATCTCTTACGTGGGGAAGCTGAAACTAAAGCCAGTGGTTACCGACTTGGAGATGAGTTGTTCGACATTGCACCATTTGCAGAACAACGAGAGAAACTTGTAACTGGAAGACAAGGATCTCTTGGTGAAGATGTACGTTCCGCTATTGGAACAGAACCCATCTTTGATATGAATGAAGCACTAAGAACTGGAAGTAGAGCGCAAGGCCCAGTTTCTGGCGCCGCCCCGAATACAGCATTCTTAGATGCGATAGCCGCTAGAGAAATGGCGGGTAGAAGTGACAAGCGCGGATTAGGAACAAGAGGAAGTGGAGCTTTCTAATGGTAACAGCACCGTTTGTAACAGGGGCTTTAGTTGGAACAATAGCGGACAAACTCGCTGGCGACGAAGTTAATGAAGCTAATTTAGCCGCACAAGCAGCAGAAAATCGTGCTAAAGATGAAAAGCTAAAGATGGGAATGAACCTTGCGGGAACTTCTGGTACTGACTTTGCTACTAGAAAGTTTAATGAGCAGGGAGGAGTTGATCTTAGTCAAGTTGGAGGACCAACAGCAGCTAAAGTTAGAGGCGTAGCTACTGAAGGAGACTTGCAAAGACAACTTGCAGCTAATGAAGCTACAAGAAACTTTAGATTTAATGTTCCAGATATGTCTACTGCTCAAGGAATGGTAGATAGGGATAACGCATTAACCCAAAGCACTGTTGATCGTATGTATAACCAAGCGGCTCTTGGAACACGCCAAACTGGTCTTGGCCCAGCGTCATCTAACTATAGTGCTAATCTTATGGATGCTATGGGTAGAGTATCAGATAAGACTAAGTTTAATAGAGAACAAGAAGCCGCATCATTACTACAAACTTCTCAAAATCAAGACTTAAAGAATCTTATTGCTCAAAGACAAGCTTTAGCCCTTGATGCTCCAGCCCCTCCATTTACAGATCCGAATCCAGGAGCTACTGCTGCTCAAGTAGTCACGCAAATGCCAACAAGAACTTATATTCCTGACGTGGGGCCAGCACTGCCGTTTAGAGCAGGAGGTAGTTTAACACAACAAATTATGCAACAACTCGCTCTTGAGGATGAGAGAGCAAATCGTTATAAGACGCTTAGACAACTTGGAGATGCTGGAGCATTTAAAGGAACAACTGTTCCAATTCCAATAGCAGGAAGTTAACATAATGGCTGAAAGATTAAATCCTTTAAGTTTGATTGGTGCTAGTGCCGATCCAACTCTTAGTGATCGTCTTACTCAAAGTGCTAAATCTACTTCTGATTTACAGCGTGGTTTAGCTGAAATAGCACAAAAGAATAGAGCGCAATTAGCAGCTCAAAAGATGGCTGGTGAGGCTTCTAGAGATGTTGGGATGATTGGGCAAAAGACATTACCGGAACACATGATAAAAGCGAATCCAACAGCACACTCATGGCTTACAAATCAACTTCAATCTGGTTTAGATCTTGATGAAGCGAACATCACAAAGGCATATGGTGATGCGGGAGTTAGTGCAGCAAGAATGGGTCAGTGGCCTTTGCCAGAAAGTATGACAACACTAGGAGATCTTAATCGCAACCTCCAATTAAAACGTGGAATGCCATTGGATACTTTGAGAGGTGTGGCTCAACGCCCACTTACAAGGGTACAGACAGCAGATAGAGGCGGCGAAGAAACTATAGTTAAAAGACTTGATGTTGGTCCGGGTTTGACATTAGAGCCTAAAACTATAAAAACAACTAGAGGCAGAGAAGTTACAGTTACATCTAAAGACGATGCTAGGAATAGAGAAATAGTAGACAGTGTTTTAGATTCCCTTAAAAATAAAAGATCTAGTGATGGAAAGACTTCTGCGCTTATTGAAGCTAACATTTTTCATCATACAGAAAATCCAACTGGTCAATACCAAATAAAACGGGCTAAGAGGGTCGGGAATATTACAGAGGTAGAAGTTTTTGATAGAGTAAATCCACAAGGTCCAACTTGGACTTACAAGTTAAGAGGAATCTAAGTGGCTTCTAGCGCACCATACTTAGGACCACTTGCTCAATATGCTGGAGAAGATGATGCTGAGGAAAATGAGGCTGGTCCTCCAGATACTTTGCTTGCCTTACCGGGATATATTAGAGCTAGACAAGCAGCATTAAAAAAAGCTCCTCTTATTAAACAGAGGCCGTCTGATCCTATTAAACAATTCGTTGCTGGTACTGTTCCTGACTGGACTGCTGGTGCTTTCGGACTATCTGGGATGATTGGCTCCGCTATAGAAGCTACATCTAATGTTCCTGAAGTAGTGTTTGATGAAGAAACTGGAACATGGAAAATACCAACAGACGAGATAGGCCACAAAGCATATGATCGTAGACAAAAAACGTGGATAGATAGGTATGATGAAGCAGCTAAAGAAGGAGTAGATACAGACTTATCTCAGTTAGGAAGAGATGTCCAAACTGCTGCTAATAAAGCCCTTGGAATAAAACAACCTGTATCTACAGAAGATAGGGCCGCTAGGCTACTTGGTAATTTCCTTCCTATATCTGCTGCTCCTTTAACAAAGGCTGTAGAGCCTTTAGGAAGTCTTGGAAACCTTCTTAAAGGAGGAGGTTATGTGCTTACTCCTCTTGTTCAAGGGGGCAAGGGGCTTGGTAAAAGATCAGCAGCCCAAATTGCTCTTGGTTATGGACTTGATTATGGAATTAGTGAAGCCACAGGAATGCCTGCTTTATTTTCGGAAGAGGCTCTTGCTGGTGTAAGGAAATTGCCAGAACAAAAAGAAGAAGAAGAACCAAAGAAGGTTGCAGGTGCTCCAGATCTTGGTCCTTTATTTACTACTGTTGCAGATGATGGTCCTCCCAAACAAATAGGAAATTTTTTGGTTGGAGGACCAACACTTACAGCCGGTCCTGAACTCTCTGGGCGTGAGAGAGATGCAATACTTAGAGAATATGATGAGAAATCAAAACGGGCTGAAGATTGGCAAGATGTAAAAGATCTTGGATATTTTATTGGCACAGGACTGCTTACTGCTGCTGGTGCAGCTTATTATCTTCGTACAGGAAAAAGGGGCAAAGGTAGTCAAGTTGCTGGAACAGATAAACAAACGGCTGGCAGTTATTTACATGAACGTCATATGGATAAAGCTAGTGCAATTAGGGATTCTCTTAGATCTATAGGTACTAATGAACATACCATATCACAAGTAGTATCAAATGCTCATACTGATAGTATAGGGATAGCTAGAAGTTGGACTAGGACAGGAGAGCTTGGACAGGCCTTTACTCCCCCAGCAGGGAAACGCTCATATTCCCCGACACTTCTTCGCGCTCGATTTGGTAAGTTAAAAAAGGATGAGCAAAAACTATTTGAAGATGCAATGGGCGCGTTAGCTGAAAAAGTAGCAAGAAAAGGAACTAAAGACGATCCGGCAGAATTGTGGCGTACTGGTAGACGGCCTGTCACCGAGTTAGATGAGATAATAGCTGCTGCTGATAGTAACGCCCTTGTGTCTAAGTTAATGAAAGATGTCCATGAAACGTATGATGTTCTATTAGATTATGCTGTTCATAGAGGTGTTCATACTCCTGGAAGCCAAGGAACTGCGGCAGCTTTTAGAGCAGCTAACACTGTTGATGGACGATTAGCTTATGTCCATGTACACGACAAGTCAGAAAGCTCATTTATGAAAAAACTCTCTAGAATACTTCTAGGAGTACACAGTACTGAAGCAAGAAAGGCCAGCTTGTTATCAGTGTATGGAAAGAAAACTGATGATGTAAACTTTGCTGATGATAATAAGATGTCTGTGTTTGATAGTCTGGAAAGATATGGTGTTGCAGTAATAAAAGATTCAAATGACCAGAGTTATAGAGGAAACATATTAGATAAACTAGCTGGTATACATAGAGAAGGATTTGATGCCGTTGCAGGAATTGCAGGAAGAGTTTCTAGGACAAAGATGGATGATGCTATTACCGATAGCCCTGCTGCAAGGGATACAGTTTATTTAGGAAAAGCAACAGATCTATCAGATATTGATAGCCTTCCCTTTATTCCTTTTACAGGTGATAAGGCATCAAAGAAATTAGTTGAGAATTTTTCTGGAACAGTTGAGGACTTAAAAGCTAAGTATCCCGGAGATATTATTACCGTTCATCAGGGAGGAGAAATCAGAGCTTATTATGTTCCTGATAAGGGATTAAAGGCGGCTTTAGATCTAAGTCCTCAGATTACTAACTCTATTGTTCAAGCTGCGAATCACCACAAAAATGTAATGACTCGATTTACTACAGGCAACCTATCTTTATTTGCTCCATTCTCTAGTACGTATTCAGCACAACAAACAGCTTTGAATACTTTTGCTAGAGATGGTGTTTGGCGGGGGCTTACATCACCATTTACATCTATGGCTGGTGTTGGAAGATTATTTTATGCTAATGCTATTGGTGATCTTTCCAAGTACTTAGCGAATAGGATTGGTGTTCACGCTGGTATAGAAGGGATTCCTCCTACAGTCCTACAAAAATTGCAAGCTCGATTTGAAGATCGTTTCATAAGTTCTGGTATTACTGCAGCAAAGACTGAAGCAGGGAGAATGGCTCCGACTACTTATAGTCAAATAGGAACTGGTACAATGCCAGAAATAATGGAAGGCATTGTAAAAGGACCGATAGCCAAGTTCTTTAATAACCAACATGAATTAGCGTTGGTAGTTGATTTTTGGAATAACTTAACTACTGCCCTCCATGAAGGCCCAGCTTATGGAGCATATCTAAGAGCATTAGGTGATGAGGTAAGAATCCTTGAAGATGCTGGAAAAACTATAAGTCCTGCTGTTATGGCACGACTACAACGTACCGCTGTTGATAAAGCTAAAGAAGTTTCTGGAGATATGAGAAAGGTTGGCGCATCAGGTACTACTCAGATCTTTAATCAAACATTTCCATTTGGTTCTGCGATGTTACAAGCTCTGAATAGTATGGGGGCTGCTGCTAGAAAACATCCCGTAAAATTCTTTTCTGGAGCCGCAGCCTTAATTGGAATGCCAACCGTAAAAGAAATGTTATGGAATAAACATGTACATGAGGCTTCAGTAGATGAAAATGGACAGCCTATAACATTTCAAGATTCACATGATCCAAATAAGCAATGGACTTACAATGATTACCTTTATAATAAATACACCACAGAGCAAAGAACAAACAATTTTATTTTCTTAATTCCTGGATGGCACCCCAAAGATGCACTTTTGATTCCAGTATCTCCTGAGTGGTCCTTATATAAAGGAACAGTCATGGATGGTATGGATACTGTATTTAACTTTTCTGATGTTGGAAATATTGGGATGGTGGAAGGAGTTGATAGGGAGCATTGGAAAGCTGGATTAGCAAAAGTTACTGATATTGCATTGCCTCCTTGGCTTAATTTATTAGGATCATTAACGGGTGCTGATATTCAATTAGGGTTAGCTGTGGAACAAAAAGTAGATCCCGAAGATCCGGGAAGTGCTGTTAGTGTTGTGCGTACTAATCCATTTATGCGGGGTGAGCGTTTAACATCTAGAACAGGTAAAGGACAATTTGTAGACAGCTATCACGAGAGATTTTTTAGTCAGGCTATCCAAGATATATTCGGTGCGGCAGGAGGCCAATACTTATTAATCAACCAAGCGTTTCAAGCTGGATCAAATCCAAAGAGTGGTGGAACTTTTGAAAGAGGTCTAAGCATGGCACTCGACCAATCAAAAACGGGAGCCAAGTCCTTGATGCGTTATGGACAACCTTTGTGGGGGAGTTCTGTAAGACCGAAAAGATGGGATGAAATATCTACAAAGGTTTTTACTGCTACAAAGGTTTTGGAGAATTTATCTACCAACTTTAATAATGTATTGATGTCAGGGGGAATAGTTCATGCAGATGGTGAACCAGTGAAGGGAGATGCTATATTAAGGACTGTGTCAGACGATCCAGCGTTCTTAATAGTAGCAGCAGCAGCCGGAGAAATTTTAGGTAAGATTAAGTTGATAGATCCAGATATTAGAAGATTGGAAAAGCATTTAAAAACTATTCCAACTTCTGCTGTTGGTCCTGGAACACCTTGGAAGAATATTCAAGACCGGAATGATGAGTACGATTCTATAATACTGCGTATTCAAGCTTTAGATGCTAGAAAAATGGCGGCTATTAGAGGGTACGAAGATAAACTAGAAGAACAATTAACACTTAGATTAGGCCGTAGGATTGATGTAGACCTAACAAAATTTTCTTCTAGGCCCCAAGTTCCGGCTCCAGGTTCATTGATGAAAGGACTTGGCTTGTCACGCCAAATTTCTCGATAGCTCTAGTAGCTCTATATAATTTGCCGCGTCCTACATTGAATATCTGAACCATTCCACACTCATGTAGGATGTCTATTAGTAGTCGCAACTCTTTTACATCAACATGTCTTACTACTCGTCGTTGGAGGTCGGAGTGTTTAATTCCATCTCCCCCTGCTTCAATGAGGATTTCTCTAACCCTTTCGATAGCACCAGTGATTCTAGCTTTCTGTGAGAAGTCTCCTCCGAATAGTGTGTTGGCTCTAGTTTTAGCTCTATTAATAATTCTAATGGCTGTTGAGATGTGTTTAGATTGAATTTCAAGTGTTCCGTCGTTGATGGAAAGAGTGGAGGCGAGTCGTAATACATGATCATCCTCTCTAGCTTCAAAGCTAGATAGGAAAGGATCAACATGACTGGCTCGTTTATTATACCAGTTTCGGAATTTCTTGAGTCCTCCTGCTGAGATTTGGATTGCGTTATCCACTCTTGCAGCTTCTGTTGTCTCCTTAAAGCTGCGTTTGAGATCGGCACTGGACTGTTCACATCTTCTTTCGGGCCAAGCGATAGCTCGTTTTCTATTGTCATCAACAACAAAGATAACTCTGCTAGTAAACCCTCCTTCGATAACTGATGGATTGATTGCTGTGACAAGCCATGAAGGTGTAGATGCTGAGATAAACGTGACATAGACATTCCGGTGTATTAACTCCCCACTCTTTAATGTTCCTGGGATGCGCCTGAGTTCGTGACAATCATATAGGTCAGTCAATAACCCAGGCATTGTACTCATGTATCCTTCTTTTCCAAGGATTGTAACGAGTTCACTAACTGCGAAATGCGCTCTAGCATTTCCGCTTTCTGTTGATCGTTCATGGAGCAGAAGCTCAAGACTCTCTGGGCTTGTTCTTCCGGTAAGTAAGGTATCAAACTCTTTAACAACATTTGATATGCTACTAATAGCTGTAGACTTTCTAGTAGTCCCCGCCTCAGCAGCCAGAATAATATACCAATTATGATAAATTGGACTGTTAGGGCGATCCACATATACGTCACGACCAACTCCTGTTCCTATTGCCCATACGGCACACCAGAAATCATAGGACTCTGCGGTTTCTACTACGGACATGTACTTCATGTACTGTCCGATGAAAGAATCAGGTGGTACTAGTTTCTTTAGACTCACTCTTTATCCCACCACTTCATAGATTTCCATATGATAGCTTTTTTTCCTGAACTGTTTATCCCTCGCCTTCCAGTATCAAACACTAGCTCTTTTGTGTATAGTTCTGATACTCTAGGACGAATGGATAGTATATGTTCATTAACTTTTTGGGCGATTTGATCAGCGGTATACCCAGTATCTTCTGCATCTAATAGATCTTTTACAATCTTTCGTAATGATGCAGCACGAGACTCTGGGTATTCATCTAAATCTCTGCCAACGTAGACCATCTGTGAATCCCCTTCTGATCTGGTTTAGATTGTTTAAAGTCTGTAAAGATAGTAACTGGTTGTCCACGAATGATGATAGGTTCTTCTGCGTGTTTACGCATGATGCTTTGTACCAGCTTTGCGTGTCGTGGACGGTGTATAGCTATCAATGCGTCATGCACATTCAGTAACATTCTAGCATCTTCAGGCCATTTAGGATCTTCGTGGCATTGGTAGATCACACTAGAGACTTTATCTCCAATGGTGGATTGAGGCACGAAGGCTATAACACTATCAAAGCTTTCTTCTGTTAGTCGTTCGATCCATATGAGTCTTCGTCCTATTGGTGTGAAGAGCATACGGTCATCTCTAACAGTGTTGATTGTTTTTCTCCAGCCTTCTTGGATCTCAGGGAATGCCCGATGATAAGAATGGAATGCTTCGAATGCTTGTTGTACTGGGATGTTACATACTTCAGCTAGTTTGGGAGCTTGCATTCTATAGTTAAGTCCGTGAACACATCTCTTTCCTAGATACCGTTTAGTAGGATTAAGATCATCGTCCCAATCATTAGCGGGAATCTCTTCGTAAGGAACTTTAAATATTCTAGATGCATTACCTCTATGGACATCGAACCCATCTTCTGTTTCGGCCTTGGTAAAGTTTTCTATTAGACCTTCGACGTTCCATATGTAAGCTACAACTTTGGCTTCAGCTTGACGTAAGTCGAAGTAACTTAACATGTACCCTTCATCTGCTATGAACATTGGGTACGCACGGTGAGGTTGGTTTTGAAGATTCATCCCCGATCCCCACAGAGTCTTACTAGAACTTAATCTTCCTGGTGCTGATTGAACTCCGAATTGTTTGTATTCACATCTGATTCTATGATCAGGATCTACTTGCATGGTAGCATAGGTGCTATAGAACTTATGTTCTCTTAGGTATTCATCTAGTGTGATGAGTAATTGTTTTTGTTCGGGAGTTGTTTTAGGATGCTCTTGCATTCTAAGACGATTGTCTTTGTTTGTACTGCTGCCTCGTCCAACAAGTCCAAGATAAGAAAAGAACAGTTCACTTAGTTGTCGAGGTGACTTTGGATTCGGCTTGAAATTTGAATCCCCTGTTAACTCATGGACCCTTCGGTGAAACTCGACAAGCTTTTCATCGAGATCGTTTTTAAGGGATGTAGTAATCGAGTCTTTAAGGGAAGTATCCGCCAACACACCGCCAACTTGCATAGCAACAAGGTGGCGTTGTAGTCGCTGAACGTGGGAGAAGTAGAAGTCTTCAAGCCCTTGTTGTTGGAGTTCTTTGAGTAAGCTAACGTGACAAGCCCAAGTGATACAACAGTCTTTGACATTGTATTCCCAGAATTGGTCGATGTTTCCTCCCTCACGCCAAGTTTTTCCTTCGTCCTTGTAATATGGATGGTCCGTATACTGTGATGTGAGGTAGCCCAAGTTATGAGGCATCCGAGGATAAAGGGTGTGATGTGCAAGTAGAGTGTCGAACCATATCTTAGGTACATGTATTCTATCCTTATACCAGAGCCACCCACAATCAAACGATCCATTCTGTGCTATTAGTTTGGATCTTTTATCAGATAATAGTCGTCCAATTCTTTCACGGAGCAATCCTTCTTCAGTAACACTATATCTGTTTGAGGTAGCATCTCTAAAATTGATTGATATACCTCTGTATGCGTTGTTTGCGAATCCAATGCATGCGGTTTCGTTAGCAATAACTTCAATATCGAATGCGATTGGTTCATCGCTGTTGCCAAGCTCTCCGAGATATCGCATAGCGTCATCGAAAGATGGGTTAATTGTTGCATCAATTCTATGTGTTCTGAATTTTCCATCTAGTACCCTCCTTAATTTTGCAAGATCGAACTTGAACATTGGTTCTAATGTCAGGTTGCGGAGAATATGTGCTGGGTTGTTGGTGATTATTGCTTTTACTTTTCGTCGCTGTCTACCCACAGCACAATTGATAACCGATCCCCTCCATTTAGTAATTCCTGCTTCCCCGACAAGTGCATGTAAGGCGTAATTGCCGAGGACGAGAACATATTTGAGGTTCGGTAGATTATCCAATTCCCAATCAAGCAGCCCTTCCCAATGCTCAATTTCGATTTTCTTAACAGGAGATTTAGCATCAGCTTTAGAACTAAGTGATACTTGTTTCTTAACCACATTCGTAACATAACAATCCTTCCTTGATATATCGAATGTCCTAAGAATGTCCCACAACATTCTGCCACTGCCACCGACTAGTGGCATTTTCATTCTAGCTTCGTGTTCGCCGGGAGCCTCTCCTATTATACAGATCTCTGATTCAATGTTACCTGATCCGAGACAGTCCACTTGTAATTGACAGGCTTTAGCTCTTGCTGTGAACTCCCGCATCAACCACGCTTCAGTTACTGTTTCTTCAGGGATGTTTGCCTTTGGTGTTGTGTTCTTTTTCATGTAACTTTCTACCTAATCTAGCGTACCCTTCGATATCATTCCAATGGTCCTCATGGTAAGAGCCATTGAGTATGCGAGATATCTTGTGTTGTATTTCTATAAGAGCGAAGTGATGCTTTGAGCGGATTGCCCTTGTACCACTATCGTTCCAATCGAAGGTAGGAAACATGCAGTTGATTAGTTCAACAGCTAATCCGAATGTCTTTTCGGCAGGACCATGAGTTTTTTCTCGTTCTTTTAGTAGCTTATTCACTTTTAGCAACTTGTTTACTTTCCGCTCTGCAACTTTAGTCATTTGTCTCCCCTCTTATACAAACTAGCATTAATAGAAGCCGCATCAGATATGATGGTGGCATGTGTTCTTGCTCTACTAATCCCAGTGTAAAAGTTCTTTCGGTTAAGTAAATATGATCTAGATTTGTTCATCACATAACAGATGCGATCATACTCACTGCCTTGTGCTTTGTGAGTTGTGATTACATATGCAAGATCTAGATCCTTTTGCGGGTTCTTGTAGTATGTCCCATGTCTTCCTTGCATTTCTAAAGCCACGGGAATTGAGACTGTCTTGTCTCCAAAGTCTACAACGATACTTCCATCGTCTAAGAACTGCTCAACAATCCCTGTTTCTCCATTGAAGATTTCCAGAGGATAGTTATTGACTGTGAAGATTACTTTGTCTCCTATATATATTCTTTGTTCTTCTATTTTACTCCATTTGTGTCTGTCTATAAGTCTGTAGTTGTTGGCAGTGGGTTGGAGTAGTTGTTGGATAGCTGCGTTTAATGCTTCAGTACCTACCCATCCAACTTTTGTTGGTGATATGATCTGATTGTCTATAGATCCGTAATCTATTTTTTCTGTTAAGTTATCTTGGATAAAGTTCAAAACTGTTTGGACGGGTTCAATAGTTATCTTTATTTCAAAGTCTTCAGTTCTTGTTGGCATGTTGCCAGAGATGATTCGTCGCCCATTTGATATGATGTTCGATCCATCAGCTTGTCTATGTATAGTTTCTAATCTGATTCCATCAAACTTTTCTAGCATCTTTATGAAAGACGAGGGCTGTGCTTGCAGCCTTTTGTTGCTTTCAATTGGCTGAAGCTGATTAGCATCCCCAAACATGCGAATAACACCACCATTGGGAAGAGCATCAAGCAGATTCCGATGCACTTCAACATTAACCATAGCGTATTCATCACACAGGACTACTAGATGTTCGATTGGATTGTTACGGTCCCTTTTTGGGTCCGTTGATATAAGAGCTTTTCCTGTATTCTCATCACGTTCTCCAGGATGTGGATATTCTAGTAGCCTATGAATCGTATAAGCTTCAATTCCCGTTGCCTCCGTAATTCTTTTCGCTGCTTTACCTGTAGGAGCGCATAGTACCACTGTGCGACCTTGCTTATATAATGTACGGTAGACGTTTTGTAGTATAGTTGTCTTACCGGTGCCAGCAGCGCCTGTAACAGCAACAATTCTACGCTTGAGATCACAACACGCATCAATCGCCTCAAGTTGTGTAGCATCTAAATCAAGCTCTTCTTCATAGGCTTTTTTCTTTAAAGCTGTCATCTGTTTCTCCAATAGATATGTCCGTAGATTCGGCTTCTCTATGCTCCTTTAGCTTTTGGGCTACTTGAGTTGAACACCATCTACAGAACATTGCCAATGATATGTTTAGTTTGGAGGCTTCAAAAGCTATCGCGTCATGCTCTTTATTAGTACAACGGATTCTTAAGTTGCCGCCTCTTCTTCCTGTGGAATTGGGTCCGAAGCCGTGTGGAATTTCATTTGGAGTTGGGATTGAAATCTTTAATGGAGGTTCGTATGACATCTTGCATCCTTGCTATGAATCTTTTGTGAGAAATTGCTGTTACTTTTTCATCTCGTATGCAGGGGTATGGAGCATCTAATTCGTGAGCTTTGCTAAGACCACAATGAATGCAGTATTCGCTTATTAGATTCCATTCGTGGTTGTGTTCCCCTTTGTTCTTATCATTATTCATAGCACACATTTCCTTGTGTGTCAATTATTATAGAGGGTGGGGAGCAGCAACATTTTAGATCGGAGGTCTAGAGACGTTACTGCTCCCCGGAGAATGCAATGCATGCACTCTCCAATTCCTAGTTAAGGGCTTAACTAAGAGCAATTCGCTTATAGAAACTTCCGTTTGGGAGTGTCCCAGCATCTAAAGCTTCTAAGACTTCTTCAGCATTCTTTTCTACGCGATGGATCGTTACATTCTCTTTTGCAATGTCCATAGTCGTTCCAGTATTGTCTTGGACTGACATAATAGCATAGACAGGTTTTGCTGATCTAGTAGCCTTCTTCTTCTTTTCTACTGGCTTATCTTCACCCATGATACCTCTCCTTCTAGTTAAAAGTTGCAGTGGGGAAGTAGAAACTCCTGGGTAGGCTTCTACTTCCCCGTACAAACTGCTTAGTACATATGGAAAAACTAAGCAGCGTGCACTCGATTGACTACTGCCCGAGTAACACCTTCGTAGGTGTCATGTTCGACTTCTAGAGCCGCTTCCATACCTACCCACTCAGAGACATCAATCGACTTACTTAACGGTGCACCGATAGCTTCGATAAACCGCTTAGTTCCATAACGGGCTTGCGGATTGTCCTCAAGTCCTACGCGACGATAGATTAGTGTTAATCCATCATCAGAACCGTCTTTGTAATCGGCGGGGAACTGGTCCGCACTGATATGAAAGCTTACAGCAGCATACCGTGTGCCACGCTGAGACTCTTTGATCTCTGCATTGCGTATTACGCCGGTATATTTACCTGATGGAAGTGGTTCCGGGGCATCTTGATTCTTTAGATCGACACTAAATTCAACGATGCTTGATAGTTCATCAGACATTGTGTTCTCCTTTTTTATCTGATTTTGTTATTGTGGAACTGGATATTATAGTGGCATCCTAACTACTAGTCCAGCCCCTGTATCTAGTAGTCAGTATTCGTAGACACACTATATATAGTTGTGTGTCATGGCAGGTTAATCTTTTTTCCGTCATTGTCCTCCCATTTGGAATACCAATCAGCTATTCCTTCGCCTACCCATGATTCGGGATTGAACTTCCATGTGAAGTCACTATCTCCACTAGCAATGAACATTCTCGATTTCATGGGTTTGCGAAGGCGCGAAGATCGAATAGTGATTTTACGATCCTTCCCAGTGTCTTCAAGGTGCCAAACTTCCGACAACTTGATTGGTATTTCAGACTGCATTTTACCACCCACAAGGATTGAAACCATCATGGCCCCAGTTAATTCATCTTTGTCGGGGGTATTTTCATGTGCAACGAAAATGCAGTGTTTATTAAGTGTGCCAGTCGCCCTAATGACAGACATAATTCCTTGCATTGTGTAGCTATTTCTTCTTCCGTATCCTTGTAGGGTAGGCATTTCCATAGTGGCTCCCCGTACTTCAGTAATACTATGTCGTAGAGCCATCTCGTTAAACGAAGTAATAGAATCAAACACGACAGTTTGAATCTCAGGATGTTCTTCGAGTATTTGCTTAATACCTCCTGCGTTTTCATGTTTAAAAGTTACCACTTTGTTAGAGTTTTCCATACTAAAGTCGGCAATATGGATATCAGGTTGATCCATTAGGGACGAAGTACCATCGGGATCGAAGTTAACCCATAGAATAGGTCTTGGAGCCGTAGCAGCTAGAGTTGTTTTACCGGCTCCTGACGGTCCCCATATTACCATGCTCATTCTACGGACTTGAGTTTTGGGAGTAGTTATACTAACTGTTCCCAGTGTCATCTTCTCCATGAATTATTGTCTCCTTCTTTAGTGATGTTATTTCTGTTGTTTCTTCAGGAAATCTTTTACCACAGAAACTTTTTGCTTCTTGGTATGTGATGAAGGGTCCATAGAAGGCTAGACCGCTACTGACACGGCCTCGCACTACTATGTATGTTTCTTCTACGATTAAGCTTAGTCGTGTAGGGGATTCCATTCGTCTGTTTCCATTTCTTCTATGATCTGCTTCTTTTCCTCTACGCTGTCAGCAGCACAAAATGGAAGAAATGAACAACTACGAAAGTATCTATTACAACTGTGTGTATACATGGGAGCGTTTACTACTTCTGCTTTCCATTGTTGTTCTGTTGCAATAGATGTTACGAACCAATTGGCCCACTTCTCAAACATGATGGGCTTTCTTGGCACATATTCAGTTCTAATTCCTTCGGCTGGAATCTTACCGATTGGTATTCTCATTCCAGATACTAATGCATGTTCGCAATGAAGACCTGTAAATGTCGTGGCGGCTAGACAGTAACCAGTTATTTGGTGAGACAGTATCCATTGAGATAACCAGCTATCATCTAGTCGTGCACCAGTTTTGTTCTCAATTACGATGAGCTTATCTTTATTCCAGTGTAGTCCATCTAGCTTGCCAGTGAATCTACATTCCATAGTTTCGGATGTTAATCTCTTACCATCAATTGCTATTGGAAACATAGCATTATCCCATTCAATAGTTACGACAATGTCGAATGGGATTTCTATTCCTATATCAGACTTTGGATCATCAGCATTTCGTTCCCATATTGGATATCGTTCCATGTCGTAAGCATCTATGTAAGCTATTATACTTTCGGAGATGTTTGAGATGGTTCGTCTATTATCTCCGATGTCATCGTAGAAGCCACATGATTCAAGTGCTTCGATGGCGAAGTTGATACAATTTGTACGGTGGGTTGCTGTGTCGGATAGAACCCCGAGCATTCGTAGATACCTATCATCTCCAAAAAGACGTTGACCAACCGCTTCTGTGTTATCTCTTTGCGCTTCAGTTTTAGCTTGATAACTTTTGAATTGATACAAGCGTACTGCCGCAAAAGCTTCATGTGCAGCCGATCCCGCTTCCAATGCCATTGCCCTTGTTGATCCTGGCATACACTTGTGATGCGAATACCTAAGAATACCCCACGTTGGGCAAGTGTTAATCGCACTAAGTTTAGTGTGATCATAAGCCGGTAAATGAGCGTCATCATCAGTAGCCATCCTTGTCTTTAGATCTATAAGCTTAAAGTTGCTCATTAGTTTTGCCTTTGCTTTCTTATCTCATCAACAGCATTAGTAGCTGCTTCAGTAGTGGCTCCTAGTTGCATTAAGATGTCTGATAACTGGTTGAGCATCTCAGCTAGGGTTTGTATTTCCTGTTTTTGCGCTGATAACGATTCAGCGATGGCGCATATACAATTGACCAGCTTGGGATCGTGATCATGCTGCAAAGCTTGTCGGATTTCTCGTGCCTTCATTTATTTGGTCATCCTTTTCTTTGTCTAACGTGTCAGTTTTTTCGTAGGCTTCTGTAGCTTTCTTTATTGTTGGATTACGCCTGAGAAACTCAGGGATATCCAACAAGTTGTTTGTATCATCGGATGTCATAGTGTCTCCATTTCTAATTCCAATGCACGAAGCTTAGTGTGTCGTGCTTGTACTTTGTCAAAGGCTTTGTCGGCACGTTCTAATTCTTTTGCAAACATTTCCAATTGCTTTGACCATTGTTTTTCTAGTCCTTCTTTACGGGCCTGTGCTTGCATGAGAGATAGTTCTTCATACACTTTCACAGGTTGGAGTCTTCGTTCTCTTATTCCTAACAATAATATCTCGCGCTCTTCTGGAGACATTTGTGTTAGGTCTGCCAAAGCAATTGGAGTGTCTGCTTTCATTAGTCCACCTCTATCACGTAGTAAATGTTTCCACGCTTCTCTTTCGTGGCATTTTCTACCGCCTTATCGACGACAGCTTTTTCCACCCCCAACCGAGCTAACTGAGTTAGTAAGTCAGTCACATTAATTTGTGTGCCATTTTTGTTTTGTTTCTTACTAAATTTTATACCGTTAGCATGGTATAATTCTTTAGTAGTTCCTGGCACAGGTTCAGGGTCCACTCCCATTGCGCTTAGTGCTTCATCTAATCCTTTCTTGGACCGATCAAACTCTTTTTTTATATGAGAGTGTTGTGCTGATACTACTTCATGTGTCATAAGTCTATGAAACATGTCGAATGCAGCATTGGCTTCTTCGTTGTTTGGAGTTGATTCTAATACAACAGTAGATGCTGCTGTATCTATGATATGACTGTTGCCATCTCTCAGGTTCTTAACTGTATCGTTGACAACGAGTGTGATATCTCTTGCGTCCATGTTAGCCTCTATTTAAATACTGGAATTGATAAGGCTTTTAGTCCTTTGTCTTCTGTGTGTCGCTTCACTGCAACTTCAGCAGACTTGAACAGGTCTGAAGAATTTACCCAATCTCCGTAGCGGACTCGCACTTCAAATGCTATGTCCATGCTATCTCCACTTGAGTAATCAGCACGGATTCTAATTTCTGTAGATTCATCTGCATTTGTTGTTACATACTGTGCGACTTGGATAAACATCTTAGCGATGTCATCATGGATAGCTTCTTTGGTTCGTGCTGGTGCGTTAAGATTCATTGGATCAGAATCTTCATGTTCTTGTAGAGATTCTGCTACCAACTCAAGATCGTTTGTATCGTATGATGAAAGTCCAGTAGCATCTACTGTATATCCATCAGTGTTAGGACCATCCCAAGTAGAAACTTCAGTAGTTCCAGTAAATGATTGACTGTCTTCTACTACTTGCATGATGGTACTAGTTCCGTCTCCTTCACCTTTGAAACGGACTATCTGTCCTTTAGTAAACATAGTATTCCCCTTCCTTTGAGTTTGACTAGGCTGCTATTTGTACGAACTCCTCCGTATTCAGCCAACTACGGACTTGTTGTTCTCGGTTCATTAAAGTAGATGCTTTGTGATCCGATTCAGTCTCTCTAATGCTGAAATCACCGTGGTCTGTGGACGCATAGTATGTAGCTGCCGAATACAAAGCCCACACTGTTCTGCCGTGAGATCCAATTTCGATTTGGAACTGTCGCATAAGCTGCTGCACTCTACGCTCGGAAATATTCGGCATCGCCTTATAACATTGTTCTGCGCTTTCATCAGATATTTCCTTCCCTACCCAATGTTTCCATTGTTCGGCTTGCTTGTAAAATATGTCTATTGATCTTCGTAGTTTTTCTGTGAGGCTTGGTATTGTTAATCCAGATGTGTGTTTTCTTGTGATCATATCGTATGATCCTGTGACCATTCCATTTGTACAGAAAGAGTCGATTGCTCCGTGATAAAACTTGAAGCTGGATGAGCCATCATACCCATTAATAGTGATAACTCGAAAGCTGACATTGCTTCTCCTTGAATTGATATCAACTTTGATGTTTGGGAAGATGTAATCTCTGATACATGTAGCTCCCAAGTATGAGACCGCGTCTCGTCTTTGTACTCCATGAAGCTCTTCCTTAGACAAAGTTTCCATGAAGGTTTGTTCTATGCCTTCACCCAATTCTTTGTTCTTTAATAGTTTAAACTTAGTTCCGACTGTGCCAATGCTTATTGGTTCGTCGTCCCACATACGCACGATGTGTTTATGTTTAGGATCTAAGTAATACTTATCTCCGTTCCCTTTGAAATAAGCAGGGCGTTCCCACACATCAAAGTACAATGGAGATTCTTCGGAGAATGCTTCAGGTTTTTCAGGATTTAGTTGGATGATGTTATTCACTTTAACCTCCTTAACCTTTATTGGTTAACACAAAACTTTTACCACAAAAACCTTTGTGTGTCAAACAAAAAATCCCCCGTGTTACGAGGGAGGCTTCTCGCACGGGGGAAGGGGAGGGAGAACAGCGATGTGACTATCCATGAAAAGATTATCTTGCCTTTCTGTTATCGTCAAGCCCTTCTTCCAGTGCTGATGCTTGATACGGTTTCTCTAGAGATTCCATATAGCTTGGCAATTTCTTTTTGGCTTTTGCCTTCATCTAGTAGTTTGCGTATTGCGCGAACAACAATCTTGGGAAGTCCATGTCTTTCCCTCTCTTTCATGTCATTCATATTATCTTGGTGGTCACCCCATACAAGATGACTAGGGTTACAGCAGATAGGATTGTCACAATTATGCCTCGCAATACGATTTTCTTGGTTCTCTCCCGTCTTCGTCTCAAGGACGATGACATACGATGGACGCCGTAGTCCGTTAATAGTGAAGTATGGACGTCCATCTTTTGGATTGAGTTTTCCTTTCCATTCCCAGCATTCATCATCATTTCCTCCGTGCATATCTATGTGTTTGAAAACATCTACTGGTTTGTTAGGTGTTCGTGGCATCATGCTGGTCCGAAGTTAATGGAGAAGCTACGCCTCTCTTCTGTTATAGTATCTGGCATTGGATATACAGCATGTCTAAGCATGGCTGGGAATATATAGAAATCACCAACGCTAGGTACTATAGTCATTTGCGTAGTGCAGTAGTTAGATTGTTCTCCATGAAATAGCTCAAGTCCACCACCTACACCATTCTTCTGAGGTTTAGTAAGCTCCTCTTTATAGTTACTAGGTAACTTCAAGAATCCGACTGAAGTTAGTAGTGCATTAGGATGGATGTGATGAGGATTATATTCTCCTGGTTCCATAGTCCTGTTGTACCAACGCTCTTGGAATCTGAATGTATTATAATTGCCTATTCCAATGAGCTTTATATATTCAACGGCTCGGCAGTGGAACCATCTACTACATTCTCCTGATACTTTATCTCCAAAGTCAGCTTGAATCCTGATTTGTCCGATCAGATTGTAGCTGTTGACATATGTATCTAAGTTGTCTGGGGCTGTTACCTCTTCACAGTCTTGATTCAATATATCAATAAATTCTTGTGGTATTTTCCATCCACATATTTTTGGGCCGAATGGCGAATATGTTATTGGTTCAGTTGGATTTTTTGGCATCGGCTAATCCACTTATTTCAGCTATTCTAGCTGGTATTACTTTGTAGGCATTGCATTCATCACAACATCTACCATCATTTAGTGGTTGGGCGTTGTGTCCCTTTCTCCAGAATACTATTCCTTCTGGCGTTAGATGAGGTTCTATTTCTCCATTACATAGTGAACACTTCATTGTTTTCCCCTTTTATTTGACGTTGAATATGGTGTCTGTACCATCTTCATGCCATGTAACACGATTAACGGCTCCACTATCACATAGTTCTATAAATGTACCAAGTGTGAAGTCTCCGTTAGCTGTTAGCCATATTTTCCATGAGCTGTTAATTCTTTCTACCCGTAGTTGTTTTATGTCCATAGCTAACGGTATTCTCATCGGCGTTTGGTGAGTCATAATTACCTCGCTGGAACGCTGAGACTAGGTACGAAATACCATGAAAAATAAAAAATGAGGGATAGCATTTCTGCCATCCCCCATTTATTTTTCATATCCTTTCTAGTGTGGGCCTTTGCACTCCCACGTTTCCTCCACCCATGCCTTGTAGTAGCTCTTCTGTTGCCAAGTGCGGGTCACACTCCGATCTTAGTCATAATGTAAGGCGATAGAGTGGCTGTTAGATTCAGTACTCATTTCCTCGCACCACTCTATCTAGTTATATAACTACTGATCAGGTAGTTACTAACATTGCTTGATCTTCGAAGTTAACTGCTTTCTCTAAGCATTTGTTAACCATCGTAGCACTCTTGCCTTCATCTTCGAGTGCAATTCCTTTGTTGAGCCAGTGTTCAGCCTTGGCGATCAGTTCGTCCTTGACTGACTCATTGATGAAGTCGTTACGTTTTTCTTCAGCCATTATAACCTCCTATGTTATCCTGTTCTGCGTTGCATGGCCTCTCTATTCTGCTGGCCCTTCGCCTTGATTGCAGCATACGATAGCTGTTGTGGCTGCAATATAGAACTTAAGAAATCATGTTGTCTCACATTCACTCCGAATATGATTCCTGCTGTTCTCATACGTTGCTCTAACTGTTCGATGAACGATTGCTGATCATCCCGTAGCTGATCGAATGGGAGTTCATCATTAACATGCTGTTCATCTTCGTTGGTGTGTCCGAACCATGAGTCCTTGGTGTATGACTCACCTATTACACCATTGCTATTCATTCGGCGTAACTTATCTTCGGAGTTAGGTAGTAACGTACCACCTAGATATTCCAATTGACGCTCCATTGCGCCAGCCATTCCAAAGTTAGCTTGTCTTGCTAACCATTTGTCATTGCACAATATTTCCTGTGCTTCAAGCAGATCTTTAGCTGCTATATACTCTTCATCGTCAGATGTAACGGTGAGGTTGTTTAGGTATTCATTGAGATTGAAAGTCATTTCGTGTTCTCCTAAGTAAACATTGTTTAGTTATGTCTTTGATAGTTCGTTCGTTATTTAAGATGCGATGTTCTTCTGCATCTTGTTCCGTCTCTTTCATTTCTTGCGGAGTTGGATCTCGACGTTGGAAGGTTAGGCTTCGCGCTTGTAGTTCAGTTCGAAGCCAATCAGGAAGATCCTGAAATCCTTCTTCATCATGCTCTGAAAGATATTCTTTTATTTCTTGGTCAGTCATGTGTGGAATTAATGGCATTTTGTTTGTTCCTTATCTCACAAAACTTACCGGCCCATTTTTACCACGGAAACTAACCGCAACGTTGGTTGTCTAGATAATTTACATATTCCAGAGCTTCTTCGATATCCTTGAGGATGTCTTTATCTACTAGACGTACTAATTGGAGTTTAGTATGTCCACTGGATATAGGTTGCCAATTATATATGAGAGATACTATCTCAGCATTCACCAACGTGTTCAGTACTCCTTCGTTTTCAGAGTAGTCTTTGATAGCGACGACATCATGTAAAGTATGATGCAATGCAATGTGGCTGATATTAGATGTTGCTTTGACCATCACACGTTTACTAGTTGGATCATTGAGTGTGATGCATGGAGAGTTATCAGTATAGATAGTACCGACCGCTAATACATCTCCCTCACCCATGAGGTAGTTCATTTCGTTGTGTTCAGCTTTGATTAATTTAGGCATGCTATTCTCCATCATATGCTGCTAGTATTAATCCTAATCCAATGGTTGGTGCAGCTATAAGCATTAGACCGTACCCTCTGATCTCTAAGATCTTGGGCATGGATATGTCTATGTAGAATGGTGCAAATAACATCACGATTAGCATTGTGGTGAACACCATTAGACATACTATTCCTGTTACCAGTGCGAGGGTTCTCATCTCGGCCTCCAGTTGGTTAGTTCTTCTGTTAATGATCCCATTAAATCCCAATCAGCTTCATTAGCTTCTACGAGTTGCCAATGTGCATTGAATGCTGCTTGATGAAATGCTTCTTGCATTATTGTTGCTGCTGGATTCCTGCCGTAGTCTGTTTGGAGTAGGTCTAATCTGTAGATGAAAGATATGAGTTGAGTTTTAAGTGTGAATAAGATCTTCATGTTAACCTCCATCTCTTATTTCCATTAACAACTTACCAAGCATATTCTTCCCTATGCCATTACATCTTCCCCAATAGCGATCTCCCCAATTATTATCTTCAACGATCTCATCATTAACTCTCATTAATTTATTCTTAAGATCGGGGATACTAAATTTAACCTCTAATATATCCCTCATCACATCCAATTTTATTTCATTCCAATCATCCCTTAATTTCACTCTCCTTCCACGTTTCTTAGCTTCAAATCCATTTAACAATTCAAAGCCTTTCTTCTCATTATCATCATCACATTTCATCATCTGAAATATAGTCTCAACACTCCTAAATATATATTTCCCATCCAAAGCACCCTCATACCAAATACTACAAGGATACATATTACTTAAAAACCAATACTCATTCCTAAATCTCATATTCACCTCCATATAACATACTATTAAAAACACACCGCACACACCGGCCAGACCTCAGAAGTGTAGCAAGAACCTAACAACACGCCGCAGCCCAAAGCCTTGTATCCCTTATCCACCATGGTATTGCTGTCCTAACTGTTGATATTGATACGCTTATACATGATAGTGTGACTTAACTAAGTGATTGTAAGTATTGGATGTTGGTTGTGATTGGGCTATATGTTGTTAACACTCCTTATTAGATGTTATGTGTGCCTAATTGTGCGTAACACACTGTTATATGACACACATGCTGAGACTAGGGCGCATATACCCTCTTGAAATAGAAAATTGGGAGCCATTACGACTCCCAATCTCCATTACCGTTAGCTTGTACGCATGAAGCGTTTCAGATGTTCGATATCCGATTCGCGTTTGAAGATCCTGCTATTGATCTCGTTGGCGATCTCATCCTTTGTCGCCATGTCAATGTAGGGCGATTGGATGGCAACCGCGAGGTCACCATCCGTGTAGTCTTCGATGCGATGTTGCATCAGCTCGCCTTGAATGCCGAACTCAGTTTGCGACGGGACTTCGCCATCCCGTGATCTCGGAGGTTCCCATTTATGTGGTATGGGGTTTTCTCTCCACTCTCAATTGCAGTGGCCTCGACATTGTATGCAACTTGATAAGCATCTGCCAATTCCTGCGCATGCTCTTGGGTCTGCGGCAGGCCTTCCATGCCGTGGTTGACCTGGAAGTACTTAGCCGTCAACTGGTACTCGTAATCGTGTCCGGTAGTCGCGGACTCGATAGTGAAGAACTTGCCGCTAGGACTTGCGACGATGGTGACGACTGGACGTACAATTTGAATAGCCATGATGTGTAGAACTCCATATGAATGTTAAGGTTACGTGCGATCTAATCTTCTTCTTTTCGCACACCCTACTCACCGGCCAGACGTTAGTTGTTTAGCCGCACTCTATCACCCACCCCGGTCTCTCTTTGATGTTGATGTAAATTGCCACCCCCGCCGATTAAAAACAGGTGTTTGTTGCAAGTTACGCTGTTACTTAATACAGATCACGCATCACCCCCTTTATAAAAACTAGGGGGCGCGGTTAAATGTTTTAGGGACTTATAAAAATTTTAGTGCGATGTAAGGCGATGTAAGGTACTGTTGGGTGTAGTCGGGCAACTAGCGTTGCCCGTAATATAGGTTGACGGTAGTTTTGATATGTGATATTTGAAAATAGCAGAACAGGGAACCAGATATAAAATAATGACACACAAACTAGTCGCCACTGACAAAACAATTGAAAGGAATAGTTATGGCTACAAGTTCAGAATTTTGGGAGTCGTCTAGTTACGGCCCTAATGATACTAATGCAACTTACGAGTTCTTAAACGCTCGTTCTCCTAATCGTTACCATCTAATGCGTATTCTCCGTAAACGTGGTATGAGGAACTACGGAGAAATTCTAAGCACACTATTAGGTGATGCTTCTCCTTCTTCGACTGCTAGTGTTACTACTGCACAAGTAGATCACACAGCCACTCCGGGAGGGACTAATAGTCAAGGCGGCGTTCGCACTGTTACATCTAATGAAACTATGGATCTAACCATCAATAGTGATAAGGATGATGCATCCGCTAATACTGCTAGGGCAGTTACTGCTGCGGATGTAACGGCAATGCAAACAGAAGTTATTCCTTCTGGTAGTCGTGCGGATCGTGCACCCTCTACTTATCCGACTGATGCTGCTGGAAACGGTGGTGGCGGTAAAATGGATGCTGGTCGATAAAGGCTAGTAATGTTACCGCAAGGAACTGAGCCGTTAGTACTAGCAGATGGTACTAAAATAAATCCTATTGATGGTAATGTCATAACTGACATTAGTGAAGCGGTTGTAGAAGTTCCTAATACGCAAGACCTCAAACGGGAGATCACTTCCTCTAGAAAGAGAGTAAGTGATCTTCCCGTTCCTCCTGAACAGATGAATACTATAAGTGTGATTCTATCTTACACTTTGTTTGGTATCTCTGATGATGACATCTCTAATATCATCTCACTTCCCGTAGAACAGATAACGAACATTAAGAAGTCAGATGCCTATGGAGAATTACAATCTCAATTTGTAAAGAATATTGTAGAATCAGATCTGTCAGATGTTCGTGGAATGTTTGTTCAGCATAGTCGTGGAGCCGCTGGAGTAATGTTCAACGCTATGAACAACGAGGAAAATGGAATAACAACACGAATGGCAGCAGCTAAAGATGTATTAGATCGTGCAGGGCAGCGTCCAGTAGATGTTATTGAACATAGACATAAGATGGAAGGTGGCCTTATAATTGAGTACGTCGAAAAGAAAGACGATATCCCAACGATTGATATAACACCTAATGGAGAGTTCTAATGGCTACAGTAGTTGAAGCAAGTGGTAATGGTGGGGGACAAACTGGGGCAGGACCAGAGAATGAATATAGTCGTGTTAGTGTTGTAGCTAGTGCGCTTTCAGGTACAACCGTTCCTTCTTTTGTTGGACAAAAAGGTACAGATACTACTGCTGATCAAAACTATATTGGTCAACGTACAGATCTTACTAGTACTACTGCACTAGCTAATACTGACTGGTCTAAAATTGATTAAATGCCTACATTTAGACTACAGCATGATAGCCTTCAGGATAAATTTCTAAATTCTAAGGCTAAAGTACAATTGTTTGGCGGGGGATTTGCAAATGGCAAAACCTCCGCTGCATGTATTAAATGCATCCGCATTGCTAAAGATTATCCTGGTGCCAACATACTTATGGCTCGTTCAACTTATCCGAAACTTAATGATACGTTGCGGAAAGAGTTCATAAAGTGGTGTCCTCCTGATTGGATCGACTCATTCCCTAAAAGTGCTAATGGTTCTAACACTTGTACGTTGAAGAATGGAACCACGATTAATTTCAGATACATAGCACAGCAAGGTAAACTAGGAAATGAGGCGACAACTTCTAATCTATTATCGGCTACTTATGATGCTGTGATAGTCGATCAGATGGAAGACCCAGAGATTGTTCACAAAGATTTCTTAGATTTGTTAGGCCGTTTACGTGGTATGACTAGATATGAAGGAGATGATCCTTCCATGCCTAATACTGGTCCTCGTTGGTTTATTTTAACAACCAATCCAACAAGGAATTGGGTATACAGAAAGATCGTTAGACCTGTCCATGAATTAAAGAATGGAATATTGAATGACGATCTACTTTGTGAAACTGATAGTAATGGTAAGATCGTGTATGGCAAAGATAGGAAACCGACTCCTATCATCGAAATATTTGAAGGCTCCACTTACGAAAATGAAGACAACTTGGAACCGGATTTCATCAGGACTCTAGAATCATCCTACAAAGGACAAATGAGATCACGGTTCTTATTAGGTGAGTGGGCAAGTTACGAGGGATTGGTATACCCCGCATTTAATGAAGCTGTTCATGTAATGTCTCACCACTCTATCCATAATTATTACAAGCAACTACAGATAAAAGCTGATGGCCTAACACAGATAGAAGGGTATGATTACGGACTCGCTGTTCCTTTTTGTTATATCATGGGATTCTGTGATGAGAAGGGTAATGTATTTCTAATGGACGGTGCTTATGAAAAAGAGCTTCCATTAGAAGACCATCTCAATATGATAAAAGAGATTAGAGAAGTATATCAAGTAAATCCAAGTAATATGATATTATCTGATCCAGACATATTTAGGAGGAAGTCTGTAGGCAAAAAGTTGGTTGGCAAGTCAATTGCCGACATGTTTCTAGAAGAAGGGATTATGTGCGTTCGTGGAAACAATGACATTGCTAACGGGATTGTTAAGGTCAATCAGTACTTGGTTCCTCAACGTAATCACCAAAATCCAATCACTGGTCTATGGGATGCTCCCTATATGTATATTAGTGATAAACTGGAATGGTGGATATCTGAGATAAGTGATTACTATTGGCAGAAAAATACGACCGGAGAACAGATAGATAAACCTGTAGACAAAGACGATCATGCAATGGATACTACAAAATACATGTTATCCGATAGACCGAATGTGTCCAAGTTACTTGTCGCTAAACAACCGAAGGAAGTTGGTTGGCGACAGTGGGGAGAACGAGACCTTCAGGAAGAAAGAAGAATAGCTCGTTATGGCTGAAACCCAAAGGAAGCTTCTTGATTTTATAATAAACTTATTTCGTCCTGGGACGAAAGAAAGTGAATTAATAACCACTTTGCAAAGGAAGATGGGAGCGGATGAGTTTCCAAATGCCCCATCTACTACGCGAGTCCCACATGCATCTGAGCAAACAGGGACAGGACCAAGTCCCTACATCGGCTTAGAATCTAATGAAGTTATGAATATTGCTCCTCCTCGTTATAATCAATTCCAAAAAGCACTATTAGAAGATGAAGGCAAGCTGTTCGATCCAACAGATAAAGATAGTGTATTTGATCCCGTGTATGGAGGATCTATTGGCGGCGAAGATATAAAGTTACAAACAGATCTAGTAGATGCACAACTAGATAGCGCAGTTAACAGAGCAAAACATGATCCAAAAACACTTGATGCTTCAAGAAGTAATATAGATACAAAAGATGTAATTCCTACAAAAGTTCCAGAAAGCCAAAGAGGTCAGCTAGATCTAGAAGGCAAACAGTTTGATGAGGGTGTGGAGCGTGTAGAAAGTGTCCTTGCAGATGAACTAACACTTGATCCTTTATTTCCTAATCCCCAACATCCTCGTTCAGCTACTAGTCAAGCTATTAAAAGTGAAGCACGTAACACAGAGATTAATGCTGAAGTACAAGATGTTATTGGAAGATTTAAAAAGAAAAGTGAGGAGCAAGGCCTATTTGATATTGAGAAATTAAAGAAGGCTCCTCTTAATCCTACTCCGGCCCAAAAGAAAGCTGCTGCTGCTGGTGATCCCGAAGCTATTGCTGCTATAGAAAAGATAAAACTAAATAGTAGGTTATGGGATGGTTGGCAGAAACTATCTACTAATGCTGCTGGAGCAAGAGCGGGAGATGAGAAATCATTAGCTGTTGTTCGTAGTATAGATGATTGGTTGCATAAAACAGCTAGAAGCCCCGAGGCCGCAAATTTAGAAGGCCCAATGAGAGAAGTCCCAGCTAATCCTACTATGCAAATGATCGCAAAAGATATTCATACTGAACACTTAGCTGACAAGAAACCATCCACTGTCATAGATCAGTTCGGTAATCGAGGACGTAGTGATGTTGACGAACTTGGTCCTACAACTGGCCCTGCCCCAGAAGCTTTAAAAGGAAAAAGTCCAGGCCCAATAGAAACCTCACCTTCTACAGTTGTTCCAGGTACAGGACATTCAACCATAGAATATCCTTGGAGCCAAACACACCAAGATACTGAGTCAGTACTGTTGGACGCCCTTAAACAGATATTGAAGGATCGTAAATAAGATGGCCGAAGAAATTATCCCCCAAGATGTAGATGCAACAATTGATGCATCACTTGGTGATTCTGCTCCTCGCCGTAGGAGTCGTAAGCGGAAAGATCCAACTTATAAAGTAGTTGGTGATAGTAAAATCCCTGTATCAAAGGTCACAGGTAAAGTATGGAAGTCCCGAGTTTCTCAGGTAATGAAACATACTCAAAATGTGCGAGAGGCTTGGTCAGAAGCTATTCGCTATTATGAGAATGATCAACTCAATCATCGACAGGGACAAGAACACGCTAGTGGTAATAGGCTAGGCAATAGAAAGCTAAACGAAAATATAACAGAAACAGAAAACATAGTATTCGCTAATGTGACTACTATGGTCCCAGCACTGTACGCTAGGAATCCAGAAGCAGAGTTTACATCTAATACAGAAACTAATGCTCAGTTGGCAACCGTTGTTGAGCGTTTAGTAAATGTATTAGGTTCTAGGAAGGCTAGTCCTGGTGTTAATCTCAAACCAAAAGCCAAACGGTGCGTTGTTACTACTCTACTAACTAATAGATCATGGATTAAGATCGGTTGGACACCTAAACAGGAGAGTAGTGATCAAGCCTTACTAGATCTAGAGAAACTGTCCAAAGGACTAGAGAAAGCCAAGGACAGCAAGACTATTGTAGAGATCGAAGGTCAGATAAGTGCACTAGAGGAGAGTATAGATATACTCCAACCGTCTGGACCGTTTGTTAAGGTCAAGTCTCCTTTCCAAGTACTCGTTGATCCTAATGCCAAAGAGATAGATCTATCAGATGCTAGTTGGGTAATAGAAGAAGAGATGCTACCCACCGAGTTCATCCTTGCCAAGTATGCTAGAAAGACTAAGGGTTCTAAAGAGTATAAGTCTATTTACCAACCCACGCATGTGATGAAGGCTACTCTAGAAGGAGATGATGGAATAGACAAAGCAGAGAACTTTAGCATCTTCTCTAATGAGAAAGAAGAGACCGCCAAGTCATTCGGCTTCATGGATGAAGAATCTTTTGATAAAGCCAAGATGACTAAAGTATATATAGTGTGGGATAAAGTAACTCGTCGTGTTCTTATGTTTAATAGTAATGATTGGACTTGGCCTATTTGGGTTTGGGATGATCCATTACAGTTGGATATATTCTTCCCGTACTATCCATTGACGTTCTTTGAATCTCCAAATGGTCCTTTGACTAAAGGAGAAGTGTCTTATTACTTAGATCAACAAGATGCGATCAATGAGATTACAGACGAAATGCGCCGTGCGCGTAAATGGGCAAGACGTAATATATTCTTTAATACGAATGTAATATCACAAGAGGATGCCCAAGCAGTTCTTAATGGAGATGATGGAACTGCAAGAGGACTTAATATTCCTCCCGACATGCGAATAGCAGATGTTATTGGATCTGTTCCACCGCCATCATTACAATTTGATAAGATATTCGACAAAGAAGGGGTTTACAGAGCTACTGATAGAATTTCGTCTGTATCTACTGTGATGCGTGGTGAGCAATTTAAGACGAATACAAATCAACAAGCTGTCCAAGCTAATGTTGGTGCATCTAATATGCGTGTAGATGAAAAGTCTGATCAAATCGAAGATTGGATTGGACAGATCTATTGGGGTATTGCCCAACTTTGTCTGATGAATATGGATAGAGAGACCGTTGTAAGTCTTATTGGAGAACCAGGAGCAGAATGGCAGAACATGACTGCTGCCGAAATCTCTACACTTTCTCATACGGTAGTTGGTGGTTCGACTCAGAAACCAACAAGTGCAGCGAAGAAAGAAGAAGCACTAGAGTTTGGACAAGTACTAGGGCAATTTGTAAATGCCGCTCCCGGTCCAGTATTAAAAGTTATGCTTCAAGTAATGGAGAAAGCTTTTGATGAAGTAACTATGCGAGAAGAAGATTGGCAAGAACTCATCCAAGCTATAGAACAACAGCAAGGAGGAGGGGAAGGCCAAGGACAAGCTAGTGGTCCTGATGTTGGTTCTGCAAGTCCAGACCAACTTAAACAAATACTAGCACAACTACCTCCAGAAGCTAAACAGCAAGTTCAAAGTGCAATAGAATCTGGAGTATCACCGCAGAAGGCATTACAAGGAGCAATGCAACAGGCTTCTCAGCAACAGTCTGCACAACCTACACAACCAAGTTAAGGGGATGAATTATGAGTGAAGAAGCTGAAGTAGCAGTAACTACTGACGAAACCATACTAAATAGTATTGGAGAAGGGGATGAACCGAGTACAAGCGAAAGTACTGAGCAAGAAGCTACAGGAACGGCGCAAGACTCTGCAACAGAGACATCTGCAACCGGTGGTGAACAAGGTACTGAGGGAAGCGATGATCAGCAGCAACAAAAACAGGCTGGTGGTCCCCAAGACCTCGTTGATGCAAACGGAAACCTTATTGCAGCCGGTGGAAAAGAACGAAGGTTCTATGAAACCGCACAAAGAGAACGAGGCCGTGCCGAAGGACTACAAAAAGAACTAGATACTGTTAAATCACAGTTACAGGCTGTAAACGATGCTGGAACTCTTGGAACACAGTATAACTTGTCTCCAGAAGAATTAACTACTGGGGCGCAGCTTATAGCAGCTTATAAGAATAACCCCGTTGAAGCTATCCAATACATGTTGACACAAGCGCAAAGTAATGGATACAATGTGGATAATATTACTGGCGGTGGTGCTACCGACATGAATGCCGTCAAGCAAATGCTTGATAATGCAATAGCCCCACTAGTCCAAGACAGACAGGAGAAAGTAGATCAACAAGCAGCAAATGAACGTGCAACAGAAATTTACAACGACTTTATGACCCGTTATCCAGATGCTGCTGTTCACGAAAACTCTTTATCCCGACTTCTACAACAAGAACCTAACTTGTCCATCGAAGCCGCGTATTACAAACTTCAATCTTTCTTCTCTTCAAGAGGACTTGATTGGACGAAGTCCCTAGAAACTTTGCAACATGAGCAACAAGCTCAGAAGCAAGCTAGTGTTAATACGCAACCTCAACCGCCCGAGGGTGGGAGTATTCCAACAACTAATGTTACGGATACTCCACAAGTGGCCGATGTGAGCACCTCTACCGATGACATCATCCGTCAAGCTATGGCAGAGGCTGGTATTAATTAGAGTTAGGAGCTTGAAACATGGCATCAACACCTATTGCCACTGTTCTGGAATCAACTCTCACGCGAAGTCGTAAGAAGCTAATCTTGGCTTCTATTAAGTCTAATGCCTTGATGGCGTGGGCTTTTGCAAATAATCGTGTAGAGTTCGAGGATGGTGGACACGAAATTACGAACCCACTAACTTTGGGTCGTAACCCAAACATCACTTCTTATGAATACTATGACGAACAGCCAATCGCACAGACCAATGAATTTGATACTGTGACGTATAATTGGGCTAGGGTCGCGGGTTCAGTTGTGATTTCCGACCAAGAAGAAGACGAGAACCAAGGTTCAGCACAAATCTTTAAGCTTATGAAAGCTAAGATTGATGTACTAGAAGAGAGTATTAAAGAGAAGTTCTCTGAATATCTCTATGCTTCTGGTGCTGGTACTGATCCTCAAGGTCTTGGTCTTCTAATTCCAGATGACCCGACAACGGGAACTGTTGGAAATATTAACCGAGCCAACGAGACTCAGTGGCGTACTTCGGCTTATGACTTCAACGGGAATCTTGATAGCACGAACATTGAAGAAGCTATGGATGATATCTTGATGGACTTGACGCTCAAGGGTGACAAGCCTGACGTTATTCTCTGTGGCAGAAACTTGTATCGTCACTATCGGACGGCTGTAAGAGATAAGGTTGTTATCAACTTGTCCGAATCTAATTCAGGCAAGAAGATGATGGACTTAGGCTTTTCAGGAGTTAAGCACCAAAACATCCCAATGATGTATGACGAAGATTGTCCTGTTAATAAAGCGTTCTTTATTAATAGTAAGTTTCTCCGTCTCCATGTTCTTAAACACGTTAATATGAAGGTTAAAGAATTAGTCGCTCCTTGGACGATTGATGCTCATGGCCGTCGTATTGTGTGGCAAGGACAATGGTGCATGTGGAAGTCCTTCCGTACTCATGCCGTATTGATCAATTCGTAATAAAGGAGTGAAGGGGATGAATACGAATATCAAGCCACGTTTTGAAGTGCACAAGTTAAAAGGAAAAGCTGCTAAGAAGATTGCTAAACCTAAGACTGATGGCGAAGGAAAACTACTAGGCGGTTTCGACTATGAAGACGTTGAAGTAGATGCTGGATGGATGGTTTACTTTCCTAATGGTAGTTCAATTAGAGTTTGGACTGAAGAAGAGATGAAACGACAAGGCTTTTTATCTGATCCTACCCTCGTTAATATGGAGACAGGTGATGATATGGGGCCAGTTCAAAATTCATCACTTAAGTCTCGTTCAGAGCAAAAAGAGCGGGTTACTAAATCTTCCAAAGTCCATCATGTGACATAACGGAGAGAAAAAATGTCTAAAGTTGTCGCAGACAATTATCCTCGTAGCTTTAGTCAGTATGTTCCTGACATGGAATTTGCTGCTGATGTTGTTGGGGATGAAAACATTTGCTACTTGGGTAGCCCTGCTGCCCTTGATGCAGACGGTATTTGGGATGGTGTTACTGCCGATGGTAGTGAAAACACCTACACAAGTTCCAACTATAAGACTACCTTTGATGGTAGTTCAACCTCGCTAACCTCAACTGCTGGCATGATCGACGCTACTTATGGTCGTTGTCTTACTGCTACTGGTTCTGCCGGATCTAACCACGTATGCACGATTCACGGTCGTGATTATCTTGGTCAGATGATGCAAGAGAGTCTTACTCTTTCCGGTACAACTGTTATCTTTGGCAACAAAGCGTTTAAGTACGTTGACAAAGTAGTAATTGCTGCTGGTGCTTCGGGTGATACTGCTGATATCGGTTGGTATGATCGTCTTGGTCTTCCTTATAAGGCAGAGGCAATTCTTGGTTATACTGAAGATGATGTAGCACTGCCACATGATCCTGTTCAGGTTCCTGTAGAAGTAGATGCTGTTCGTTATGCATCTGGCGCTGATGTTATTATTCCTAGTCCAGTTGCTGGACAGATTACAGGAGTTAACTCGGTAGTTACTACTGCTACTAGTGGTGTTCAGACTTCTACTGTAGTGGTTGGAAGTACTGATGTTGCTGGTTTGTCACTAGTAATTGCTAATAGTGCCTCCGTTGCTGATCTGGATAGTGATACTGCTGCTACTGATAATGATCAAACCACTAGTACTGTTGCTAAATACGGTGCTATGGGAATCAGTGGTGATGGTACTCCTACTGGTGGAGCAGCTAACTACATGGTTACTGTTGAACCACTGTGCTTCGTAGCTGGGGACGATACCGCAACTCAAACTGCTACAACTGAAGATACTCGTGGAACGATCCGAGTAACTTCCGCTTGTGACGGTTCGAAATCCTATGAAGTACGTTTTAAGTGTGATACCGCGGATCTCCACGGTATTGAACAGTATAACGGCTAAGTAGGATGGGCGGGAGTGTTTGACCTCCCCTTCCACTCTCGCCCACTACTTTTATGGCTACATTAGCTCAGTTAGTAACTAGGACTGCTGACCGTCTTTCGATGGTTGCGGGTACTGGTGTTCAGATATACGCAGAAGATCGTATAGCTGAAATGATCCAGCATAAATTCGACGTACTATTTGATGAGGTCTTTTGGCCTCAATTTATGTCTTGGGAAGAATTAACTCTAGATGGAACGCTTGGGATCGTTACTACTGACCTTACAACTAAAGTAAAACGATTTGAAGATATTCGGGTCATGTTTCCCGAAAATTCTACAACACCGTTAACTAAAATATCTGCTTTGACCACCAATCCTTTTGAATTGAGTGGAACACAGCCAATCCACTACGAAGCTCTAGGACCAACAGATACTAATAAGACAAGCCGCGTGTTTCAGATTTGGCCGAAAACAGCGACTAATAAAGTAATAGTTCAGTACCGAACGAAGCCAGACACATTTGTGAGTACAGATGAGATTGACTTTGATGATCAAGCATTAATCCTTGGTTCTGTGTTCGATTATCTAGAAGATGATGGAACAAATCCAAGTGCCACACAAAAGTTTCAGTTACTATTTGAAGCTAGAGTTAGACAATTAAAGAATGCATTTAACTCTGCACCTATCAGTCTTGATCCTGTTACTGCTTTACCTCAAACCTTTAGTTTTGTGGAGTTATCGTAATGGAACAAGCAAGAAAAATAGCAGAAGCTCTTATTGCTCTAATGAGAGCACAAAAGACTAATCAAGCAGCCGGACCAACAATGAGAGTACAAACTCCTGAAGGGCGAACTCAACCTATTTTAGATGATACTAATAGAGCAGTTACCGAAACTAGAAAACAAGCACGAGAAGTGCAACCTTCTGACCAGTTAGCTGAAAGGGAAGCTGGTAGGACATTGATAGGTGGTGGAGCTAATACAGATGCTCCTGGCTTTGATGTTGGAGAAGCTATGGTAGGTATTCAAGGACAATTGAGACACGATCCTTCCAGACTTCCTGATCAAGGCGGCTTAGATAATGACTTAGTAAGAGTCAGACCACAAGATAGTCCTGATCCTAATATACCTTATGTGGAAACCCGTGGACATCAAATGATGCGAGGTGGTCCTCATAATCCTCGTGATCCTAATATAGAACAAGGTCTTCTTTATCCCGGTGAGCCGGGTTTTGAAGCTCAAGTCGCTAGAGGTGGTTACGGTCACGGTCTCAGTCCCGGCAGTCCCGGTTACGATGCGATTAATAAAGCGAATTTAGCCGCCAAACTTTCTCCTGAAGAAGCAGCCGAACTAAAGCAGATAGAACGCGCCCTACTTGATAATGCTGGTCTAGAAGATGCTCGTTGGGGAGATACTACGGGACAAGCTACTGACAGTGCTAAAGAATATATATCTGCCGACATAGATGATATCTTGCAGTCGGGGCAAGGTATTGAAGGAATACGAAAACTTTATCGGGAAACTGTTGGCAGTGACTTCTCTCCTCAAAGTAGTCCCATTAATAGTAACCAAGTTCTTGATGATATTGATGATATTCCATTCTAATGGCTGATACATTTCTATTCCCACAAAATGCGAAAGTACAAAGAAGTAAGCACCTTCTTGACGCAACTATTCGTGACTTTAGTGGTGGGTGGAATGTTGTTGATAATGATTTAAACCTTGATACTAAATTCTCTAAGATCCTAGAGAATATGCAACGAGGTGTAGATGGTGCACAGTCTGTTAGACCAGGAACTAAACTGTTTGCTGATACTTCAGACTACTTAGATGAAATTATAAACTGTGAATACTTTAATGGAGCCATTATTTGTGTAGGCAAGAATGGTAAGCTTGTTAAAGTAGATGCTTCTGGAACTGTAAATGAGATTTGGTCAGATGATTGGGCTAATAATTTATCAGGAAACCCTGTTGGTTGGGATGCGACCTCCTTTGCGTCCTTTGCGTTATTTAATGGGGAGCTTATTGTTTGTAACGGGGTTAATAAACCTCTAAAGATTGATTCTAGTCTAAATGCATCATACTTAGTTGATCTTGCTACAGGCTCTAATACTAACACACCAATAGCTAGGTTCGTAGTTGCTCATGGACGCTTCTTGGTGATGGCTGGATCTTTATATGCTGGAGAAGAGGACCGTCTATTTATCTCTGCTACTGATGTTGGTGGTACATGGGTAAATGATAGTGCACCAAATGATGCAGTTAATATTGATTTAGGATCGAGAGTTCCTTCTGGTTCTCAAGCGATAAAGGGTCTTGGAAGATTTCGTGATCAACTAATGGTTATGTTTGAAGATGCTATATTACCTGGAGAACTAGGCAAATATGATTCAGACAGTAACCATACTCCAGATTTTAGTGACGCAATCGAAAATGTTGGGGCTATTTGCCACCGTATCACACAGACTATAAGTGATGATATGATCTTCGGAGATGTTAATGGAATCTCTTCAGTCAAACGTGCGTTGTTTACTGGAAGTGTGACCGCTGAAAGAGTCTCTGCACTAATTGATCCTGTGTATATTAAAGCTCTTAATGATATAGATTCAACAGTCACTTTAGAAGATAAGGTATGGAGTATTTGGGATAGTGCTAACAGTAATTACATGCTTTTTATTCCTAATGCTTCTGGAGACACTGAGACAACAGAGTATCGGTGTCTCGTATATAAAAGAAATAAAGGGCTGAAGATAGAAGCTTGGCATGATTGGCGGAATTGGAAGTTTCGTTCTGGGTGTAGATCAGCCTTAAAAGATATCTTCTTGTCTGAAGGTACTATGGTCTATCGTCTAGGAGATATAAATAATCCAGAGCAAGCAATCTATTTGGATTATGTTGGTGATCAGGAAATGTTCGATGACGATACTCCATTTGAAGATTATACTGGCATAACTCCTGTAGCATCTGAAAAAGATAGTGGCGTTCCAATCAAATTTGTTTGGGAACTTCCTTGGTCCGATAACAATGAACGGTTTCTTACAAAAAACAGTAGGTACATAAACTTCGATACTGAAGGTGATAATAAGTTCACTGTTGATATGTTTGTTGATAATATATACAGGGACAAATCAAACTTTGGAGAGGATTGGGAAGAAGATAGTCTAAAATTTGGTGATGGTTTAGGCTTTGATGTAGAGGTTCTTGATCCAACTTTAAAAGCGGTTTTTGAAGGTGGGGATAGTCCTGGGTTTGGGGCTGATGAGTTTGGTGAGGACTTTGGTGGGGGACGGCCTACTAGACTTGAACAGTTGTATGCTTGGACAAGTAGGTATAAAATAATGAAACTGAGAATGTCCGGTGATGCAACAAAAGCCTTGAAGTTTATTTCTATTACTATGGCTTATTTAACTGGCTCACCAAGGAGATAAAAATGACAAGTGCAGTTGACGCAACATTTCCCGCTGATAATGCAAAAGTCTCTAAATCTACTTTTAGAGCGCAAATGTTAACTATCAAAGACGAGATAACGGCTTTGCAACTACGAACTGGAGTTGCTGGAGCCAAGGCATTCTACGGATTTCAAGATGAAGCTGAAGTCAGAGAAGCAATCCGTAGGGTAACAACCGTAGACTTTAGACGCGACAATGTTGCTGTTGACACAGCCTTCGGTAGAACTTCTCTAACATCTTTATAAGGAGCTAAAAATGGCGGACAAAATTGGTGTCTTGGGAGAAGCAAGTACAGCTAGTGCTGCTACGACCACAGTATACACAGTACCATCAGGTAAAGCTGCAAAATGTCAGATTATATACTTGATCCAAGGTAGTACTTCAGATGCTACAACTGACTTTAAGATTCTAGTTAATGGTATTACTGTTATGGATCACTCGAACATTACTCAAAGCAATTACTTGTTCTCAAGTCCTAATGCTATGAAGGAAGGACCACTGTCTACACTTCCAACGGGTGTTGATGGAGATACAACTTGTGCACCAGCACCACCAATCTATTACTTATCGGCTGCTGATACCGTTACATATACAATCGGTGGATCTACTGGTGGTAGTTGTCTCGTACAAGTAGTAGGTGTTGAAATCGACGTTTAAGCTGAAGGAATAATCAATGCCAGCGAATGATACTACTACTAACTTCAAGTTCAACTTAACTGAATTTGACAAGATCCCGTGGCATACAGAGGAACACAACAACTGGCATATTATTGATGCTCTACTCGCTCGGTATATTGCTATTGGTAGTGTCCAAGGCGCTTGGGAAAATGCTATAGCAGTTACGGTTGGAAGTAGGTATATAGATACAGATACAGACACAATCTTTGAAGTTCTGGTTGCACATACCACAGCTAGTACTGGTACGTTTGCAGCAGATAGAACTGCTAATGACTCCTATTGGACATCAATCAGTGTCGATGTTTCTGCTAAAGGAACGTATGCACAAGGAACAGCATACAATCCAAATGACTTTGTAATTCAAGGTGATCGGTACGGTGTTGTTCAGACTACTTATACGTCTGATAGTACCCAAGCTACTGTAATACTGTCATATGACCTTGACGTTACAAATGGAAACATTGTTACACTAATTGATGGTTCTGATCTGTTTGATATCATCTTTGGATCAAATGGAATACTTACAAAGACTGCTACAGGAACCTTTGTAAGTCGAACGATAGAAGGTGGCACTGGAATTGATGCATCAAATGGTAGTGGAGTAAGTGGTAATCCATCACTAGCAATTGATTCTACAGTTGCTACTCTCGCTGGTTCTCAGGTTTTTACTAACAAGACACTAACTGCTCCAACAATCAATGGCGTAGTAGGTGGGACACAGACTTCAGCCACGATCACTACACTAACTTCTACAAATGTAGATGGAATCCTTGGAGCTAACACTCCAGCCGCAGCTACGACTACAAACCTCACAGTTAATGGTAATACTGTCCTTGGAGATGCTACCGGAGACTCTATAACTATTAATGGCAATGGAGTCACACTTGCTAATGCTCCAAGTGTCACTGGTACATGGGCTAATCTTGGTGGTGTCACTACTGTAGATATTAACGGTGGTACTGTTGATGGTGCAGTAATTGGTGGTGGATCTGCGGCTGCTATAACAGGAACTACTGGATCATTTAGTAGTACTGTTTCGGGTGCAGCACCCACATCTGGTGGACATTTAACTACTAAAACTTATGTAGATGGATTACTAGCTGGATTAGCTAAACGTGGAACAGTTAAAGCAGCTACTACTACATCTGGAGAAGGTGGTGGCAATATAACTATAGCAACTGCACTTAATAACGGAGATACGTTAGACGGTATAACTTTAGCTAATGATGATCTAGTACTCGTAAAAGACCAGACTAATGCCGAAGAAAATGGGATCTATGTTGTTGCTGCTAGTCCCGCAAGAGATGATCTTTATGACACTTATGATGAAAATTGCGGAACTATTATTCATGTTCAACAAGGAACACGAAATGCTGACAAGATATTCCACTGTACGTCTAATGCCGGGGGAACTTTAAACTCTGATGATCTTGTCTGGGCTAATATAGTTCCGGGATCTGGTGGAACAGTAACACAGATTGTAGCTGGTACTGGTCTATCAGGTGGCACTATTACAACAACGGGAACAGTAGCTCTTGACATCAATGGCTTAACTACTGAAACATCTATTCATCAGACTAATGACTTCGTTCCGTTCTATGATGCGAATGATAGTGCAGCCAATAAAGTTACAGTTGCTAACTTAATTGGTAGTGCAGCAGTTATACAAGGAACACATACTATATGGGTTCCAGCAGGAGCGATGCGGCCAACTGTATCTGCTGGTTGTGCAGCCATTACAGATGTTGAAACGACAGCAGATAGACCAGATATGCAAGTACTTGATTTTGATGGAAGCAGCGAAGAACACGCACAATTCCAAGTAGCATTTCCTAAATCATGGAACGCAGGAACAGTCACTTATAGAGTATTTTGGACTAGTACAGCAACAGATACAGATGCAGTTATATGGACATTGGAAGGTGTTAGTGTGGCAAATGATGCCACTATAGATGTTGCATATGGTACTGGAGTTGCTGTAACAGATAATAATATTTCAGCGGCTGAAGATTGTTTAGTTAGTGCAACGAGTAGTGCTGTAACAATTGCGAGTGCTGCTGATGATACTTTAACTTTCTTCAGAATTTGGAGAGATGCTGATGCTGGTGGCGATACAATGGCTGAAGATGCTCGACTGATTGGAGTCCAGATCTTCTATACTGTTGATGCGAAGGACGACAGCTAATGTTCATAATGCCTATGAGTGCTATAGGATTTGGCGCACATTATGGTGTTTCAGGCTACACCATCGAAAATGCTATATGGCTGGATGGTGGCGCTGATTACTTATCGGCCACTCCTCTCTCTCCCAGTAGTGCAAGAATAGGCTCTCTTAGTTTTTGGACGAAACCGGCTGTTGATTCTTCGTCAGGAAGTGATGAGCAAGTCATCATGCAACAAGATTGGACGGCTTCGGGAAACGAAGCAATTCAAGTATCACTTCAAAATGATTATTTAATATTTCGTCTTGAAACTAATGCCGGTGCTTATTTGATTAATAGAGCAACTTCAGCATTATATCGTGATCCTTCAGCCTGGTATCATTTTCACATTACATGGAATACTAATACAACAAGTGCAAGTTGTGTTACTATCACAGTAAATGGAGTGGCTGTTACAGCCTTTAGTGCTTCTTCAAATCCCGGTTCGGCAGCAGATAGTGGATTTCCAAACACAGGGAAAACGCTCACAATTGGAAAACACAGCGTTACTGCCGCATACGAATATCATAATGGATATCTAGCTGAATTTATTTTTCAGGATAATGTAACCAGTGCGGCAACTGATTTCGGTGAATATGATTCTAATAACGTTTGGATTCCTAAAAATCCTACAGGTACTGTCTTCGGTGATGCCGGATTCTGGTTGAATTTTGCGAATACAGGCACAGGCACCGACTCAGATGGTATAGGTGCGGATGTTTCCGGGAACAATAAACATTTTGCTGTTACCAGTATGGCAGCAGCTAATGTTGTTACAGACACACCTACTGACAAAGCGGCTGACGGAATTGGGAATTACTGTACTTGGAATGCTGTAGCGCCTGAGAATCAGGCAGCACTAACATATTCTAACGCTAATTTAACAGTTAATTGTGTTAACAGTTCTGGAGCTATGGGCACTATATGTACTACTGGAGCGGGCAAATGGTACTTTGAAATTACAATGACTGTTGATAACACCTTCGGAACCGTAGGATTTATTGGCGCAGCCCTAAATATACAGACAGGGGGATTAGATGGAAACGAGGCTGCTGAATGGTGTTGGCAAGATTCTAGTGGTGTAACGAGGAATAATAGTTCGGCTGGGCCAACGTTAAGTACATTTACAGCGAATGATGTTCTTGGGTGGGCGGTGGACTTTGATAACGATCTTATCTGGTGCCATAAGAATGGTACATGGCAGAATAGCGCAACGCTTGGGGAAGTGGTGGCAGGAACATCTACTAATGCTGTGTGGAGTGGAACACTAGCCGCAGCGACAGGAGGTATAACTCCATCCGCTGGTTGTAATGGCGGCACAAATTCAACTTTTACTTTAAATTGTGGTCAATCAACATTTAACACAACCATACCCACCGGATTTAAAACAATATACACAGCCAATCTCCCAGCGCCAGCGATTCCAGATCCGCGTAAACATTTTGGAATTATCACACATACTGGAAGTGGAACAACGAAGACAGTTACGAGTGCAACGGCTGGCGTAACAAGTAGCGTAGACTTTACGCCAGATTTTGGCTGGTCAAAACCAAGAGCCGGTACAGAAAATCACCAGATCATTGATATAGTAGGTGGTGAAGATAATTATTTAGTCCCTGACGATACTTATGCTTACAACACGGGATCGAACATCACATTCGTTGATGGGGGATATCAAGTTGCTTCGGGGAATAATGATCGTTGGAATAAAAGTACAGTAGGAATAGTTACGTGGATGTGGAAAGCTGGCGGTACGCCGACTGCTACTAATAACAATACAAGTGGAGCTATGGATGCTAACAGTGTGATTCTAAATGGAGTATTGCAATCAAGCTATACACCATCTGGCAGTCCAACGATTTATCCAAATAAACTTTCAGCTAATACAACGGCAGGGTTTAGTATAGTTACATATACTGGAAACGGTAATAGCTCACAAAGTTTTCCTCATGGACTGACAAAAGCGCCTGAAATGGTGATAATAAAATATACAAATGCCTCTCAATCATGGAATGTCGGTCATGTTGGTTTAACAAGCTGGGATTATTATTTAAGATTAGATGATACTCATATTCAATCAGATTCAGATGACCGTTTCGGGTCTGCACCATCAGCTACTGTAGTTAATATCGGTGATGGGTCTAATGTGAATTATAATAATGGAAACTATATGGCTTATTGCTGGCATCCGGTAGAAGGCTTTTCAAAATTTGGCTCGTATATTGCTAACGGAAGTATTGACGGATCTTTTGTCTATTTAGGCTTTAAGCCGGGTCTGGTCATAATCAAAAAAGTTACTACTGCTACTCAATCATGGATAATGAAAGATAGTACTCGAAATCCACACAATCCAGCTACAAGAAGCCTATATGCTAATCTATCTAATGCTGAATCACCAGATACAGCCGATAATGACAACGACATAGACCTATTATCGAATGGATTTAAGGTAAAAAATTCTGGTCATACAGGCAGTAATTCTAGTGGGGAAACATACATATACTGTGCATGGGCGGAGTCACCATTCGGAGGTTCCGACGTAGCACAGGCAAGAGCGAGGTAACTTGTGGACCCAATTACCATTGCTGCATCAATAGCTGCTGTTAAAGGGGTAGTTAACACTGCGAAAGATGTTAAAGAGATTGGTAATGCATTAGGGGATTTGTTTCACCACCAAGCAC
>VTLG01004037.1_pt1 | contig 45064 bp, 38 predicted proteins | sample 4694571 | NCBI WGS metagenome assembly VTLG01 (sample SAMN12604809, study PRJNA352737) | marine metagenome | biome: ENVO:00000447; feature: ENVO:00000209|ENVO:00000569|ENVO:01000036; material: ENVO:00002151; isolation source: viral sequences binned using virsorter ...
TCTTTAGCAATAGTTGCATAACGTGAAGAGATAAACTTATCTTCTACACAGTCTGCCATTTCATTCCATACTGCTTCTGCTCTTCCTTCTGCTACCAATTGGTATGCAGCAAGTGCAGCTTCATCATCTGATGCTTCATACTTCTCAAGAAGTGATGCACCTTTTGCCTGTGGTTTCTCTGCTTCAGCAGCGAATGCAGCAGCAACATCTAGTTCCTCACCAGTGATGTGCTCGATAACTTCCTTTACCATACGGAAGTGCTTTGCTTCGTCCATAGCTTGACGGCTTAGTAGTTCTAAGTCTTTTACGTCTGTAGAAGGATCTGCGGAGGCAACTTGACCAGCGATTGCATACATGTTCTGAGCTTCGTTGACCATACGTCCACGGAAGTGCTCGACAAGATACTCATCAGATGGTTTAGATGCAAAGAAACGACGAACATTTGAGCGTGATGCTTCAAATAATTCTTTGTTTCCTTCCTTGATCTTCTTGACGAAATCTGTTCCAGAAAGCATTTTAAAATTCCTTATCTACAGTGTTATTTAGTATATATGAAAAAGTATCGGAGATTATTTTCTTTTGTATACTCCATTTTTAGACACTCCACATTGTAATTATATTTTTCAGCGATAGCATATATTTTCTCTGGTGTCCATTGATACCATTCAATAAAATCATCCCAACCTGCATGTGGTATGCCAGGATTGACTCTAAATATTGCTTCTCTTCTCCATAATGTATGTAGTTTATCTATCTGTTTGTCAATTGTTTTCTCATCACCAAAATTTATAGACCCTAAACACAATGCAATATCAAATGGAACTGTGCTATAATCTTCTATAGATACTTTGATATCTGCAGCATCGTTGAATGGGTCTATACCTATTAGGTTATTGATTTTTCCCTTTAGTTTATTATACCCACACCCAACATCTAAGACACTAGATGGTTTTTTACTATTAACGTAATCGACCAGAGAATAGCCAGAATGCTCAAGGTATTCATAATTTGTGTCTTTCCAAATTCCATTAAAGTATGATTCCATGAAAGTTTATCTTGCAGGACCGATAGAAATATGCTCTGAAGAAGAGATATTTTTATGGAGAAACTATGTTAGTAGTAAGGTGAAGAGTGACATAGAAATTATAACACCAAAGTATCACCTAGGTAGTGATGCTGAAATATTTGAGGATACAAAACTGAATGTTGAGGTGTGTGACATAGTATTCGCACATTTACCTAAAGCAATAAATGAGAGAAGAGCATCATACGGTACAATATTTGAAATATCATATGGACATGCACTCAATAAGAGAGTGATGATAATATCAGATGATGATTTTGTTCACAAACACCCAGTTATGAATCACGTAGCGGAGATGTTTCACAGCATAGATGCTGCTTTACTAGCTATCTGATGGCGGTGTTTCTGCTATTTCTCCTCCATCTATTTGTGCTTGCTTTGCTTCTAACTGCTTAGTTAGCACAAGGACTTTTGCCTCAAAAGCAATGTTCTGTGCTGAGAGTTGATTGACTCTACTTTGATATGCTTGAAGTAATGCGTTTACTTCTTCATTCATGACAAATTATATAACTGCCTTATTTATATACGTTCTATAACTGATTTACGATGATCCAAATCCCACCATCTTTTTTGTGTTTTATTCTTTACGTTCCTTATCATTTCTAGAAATATATTAGGGTAATCTACTGCCCAGTTAGTATATACCTCGTCATTTGGATAGAGTTTCCATGCATACTCTGCTGGATAAGGGTACTTCATTTGGTTTACATCATTCCACTTTATAGTAAATGTTGTATTGGTTACCTCAGTCAATTCCACACTGGTAATTGATTCGGATGAAATACCTACACCATGAACAAGTAGATCATTTAAGTCTTCTTGTGATAACCTGTTTATGGTAGAAACCAAAGAAGAACTTATACCTACAGTTATAGGACCAGCCATCAGAACGAACCTCCGTCGATTGTAATGTTTTCAAGTGATCGAGTTGTGCCTGAACAGGATATAACCTGTGAAGCACCAGCACAATCATTTAGGTATAGAGATCCAATCTCTAATGCACCCCATGCGTTTACAGTTAGAACACTAGCACTCTCAGATACTTCAGATCCTACTGCAATTCTACCTGTAGAGTCATCCCAGAATACTGCAGCCTTCTTAGCAGAACCACTGTAGTAGTTCATTATAATACCAACGTCCTTGTTAGTATCACTGCCTAGTGCAGAACCATCTACAACTTGTAACTCAAGAAGTACGTCTTCAATAGTTGTGTTGACTGTATTCAAGTTTGTGACTGTGCCACTCACTGTAAGGTCACCACCTACTGAGAAGTTACCAGTTGAGTTTATATTACCTGTAACATTCAATTGTGATCCGTTGAATGTTAGATTACCACTGTCTTGTAGTTCACCATTAGAACCAGCTGTTACAACTCTACCAGAGGTAAGATCTGCTACCTGTGCAGATGCCATCGTAGCAACACCAGACACATTGACGTTAGTTGTCTTCAAGAAAGCAACTGTACCAACACCAGTGACGTTTACCTCAGAAGCACCTGTACCACCTGCTTGTGCATTATTAGGTGCTGTATCCCATGACAAAGTACCATCAGCATCAGATTTCAAGTAACCTGTATTGACAGCAGCTGCTGGCATCACATAGTCTTGATTGCTTGCAACTGATAAAGGTGCTTTGATTGTTATTGCATGTGATCCATTATTTCTTGCTTCTGTAAGTTTTACTCCAGACGATCCTGTAGCACTACCTTTTTCCCAAAATCTTCCTGATCCAATAAATTGATTATTGCTTGTATTTGAGTCTATACCAACATATAAATCGTACTTGTCTACGGTGAAACCAGGTTCACCAGCTTGAAGACCAGGTAGACTTGCGAGATTACCTCTCTTAAACTGTAATACAGGGTTCGCCATTTTTTAAAAATTTCCTCAGTAGTATTTAGATTTTATGTCCAAGTTCCAGCATCAAGGTCAATTTTATCATCTAATTCAGTAGCCAGATTGTTTACAACAGTCGTACTAAAACCAGCAGGACCTGATAGTGATCCAACTGCAGAGTCTACGATATTATCTGGACTTACAAAAACAAAATTATCAGCGTTAGGGTCATACGACAATACAAAGTTAGTTCCTATACCAGTTCCCACTGCTGTAGAAATAATGTCTGTGATGTCTCTTAGGTTTGCCACTCCTTCCTCCTCTACAGTAAATGCGACGATTGGTTGACCGTCAAGATTGGTGTCCGCATGGTCTGATACAATACCGACTTTTGTAATTTGAATCGACATATCATTGTGATGCTGTTGGAATTACTAATGCTTGACCTTGGAAAACCTTAGTCTTTGTATTACTATTCCTGTTTACAATCAAAACATCATACTCATATCTGCCAGCAGTTATGATACCAGTTTGTGCAGAAGTAAGACTTATAGTAAGATTACCCTTAGTAGGTTGTCCACCATATGTAGCAGCAAAAGCAACATGACCTGGTGCTGAAGCATGCTTCCTCATTTTTGCTTGGAAATCATAAAGTGTTAGATCCAATGGAGAATTATCTCTCTTACTTAGATCAAAAGTAGAAGAGAAGTCTGTGCCTTTATCAATTTGTATATTGACTGATGGTACTGCCATAGATCTTATTCAGTATATCTATTTATTTCGTTGTAAAATTAGTGATTTCAAGAAGTCTATCTCGGCACGTAATGTGTCTATTTCTTCCCTTGTAGAAAGACGTACTTTTCTTTCGTTTATATATCGAGTGTAAGCAGCTGAGTCTTCATTGACTATCGCTGTTGTCCTCACATCTCTTTTCAGAGTTGGGTGATTTTCTACCTTTATCTTCTTTGATGATGGGGTAGGTTTCATCTAATGTGCCTTCTAAAACTTCGTAAGCAAGTGCCCATGCATTGATCATAGTAAACTTTCTTTTATTTAGCTATCATTCCTTTGTGCCAATTACGAAAATTCCACTTACCCCATTGAGAATAGTTTAGATACTTTTCATCTCCTCTAGTATAAATGTTGGCAAGCATGTCATCAAACTCTTGATCTTCAAAGTGAGAGATAGACTCAGCGTACTCCCAGAATGGTGTGTTGTACTTAGATTTGAACTGGTAATGCCACAGCACAAAATTTTGACATTGAAATAGATGCTTTCTTATATTATCACCACATTGTTCAAGTGTTTTTACACCATTGAAAAAATCAATAATCTCCCTAGTCCATGATAGGTATGCTTCAAGTGAGGTGGATTCAAGCGGTTCTAAGAAGAATAGTCTATTACCATTCTTGAATATTCTTCCATCTTCAATAGGATTTTTTGCAACATAACTTTTGAACGTAATGTGCTTTGTTACTTCTACATCAAACATCTCAAGCATATTGTACTCTGCTATCTCTTTTGTAGTAATTTTATTATTATACAAATATCCTACACAGTAGTCATGAGATGGAGATGATGAATTTGTCGGTATTACAAAAGTCCAACCGTCAGGAGTCGCCACATGTCTGCTCCATAGTGCATCAGTGGTATCAAAATTAGGTTTACCTAGAATACATGCATTGATGGGATTGGTAAGATCTTCATATTGTGATTCGTCATCAGGTTTACCTCGACAGTCAAATACATAATCTGCATCTACATCCTTCGGATCTACATTACCCTCCTTTACTTTGAAATGACCAGACTCTAATACAGTCTTCTGCATTTCCCATGGACAGTAATGCATTGCCATTTGATTTCTGGGGAAACCATGAAACCACTTATCTCTCTCTCCCCATCCTTCATAGAGTATTCCAGCCTTAGGAGTTGCATGCATGAAATTATTATACCAATCAAATCTCATACTATTATGCAATAGTATTAGAGCATCTGGTAAAGTTGCTTGCCCTACTCTCTCTGAGATTTTATTAGGATCATGTATTAGTTCTACTTCAATATCTTTATTCTTTCTAGTAGTCCATCCAAAATTTAGAGCAGTAAAGCATCCAGCATTACCTGCTCCTACCACTGAAATTTTCATAATACCATACCTTTATGCCAATTTCTGAAACTCCACTTACCCCATTGACTGTACGCTAAGTACTTGTCATCTCCCCTAGTGTAGATGTTAGCAAGAGTGTCATCAAACTCTTGATCCTCAAATGTCAATTCCTTGGCATAGTTCCAGAAAGGTGTATTGTATATAGACCCAAATTGGTAGTGCCATAATATAAAGTTTTGCACCCCCTCAATGTAATGTTTGATTGCATCACTGCTTTGTTCAATGGTTTTTTTACCATTCAAGAAATCAAAGATGTACTTAGACCACATGATATATGTCTCCACAGCATTTGATTCCATGGGTTCTAAAAAATATAATTTATTACCATTCAAGAATACTCTATTGTCAACCACAGGATTTTTTGCAACATAATTTTTATAAGTTGTATGTTTTATAACATCAACATCAAACATCTCTAACATATTTTTCTCAGCTTCTTGTGGTGTAGTAATATCTTTATTGTAACAATAACCCACACTCCCATCTCTTGATGGAGCATCTTCTTTCGTGGGTATTACAAATGCCCACCCATCAGGTGTAGCTACATGCCTACTCCAAATAACATTTGTATCCCAATTAGGTCTAGCTAATATACAAGCATTGGTAGGATTATTCAACTCTTCATAATTATCAAAATCCTTAGGTGTACCACGACAATCAATAACAAAATCAGAATCTACATCAAGAGGATCTACATCACCCTCTTTGACTGTAAAGTAACCAGATTGCAATATACTCTCTTGTGTTTCTGATGGACAGAAATGCATTGCTACAACACTTCTAGGATATGGATGAAACCATTCGTAATTTTTTTTACCAAACCCTTCGTATACAATACCACTCTTAGGAATAGCATGCACAAAATTATTGTACCAATCAAATCCCATACTATCACCAAGCAGTAATAATTGAGTAGGCATACTTGCTTGCCCGTATGCAACAGGAGGTATATCTGGATTATAGATTAGTTCTACTTCTATATTCTTTTCATTTCTTGTATAATAACCAAAGTGTAGTGCGGTAAAGCAACCTGCATTACCTGCACCAACCACACTAATCTTCATAATTTTTTAGGAGGTTTACCAGGTTCTTGTATAAAAGGTTTATCTCCAGGTTGAGACTCGATTTCTTTTTTTACCTTTTTAAGAGTAACACCGATATGTGTGAGACCCTCTTTAAATTCTGTAAAAGATTTCATTTTTTAGGATAAAGTGAATCTATACGTTTTTTACGTAACTCTTCTTTCTTTCTTTTTGCTTCTACCTTCTCATCCCACCAGTTTACTGGCCACTTATTCATTTTAAGTGCATCATTAAATAATTTTTTTTTAGGTAGTCGAAGTTTCATATCTCCATTATGCCACTGCTATCGCTCTAAAGTCAAGTAATTCTGGATCTTGTGCTTGGTTAGTAGATGCTATATCAACTTTGATCTGGAATCCTGTGAAAGGAGGTAGATCATCTACAGTGTATTCATACTCTATAAATTGATCATCTAAACTAGCAACTATGTTACGATCAGGTCTACCACTATTATTCTTAGATTCAATTACAAATCCTGAAGCATCAAGGTTATCGAAACCAGGCATCAACTCAAATACTTTGTCAATTGAATCTGTATCTGCTCTGAATAATCTATACAATACCCTTATATCTGATGCAGGTGGTCTGAATGCAGCAAATAATACTTTCAATGATGTAGCAGGGTTTTCTAGTTTGATTACCTTTGTTAGATATAGATTATCATGAGGATCATCTAAATTGTTCGCTTTGTTACTTGTTGCATAATTGCTAATTGGGCTATTGATTCTTGCAGAAGAAGTTATTATTGAACTCTTGAATACATCAACAACAGGAGATACATTTTCATTGTCTGTGCTGAGTCGCATATCGAATGTAAGAGATTTTTCACCAGGTAATGATCCTAATTGTGCAGTTTCATTATCTTTAGATGCAACCATTCTTGGTTCTAAGAAATCAGTTTTATTGATTAGAGATATAGAGTCGTATCCTTTATCTTGGAATGACGATTCTCCACCACTAATACTTGTGGCTGATGTAGTTCTAATCTGAGAATCTATCGCAGTGCCTTTAGGAATACTGTGTGCTATGTTTGGTGTAATAGATTCAAACTGTATATTCTTACTTGCTTTTCCTCGTGTCCCGCCACCAGGTTTGTCCTTACTGAATAGAACAGAACCAGTTATCTTGACATGATAAGAGTCAAGAGTAACTTTATCCTCTATAGAACTTGTTACGTTTATGAGAGAATGTTGTGTATTGATTTTTCTTAGTGATACACCTGAGAGTTCATATTTCTGTACTGGTGTACCGATTGGATATGTCCTTGCAAATGTATTGTCATTACCTCTGGTTATAGTACCACTCAATTGATTAGTACCAACAGAAGTGTACTTGAGGACTTCATTACCTATCAGTGCATAACCAGGATTGCTGGCTGTTACTTGTGCTCCCTCGAAGAAATTGAATCCTGTGCTGCTTGCAACACTTACTACACTGGTAGCACTCACACCATATGCTACTGTTGTCTTTGTAGGTACAGAGTCACCTGTGATACCATCAATAGATACAGTATTGTTTGTTGAGTGATGACCATGATTAGCATGAGTTACTTTGAAGTGTAATCCATCATATTGGTCTGTGTTTGTAGTAACTGTGGCAGGTATAATATTTGGTAGTGTAGTTCCACCAGATATAATTGTATTTGTAGTATCAAATGTCCCTGTGTTATTAGTCAATACAAGAGCATTTGTTCCTGTTGTCACACCAACAGTCAATGTAAGATTTTGTCCAAGACCCTTGACACCAAGAGCAGCAGTTACTGTGTCACCTACCTGATATCCAGTTCCTGTATGTGATGATATAACTGTAGCACCTACTGCCACACCGTTGACAACAGTGATGTCTGCTTTAGCACCCGAACCTGATCCAGTTAGTGTAACCAAATCAGCAGTGTTATACACTCCATTCTCATATCCTGTACCTGCATTTGTAAGTGTCAATGCTGCAGCATCTAAGTGAGATAATTTCTCTGCAACAATACCTCTAGCAGTAGAGTTTGAAGTTTGTGTTATAACAGATCCAACGTCAGCACCATTGGTGGCAATAGCAGAACCTAACCCCACAGTAACTCTTTTAGAATATGTCTCTATAGGATTTTCAGGTAAATCATTTCTTTTATCAAATGTACCCAATGTTGGATTGTACATTCTAAGTGTACCTGGATCTGTTACAAACTTTGCTTTTCTAGCAATATACTTCATGTCTTCCAACTGAGATGGAGTCCATGTTCCAGCTGTCTGTCCTTTGAATAGAGATCCAAGTGAAGGTTGTTTTGTTACTATAACCTGTCCCAGCTCTGTATTAAGGGAAGTAGATATTTCAGCCTCACCAACCTGACAAATCCACTGATTATATTCAGATGTTGCAGTTACGATAACAAAAGCATACTCTCCTCTAGGTAAGTAAATCGGAGATGGGAATGTGAATGTAGTTGGTACAGAAGCATCTGCTGACACATTGACTTGATCAGGATTCAATATCACTTGTCCATTCTTGACTATATTTCTGGATGGATATCCATTGACTACATCTACAACTCTCACATCTAAAGGTATAGTTTCTGATCTAGTTGCAAAGAAGAAGTCTACTGATGTCATAAAGATACCAGGATTTTCTTCAACTTGGAATGTCTGTGCTAGTGGGTCATCATCTTCTTCAATAAAATTATTGACCTGTATATTCTGAACATTAGTTATATTGTTTGTTACGTTAGTAATATTGAATACTACAGGTGCAGGTATGACAGGTGGTGCTGGCTCTGTTCTTTCAAGGGTAGTATTTGTTATTAGTGTTCCTTCTGAGAAATGATCTGCTGAAGCTCTTGAGAAGTTTAGACCAGGAAATGAATCTTGTGGTCTAAGACTAGAGAGTAATGCAGTGTTTGTACCATTCTCAAATCTATTGGGTGGTATGTAATATGATCCTAGGACTGCACCAATGTCATCTGTTATAAGTCTTAGTTGATTGATCTCTGCTTCAGCACCACTTGTCTCACCAACTAACCTCATACCTACAAGAGCAAAACCAAAGAAGTTTGCATCTGACTTTTGATTCAATGACTGTATGTCAATGTTTAATACTGTAGTAGTTTCAGAGTATGCAGATGAGAGACCTACATTTGGTGCATATGGGTTGTTGAGGAATGTGACAGTAGGATTGTTGAATGGTCCGTCTTTGTGGTTAGGTGATGCTAATCTGAATCTAAGATCTGCCCCCTGACTTGCATTTTGTGTTGATACTGCTAATCCTCTAACTGTTTCACCTATTTGGAAAGCACCTTGTATTGGTGTTACTTCTAATAATTTTGGTATTGTGCGAATATTATTTTCTATCATATCTTCACCAGCAAACGAGTTGTAGTGATTAGTTCCTGGCTTCAATCGAGTAGCAGTGAAAGCAATATTCTGCTCTCTCATGTCAGGTATTGATTCCTCATTGATTATGATATCATTTGAAAAACCTATACCATCATTTTGTACTTCAAATATTCTTTCTACGAATACATCTGATTCGGGATTCAAGGTAAGATTACCTGCCCAACTCCTCATCATGTATGGGTTTATATTTTCTACTCTTGTAGCAAAAGGTTGTTCTCTATCTAACACCTCAGTGTAATTCAGAGTTACTAGATCACCTGTCTTCCTAATATTAGGTGAACCTAAGTCTGTGGCATATCTGGGATCGATTGTAAGATCTGGAGTGCCATTAGTACCCACAACACTAGCAGAACCGACAAGCAGATCAACAGAATCTGAGTATTTTCTTGAGACGAGTTTACCCTCATTGATGTCGTATTTTAGGAATGGAACTGTTTTGTCAGCAACATCAAAATTATTGAATGGATCTACTACAAATCCATTCTTGAATCTATCCAATCCAGTGGTAGGATCAGTAATTACAAGACTCTCTGTTTTCGATTCTAATAATGATAAAGATGTGGTTTCTTCTAAACTCTCAATTCTATCTTCAAGGACACCAATGTCCTTCATGGTGAATCGTTTGTTTGCCCTGAATGTAATATTTACTTCACGTTTTGCATCGTAAATATATGGTGGTAATTCAATTTTAGCAAGTTCAAATGATTCTGATATACCTTCTGGTTCAACTGGGTTTACAGCAGGTGTTCCCTGCTTCACTGTGAAGGAAGAGTCTCTGTTGATGAACAATCTATCTATTCTACCAACGTAGTGATTATAGTCAAATGTTAAGTTTTCATTAGAAACTAACACGCTAGGATTTTGTCCACCACCACTAAAATCTCTTGAATCAAATTCAAATGGAGATCTGCTTCCTGAATATGCTGCCACTCTAGGTCTTAGATCTATAACATCTGTATTCCTTATGTTATCAAGAGCAGGTACTGTATCAAAATTTTCTTTTACATAACTGTTGGCTGTCAATATATCACCTGAGTCTTCAGATGCTATGGTGTAATGATCAAAGTATATTTTCAATTGACCTTGTGGTTCAGGGAATCCTTGTTTACGAACAAGTCTACCATAATCATAGAACTCTGATCTTTGACCAGTATCAACTACAAAGTTATTTCTGATATTAGGATCTCCTGTATTGACATCAGATAATATTGCTCTTACTCCACTCTCTTGGAATGTTACTTCTTCATTGTCTATAAATCCACTATTATTTTTGAATATTACATTGACTTTTGTTGTGCCACTTCTTTCAAGAACTAAAGCAGCTGCACCAGAACTCTTACCAATACCTATCTCACCCACGATAATATCAGAATTATCACCACTAGGTCCATTGTAGGAACCAAGCGTCAAGTTAGGAACTGAAGGCACACCTGTGCTTGATGATTCAAATATAGCAGCAACTGATACTACATCAGGTACATCTAAAGATATTTCTCTATCTTGAACTCTTTTACCATAGACTGAACTTGGAGTTAGACCATCAGCTATAGCAGTGCTTACACCAGAGTTTGCTCTGCTTGATCCTGTAACAGTTATTGTAGCGTTTCTCTGAAGTGTCTTTTGTTTTGATTTGACTTTAGATTTTTGTTGTGTACTATGCACCACAACATTACCTGACTGTGATGCTGTCAATCCAGATATTGTTACACCTTTTGCACCACCTGTCAATACAACTTGATCAGATGTTAGTGTTTCTATTGATCCATCAGTGTACACTATTGTATATCTCTCCTCATCAAATGGAGCATATACGAGATCTGTTCCTGTCAAAGATGGTAAATCCATCTGACCTGAACCATCAGTGCTTTGACCTGTGTTCTCTATTCTAATTTGTAAGAGAGAGTCAGTTAGATCTAATGATTCTATATTTGAGCTTGATACTTCTGCATAGAGAAATCCACTTGTAGATCCTTTGAGTTTACCTGCAACAATCTTGAGATCACTTACAGTTGTAGTAGAACTAGGTAGTGACTTATGACATATACCTGAAATTGTATTTGGTGCTGCAACTACAGTTATATTATTGTTAGGAGGACTGACCGCACTTACAACGTTGTATGTTATATCAGTTTGTCCACCACGTTTATATGCAATGACATCACCAATCTTGAAGTTCTTCACCCATCCAGTTGTACCACTGGTAATTACACCACCACTTGTGATACTAAATGATCTACCTGTAAAATCTCTTTTTGTTTCAAGCACAACATCAGCAGAGAATGTTCTACTCGCTGCGGTTGATCTAATTGATTTGACATCACTTAGATCAAACTCTGAGATTGCATTTATTACTCTACCATTCAAATCACCATTTATTATTATCTGTTCACCTGTCACAAATTTACCAGACACCTGATTCAATACTACACTTGTAGAGTTTGATACTGCAGTTTTCAGGAATCCTTTTGCACCACTTCTCTTACCTTCTATTGCAGCAGGTAACGCTATTGTGTGTGCTTGGTTGACTGTAAGAGTTGTATCTGTTTGTATATCAAATAAGAATATCTCAAATACACTGGTATTGTCAACATAGCCTGCATTTTGGAGTTTGTAGTCATATACTCTTGCCCTCCCGATTTCTGTTTGAGCTGTTGCTTTGTTAGATGCTAATCTTTCTTTCTGTAAAGATATATAATCTGAATTTGCAGCAGACAACTTGATCTGTGCTGCATTCAAAGTATTATTCAATCTAAGTTTGTTTCCAGCTTCAAATGGTACAGCAGACGATTCTACAAGTCTAGTAGTTCTTGGTTTAGGTACGTCAAGATAGTTTGATCCTACTGATCTTGTTTCATACCCCTTGACATATGCTTTACCAGGACCAACTCTTATATTGAATAGATCTTTGCTTGGTGTATTACCCTCATCTGTTTTAGTCTCAGGGAAGAATGTTCCAAACACTGAGTGTCTATCATTCAAACATTCTTTTGCCTCAAGATCAAACTTAGTAACATAATAATCACCACTCTCATCATGTGTTCTTCTTGCTAATTCTTTTGCTATTTCACCATATAAGGTATTCTCAATTATTTTCTTTGTATCACCTTCTCTTAGACGTTGTAATTCTATAAAACTTTCATCTTGAAAATCTGTTAGTTCTTTCTTAATAAGAGATAGACTGATCTTGAGCCTATCAGCACCAGGAGCAGTGTAATTGGAGAATCCAGCAGCATTATCATATAAACTATTATCATCAACAGCAGTGATAATCTCCTCTTTAACATTGAACCCTACCCTATAAGATGGTGCGTTAGTGTACTGATCAAGAATAATTGTCTCTGGATTTACTTCTATAAATGCTCCTCTCGCAAAGAATATACCTCTTGTAATTGTGAAAGCAGAACCGATAGATGTTGCACCTGAACTTATAGCAGTAGCAAAGTCAGATCCATTTGCTATTGTTGTTGTACCATAGGTAAAATCTGCTAATGTTGTGAGAGTCTCACCATCCAAAAACTGCTCTGACAAATAATCATCAGAACTCTTTTCATACTTGATGAAGAGTGTAGTATTACTTGTAACAGAATTAGATGATGATAATACTTTGACAACTTTTGCTGTGATACCCGATGATTTACCTTTTATACTTAGACCAACCAATTTATCATAATAGAGTTCTACAGGAACACCAAAAAATGTAGACTCTATCTTGATTGATGTGTATTGATTATCGTACTTGAAAACACCAGGAATCACCATTGATCCCTCTTTGAATATATGCTTACCAAATTTTTCTATCTGTCCTTGTAGGATAGATTGCAGTGTGGTAAGTTCTCTAGCTTGTATAGGACTGCCAGGTTTGAATAAGACTCGATTGAAATTTTTCGACGAGTCAAAATCATCAAAATATGGACTGACGTTTAGGTTGGTGTTCTGAGGCATCTTATTAGAATTCTAAGATAATTTTAATATCTTCACGTTGGTTAGTTGCTCTAGTCACTTCTGGTCTTTGATCAATGTAGATCATGTTACCAGAATATTTTTTGATCTCTGGGTTAGCAAGTCCACTGTTATATGTTTGACCAAAATAATATGTTCTTGAGTTCACTGTAGTAGAGACTCCTGTGAAACCAGTATCTATTGATAAAGTTTCAGTTCCTCCCCCTGTGGTGCTTACGATTATATTCGTAGTACCACCTGTTGCAGGTGTCGCAGTGAATCTATTTAGTTTGTATCCATAGGTGGGTTTAGTACCTGAGGAGTCATTTATAGCAAGGGATCTGTCTTGCCAATACTGAAGTGATTTTGTTACTGGGTCGTAACCTACTATTTGTCCAACAGCAGTTGATCCTAGACCTACTGTTTGTGTAACTTGTCCGTCAACTGCAACTGTCATACTTGTTGTAGCAGCACCAGCAAGTCTCAATCCATATACACCTGAAGCGGAGGAAGCAGTAAGTAAATTTGTGCTGCCATGTACTTGAGGGTTTTCTATAATTCCAATACGAGCAAACTGGTTGCCTGTAGGAAAGTCAGGGTTGGTGACATCACTATTTTCTATTCTTGAATATACAAGAACTTTATTCGCACCTAGTTCTCTGTATATGTCAGCACCATGACCGCCAGGTGGAGGCACGATGACAGAGAATGATGCACCACTACCTGTGACCACATCATCTAAATCTAAAGTTGCAAACGAGTATCCACTACCACCGTTAGTCACCTGAACAGCAGAGGGTTTACCATTAATGAATGTGACAGATGCCAGTCCATCAGATCCATCACCCCTTATAGGAACTGCGTTCTTAGTACCATTGAATTGATAGGATGCATCTACAACATTCTCAATAACTATAGTTTCGATTTTACCATCAACAGCAGCATTTCTTACATCTGCTACATCAGTGTTTGTTGCCCAGTTAGCGGGCACAGGTATGTACTCAGCACTATCAAATTTTATAATATCACTTGGTTTTATCGTATAAAGATACTTCCAAATATATCCATCACTTTCAAGTCTTGGTTGTAAGTCAGTGTGTGTAGGTTCTTCAAGTGAAATAACACCCCCACCACTGTTTGATGGTAAAGCACCGTTGTATATACACTCATAAACTCTAAAGTCAGAGTTCATTACATAGAAGTTTGTGTTATACAAACTTGTAGAACTAGATTGTGGACTTACTTTATTGATACTATAATCTGGACGATACATCTCGTATATCGTTCCACTTGTCCAAGTAATTTTTCTAATTACTCTCAAAACATCGTTTGAGGTTATTTTTTTCGCAGATATTAGAGTATCATAATTGTTATCATGTTCGTCGAAGTTATCGATAGGTGATGGAGTGCTTGTGTTCCAATCAGATGCAACCGAAGTCGCATTTGGTAGACCTATAAAAACATAATAACTGTTATCAGTCGTTGAGATTCCACTAACGAAATTCGTCGCATTTAAAACTCTTATCTGGTCGGTGATGACTGCTGGCATTATTTTTGCAAACTATTTTAGTTCGTAATTGTTATTTATGTGTAATCCAGTGACAATTTCGTTGTCCTTTGGATTTGTGGAGCTGTGTTTAGTCCTGTGAGTCCATTCAACGTGTTCACAGTGAATGCTAAACCTACTGCTCCAGTTGTAAATTTGGCATAAGAATAAGCACCATAGTAGTTACCTGCACCAGAACTTAGTCCAGTGACAACTACCCCATGACCTGACGAAACTTCAGTATGTACCCTGATAGTTTGACCAGATCCCACTCTAGTTATGTGACTTACCTGATATACACCATCAAGACATATTGTTGATATACCCACGACTGCTGAACCATTTGTGGTTCTAGCAGTCACACCATTACCAACATTTGATCTACTGACTACAAAGTAATCACCAGTTCCAATGCCAGTCTCTGTAAATCCACCAAAATCATTATCTCTCAACACAGAGTTAGATGGTATAGAAAATTCAAATTGTAATCCTTTTGTTGTTGCTCCTACACCAACAATAACACCTTGATCACCCTCCATACTCACATCACTGATAGACTTATATGGATTAGTGAATGTGGTTGTACCAAATCCACTGTTATTCTTATCAGCGTCTACAATCTTGACAGCAAAAGTTGATGTGTTCGGATCTTCAGTTTTAGTGAAACCTATAATACCAGATTTCCCATACACCACAGTGTCAGTGGTGGCAACATCAGTTATAATATTTGTAGCAGGGAAAATTTGACCAGCATACAAACCTCTTGATTTACTTACCTTTACACCATCAACAATTTTATCATTCTCTTGTTTTCTCCATGTAACTGGTCTAAGTGGACTTTTAGCAGCAGTAATTCCTTGACTTTTGTATATTGTAGTTTGTAATGTATCTCTTGATTTTGATTCTCTGATAGTTCTTGGGTTTTGAGTCAATATTGATCTATTAGATGGTGGACTCTGTATTGTAATAGTATCACCCTTAGTAATAGTTTCAACTGCTTCTGCACTTCCTATGTCAGCATCAGTGCCACGATAGAATAATACTTGCAATGATGACCCTAATGCAGGTGCTTCAGTAAACTTAATTTGTGTACCACCAGTAAATTTATATGATATACCTGGTTTTTGTAAAACATCATTGATGAATACGAGCAATATATCATCCAAACTAATAGGACTACCTGCTAAAGTCTCAATACTAATTGGTTGATTATTTTCTGTGATTGTAAATTGTGTTTTACTTCCATTAAATTCATCTGAGAAATCATCTAATATTTGGAACTTACCTAATACCCAACCAGAGAATTTATCATCACTGGTCTCAGTCACAGTAAATATGGCAGGTTGAAAATTAGTACCAGCACTGAAGTTTGTGGGTATACCTGCTACAGTAAGTTGTTCACCCACAGTGAAGCCGTATCCTGTATTTGTGATTTCTGTTTCAGATATGCTATCACCAATTCCTATTTTGATTGATACAGATGCACCAATACCAGTGTTAGCACTTATAAGTTTTATATCATCATATCCATATGGTGAATCAAATTCAACTAAAGGAACATTAGTCCATGTATACCCTACACCAGGTGTTCCATCCATAAAGATTTTCTTGATTCTACCGTCTTGTACTGAGAATGTACCTGCTGCACCCGTAGTTGGATTGCCTCCTATAACTCTTAGTTTGAATTGTGTACCAGCACTTCTATAACCAGAACCAGTATATCCTATGGCAACAGTTATAGTACCAAAACCAGATACAACAGCAGTTCCATAACCTGCTTTAGTTTGCTGGTAACCAAATCCTTGTGTGTTACCAAGACCAGATATAATTCCTTTTCTAGGCAACCTGTTTGCGTTTACATCAGACGTACTATAAGTTTCAGTAAAACCTGATATATTATTACCAGTGAATGTAATTGAAGTGGCACCACCAACTTCATTATAATTGTAGTCAGTGCCAGGTTTTTGAAATGTGTTGTTCAGGAGGATGACACCAAAGTCAGTATTGATACCAGTTATATTACTACCACCAGATGTCATGGTAAATGTCTTACCAACACCAGTGAACCCTGAGGATAAATCATCTATTAAGAAATTACCTGAATAATCACTTCGTATAAAAGATCTTCCTTGAAATTCAGATCCTTCCACAACATCTGCTACTAAAAGATTATGTGTACCTATTCCTGTAGATGTAAGTGTAATCCCTACCCCTGTAAGTGCATCACCTTTTGTGTTTGCAAAAGTAAAATTGTTAGTAGCATTCTTGATTATGTAATAGTCTCTATTACCTGACAGTGGAGTGGGTGGGTTGATAGATCTCAATTTTACCTGTGTACCAGTGTCAAATATTTCTGTAAGAGCAGTAAATCTATTATTTGCAACGTCAATAGATGCAGACGACACTCCTATTTTCTGTCTTGTGCCACCAAACGGAACGTCTGCAAAGTGTATTCTATTTTGTCTTATATTATAGTCACCTACCAGTTTTGTGATAGTAGTATTACCAGTATGAGGTTCTTCAAAAGTACCCATCCATGCCCTATCAAGCAAGACATTATTTGACATAGTGCCAAATCCTATGACTTGTATTCTTAGTATTTCATCACCTATTTGTACCAAATCATATTGCTTGAATCCTCTTATGTCATGAAATCTTACCTCACGATTCAACATCGTGTTTGCTGTGGTAGTTGCAGTGCCTGTGTTTTTTAGAAGTGGTGTTTGTATTACATTATCTACTGTTATTAAACACTTTGTGTCTAATTTTTGTGCAGTAAACCTATGTGTAGAACCTACACCCACTGTAGTCAAACCAATATGATCATTCGCTAAAGCAAGTGTTTTAGAAGCAGCGAGTTTGAATCTATCTTCGTCTATCTTAATTACAAATACTGAAGAAGGAAGAGTGGTGTCAGCTCCGATACCACTGCTAGTATGATCTATACCAATAGCAGTATTTCCTGTTGCATCATAAGTTAGTTCCTCACCAGTAACATAAAAATGATTCTTTATAACAAAAGTATCTGCTCCTAGCAAAACATTAGTGCTAGATCCACCATCAAACTCATGAGAGAAGATTGGGTCTCCTCTATGTGTCAAGTTGAATGACCTCTGAAAACTCTCAGTTTCAGTATTGAATTGTTTATTGAGTGATCCTAATTGAAAAGACATTATAGGTTGAAAGTTACGTCGTCGGACACTGAGTCTGGTTTATCAATTTTTAATTCAGCAACTCTTACTGTATACCCTTTATTTGCAAGTGGTAAGAAGCGTAATTCAGTATTACTACTTGTAATATGTATGTTGGTATTTTCCATATTACGTTTCTCAGTATCTGATGTGTATAAGTTATTATATTTGTTGAACGTAGCGTTCCCACCATATGAGTTTGCACTGATTATAAAGACTGAGTATGTGTTATCAGTTGTGTTATTGATTTCCACATGGAATCTATGAGATGTATAGTTGCTGTATAATGAACTTGCCACAACACACACAGAGGGAGATCCGTTAGGAGTGATCTGATAAAATGTTCCTTTTAGTCTTGCATCACCAACTATGTAAGGTCCAGTGATGCCTGTGTTAGCATGAGTTTGTGCTATACCCACTGATCTTGATAATGCTGATACAGTAACTGCCATTCCTACAGGAGATGTGTGTCTCAACTTCAACGTATTACTCAACATGTTGATTTGGAATGTTCCAATATCTGTATCGGCATCCATATTACCGAAGTTCGTATATATGACATTATTAGTACCGTTTGCCAACCATGTAAATTCATCTATCTCCTTCTCTCCCAAAGGTCCTCTTGCCGATACAAATATACTCCCTGATTTGTACATCGAAGCATCGATAGCATCTACTTCCTGTGTAACTGCAGAACCATATATGTTCAATTGTTTTGTCATTCCCTTGTATTCTTGGAATCCAAATGATGTGGATGCTACCCCTACACCATTAGTCATAATTTCTTTATGGAAGGTTATATCATAACTAAATGATGAATTATTTGGTACAAATAGAACACTTGCAAGAGGACCACTAACGTCAGTGGTAAACTCACCCAAATCACCTGAATCACTAAGTTCTGAGTATGTGTTTAGGTATGCAGTAGTGCCATCATGGAATACAACAAACTCAGAGTATTGAGTAGCATTGAACGATACATTCAATGCTGTGTCAAGAACAACTTGTGCATAATATTTGACTGCATTTATACCATCACCACCAGGTCCACCTGTCAACATATCAAAAGTATCAAGTTCTACTGATCTTATGAGATTAGGATCTGAATAGAACTGAGGACTCAAATCATCAAGATCTAAAACTCTATTTGACTTACATATAATTGCATCACCAAATCTACCAGAGGCGAATGTAACTTCATCACTTATATTCTCATCAAGGTTTGTGTTCTCACTTACAAGATCAAAATTATGTGTATCAAGTAGTGATGCTTGAGCATCAATAATTACAACACCACCAGCACCTGACGATATTCCAGCAGGTTGTGGTGCTGTTATTGGAACAGAGTTGACAAGAAGATCAGAGTGTTTTTTGAAACCTGCTATATGAGCAAGAGAGTCAACTGGTTCACTCCAACTATTAATTCCTACAAAACTCTTGAGTGAATATGCAAAGTTTTGATAATAATCATTGTCTTGCACCCTTTGATAAAAATCACTGAGTTTTCCAGTATCCCTTTGCCATCCAAATGGTTTTTCTGTTGAGGTGTCAAGTGTAAAGTAACCCTCATAATCTTGAGAAAACTCTATTGTACCACCTGCTTTAGAAAATTTACCTGTCACAACATCACCCGTATTGAATCCTACAAGTGTGCTGACTCTAAGCACGTTTCTTGTTTTACCTTTACCTATAATAACTTTTGCCTCTTTTCCTGAAGATGATACAACTGGTTCACCGTTCAAGAAACTAGATTCTATTAGATTGACTTTGAATTTAGCAAGATCTTTATCTTTTACTACAGTTCCATACTTACCATAATCATGTGTGCCAGGATCTGTATCAACAGCATATGTAATAGTTGCCTGATTTACATTACCAAAAGCAGTATCAATACCTGTCAAAGTAAATGATTGATATGAATAGTCAGATGAATTATATCCATTACCTGTGCTTACTCCGAGGTTCTCAACAAATACTTTATCACCGACAGAAAATGGAAGTGGTATCGCTGTATTGAATCCTGTAATTGGTGTTTGTAATCTAAGTGTTACGTTAGGATCATTATAAGTGGCACTTATAATACCAACACCGTTAGTATTGTTTACAGCGAATAATTCAACGTCCCCAGAGCTGAGGTTTCCGCCAGCTGTAACGATCTTGACTTTCGATACTGCACCACCCTCTATTTCTGCCTCAAACTTAGCATTATCATTGACCGTATCTGTTTTACTATTATATACGACAAAATCAGGAGCTTGTAAATAATTTTTACCAGTAGAAGTTATTGCTACGCTATCTACAGCAAAGTTATCTTTCAAAAATAGTATTTGTGGTACTTCTGCTTGTGGTTGTAATGTTGTGTCAGATGGATAATCATATCCAGTATCAACTAATTCTACTTTATCAATACCACCTATATTTGAACCATATGCTTTGAGATTTGCAGATGATCCAGTGGTCGATGCTAAAGATACTTGTGGAATATCTTTATAATCTGATCCACCACCCTGTAATAATATTCTTGCTACGCCACCAGTCACATAAGAAGAGTCTGTAATATATGATAGTTGTGATGCACTTGTGTATCCCACTCTTTCTGGCAGTTCATATAAATTCCAGCCAAATGTATTAGTTGTCGTGGTTGATATAGTGTGATTACCTGTAAATTTACTTGAGTTTACAAATATTTTTGAGTAATTATCAATGTCAGTATTTGTTTCAATAGTTTTTGTATTCTGTAGAGGTATGAACTTATAATACAATACATCTGGTACACGATTAGTAAAGTGTATAGATGTTTTAGAACCTGCATTACCAGATATACCACTATTGATTACTTCTATAGCAGATTTACCTGTACCTACAAAAGTTTTATTATAATTTTGATCTAAGAAGAATGATAATTTAGTATTTTTAAGAGAGACATCTGACGTATCGATATCTAAGGTATCTCCAAGAGTTAGAGAGATTGGTGGGTTGTCAGAACTACCAATGCTTACGTATCTCGTGCCAGGATCGTATACAGCAGTCACTGAGGATGTAGCAGATGATACAACTGTCAGATCTATCTTGTCACCAGGTCTAAATGTATGATTATTAGATGTAGCAGTGGTATTAATTATTCTTATAGTGCCTGTTACTACGTCTTTCTTTGTTTTAAAGAAGTGTGTGTTACCGATACCTGCATTAGCACTAAGCATGACTCTGTTAGTATCAAATCCTATATGTGATTGTGAGGTAACAATACCAATAAGATTATTGTCTATAACTTGAACAAAAACTTCAGGTGGCAATGGTCTAGTGAATGTCACGTTCACATGTCTCATAGCATTTGTTTGATACTTGATAGATGTACCAGCACCAGGATTGTACTCTACTTTGTCACCTGTCTTGAATGGGTGATTTGGTAAGTAGAATGACCTTGTTGGTATAAAGACATCCTTTGTCTCATTATTAAAGAATGGTGTGGTTTGATTTCCACCTCTTCCAGCCACTGTAACTGTGGTGCCGATTCCTACACCAAATGTATTACCTGTGCCCACAGCAGACTCAGCATTGAAATAGAAACTCACATCCTCTGGTGTTTCTAGATTAACGGGTTTGTTTATAGTATACGTAAATTCATTTTCAAGTCTTGTTATCTTTGTACCAAATGAATGAGCAACACCAGTAGTCCCATTCTGTGCTCTAATCATCTCCAATCTATTGTTCTTGATATCAAAGTTGTATATCTTTAGTTGCTCACCTTCTATCTGTACAATATCATTTACCTTAAATTTGGATTTTTTAACAATGTCAGGCACCCAATCATCAATCAATACACTGGTTGTCATCCCTGTAGCAGCAGATGTGCCCATAGTCATACCAAGACCTGCACTGACATCTTTCAATCCTATCATCCCTCTTGATGTAAGATTAGAATGAGTGGTGGTCGATATACCTATAACTTCTACAGCAGAGTTGGGAGAAAAACCATGAGGTCCTGTGTGTATAGCTGTTACTACACTACTATTAGATACTAGAACTACATTTTCTAAAGTTGTGATAGTAGAGGTAATATTTGTAATATCAGGTCCTTCAACATGACTTACTTTACCAATAGCACCAAATCCTTCTGTCAGTGTATTATCAAAAACAAGACTGTCTCCTACATTATAATTTTTACCTGCTGTAACTATATCAACTCTTTCTACTCCACCACTCTTGGTATTTGTTATCTTAGATGTAAGTTTTACATTCCTATTTGAGTTAGGGATGAAATCATATTCATCAATATTATATGGTTGTGTGTTTCTTACTAGGTTTAGACTTGCTGGATCTAAATCTTGATTAGAAGTAAATGATGTATTGAATTCTTGTAACTTAGAGTGATATGTGTCACCTACAATATAAGGAAATACAGGTTCTCTAACACCATCAAAAGGACTGTTAGCATTGTTTACTGGAATTGAATTGACAGTTGTATAATATGCGTACACGCCATTAGGGTACTCTGGAGTTGCAGCAAATCTACCATTATGCTCATCCAAATCACCAGTTCCTTCCACATAATTAAAGTCTTCTATGAAGAAACCAGCAGGGTATATGTTGATATTAGGTCCGTCAACTCTTTGACTTGCTAACTTACGATAACTTGACTCAAGATACTTGTAATTACCATCTACTATGGCATAAGGACCGTATATTGGGTTTCCGTCATATGCCCACCCTAGGATTGGAGAGTGTCCTTGACCTACGTCATTTTTATAATCTCTTAGTAATCTAGGTACGTAATAGTTTACATATGGGATTCCTAAATCAGGATCTCTTGGTGTTTCTAAAAATCCATCATCCTCGTTTACATCACCAAACTTAGCATATCTTTCTACTTGGTTGATAGTCCATGATCTTATATTACTTGAAAATATAGCACTCTCACCTGGTGTCTTTGCAGAAGCAGTGGTTTGTGGTTGTGAGTATCCAGCACCTTTTGTTATTATGTCAATACTTACAATAGACCCATTAGAAACATTTGCTTTTGCTTTACATCCTACACCATCACCTAGAATAATAATGTCTGGAGTGCTAAAGAAGTTTTCACCACCATGTTTTATTATTATTTGATCTACCTGTCCATTTACAATGAATGGTTGTAAGAACGCATTTTTACCTACAACAGGTTCTATAATAGGTCTATAATTATCATTCATGACTGAAGATCCAAAGTCACTACCTTTCTCACTTACATGAACGCTAGTTATTGTACCTCTTATGATTGGTGAAGCAGTAGCGTTGCTTGTGGATATACCTTGTCTACCACTGATGTCTACAGATATAGGAGGGTCTTGGAATACGTGAGTTCCTAAACCATCATCTGTAAGAGATATAAAAGAAGAGAGAGTCTTATTATTTGATAATCTAAAATTATCATCATCAACCTTATCAATATAGTATTGATTATTATTAGTAAGACCACCAACAGCAGATACTGTAGCAGTGTACTTTACTATCTCTGAATCTTGGAATCCATGAGATGAAATATTGATAGTGTCGGTAAAAGTATTGATACCTGCTATAGTTTGTAATTCTCTATTCTTAAAATATCCTTTGTTTTCTACAATTATCTTATCTACCTTTTGTCTTCTTGCTGTGGTTTTGAGTCTTTGTAATCCACCACCATTAGTTGTAAAAGGTATTGTACCAATACCAGCAAGTGCTTTAGTTCTTGATTCTGATAGGTGTATTTGGAAATCATCTAACTTTACGACAAAATAGGGTGCAGTATCAATCAGTGTACCAGGTGTTACACCAATACCTATAGTACTACTACCATTGGCATCGTATATTACCTCCTCTGCATCTTTGAATCCATGTGGAGCAGGGAATACAAGTCTATCAGTTGCAGTGTTTACTACTCCACCAGTTGAGGTAGCATCAAACTCTACAGTCTGATGTACAAACTTCATTTTTGCATTTGCAATAGCACTATCATTATTTCCACCAAGTATTTTTACAGTGGGTATCTCCTCATAATCAAAACCTTCGGTGTCTACTAATATTTCCTGTAAAGTACCTTCTACCTGTGCAATCACAGATGCACCAGCACCTGTATGTCCGTCTTGTTTTACAGATAATCTAGGAGGACTTATAACATCATAATCAGAACCAACATTCAATACCTCTACATTTTCTAAAGGTCCATAATAAACTTTATCAGATGCTTTGTAAGAATATGCTTCTACACCATTTGCAAATAATCCTATACCACCTTGAATAGTTTTATCTTTTGTATTACCAAATTCAGGTTTACTAAACTTACGGAGTAATTTTTGTCCCTCCATTTTATAACCATATATTGAAAATGGTGTCAGAATATGAGTTTTGTTTCCTCCTATATCATCACCATAAAATGCTGTGATGAATTGTCCTCTTCTTACGTTCTCTCCAGTATATGCTAATTTGACTGTGCTATCATTGACTTTTTTTACATAATACGCTTCACCTTCATTTAGATTAGTGAGTGTGTATTTTGCTTCAACTGATGAGTATACGACTAAATCACCATCATGTAAATTATGATCTGGTATATCTATTTCTACTTGAGTAGTAGTAATACCAGAATTTCTAAATGGTCTTATTCTTTCTTGTGGATTAATATACCAATGTGGTAAACTATTAGATGCAACATAAACAGATTCACCATCAGTATACGTATTCTGTACATCAGCAGTGAATTTTGATCTTATTTTTATTTCTCTTTTTATTTTATATTTTTTATCATTGTCTAATACATCAGTGTTTACGTTGATAACTCTTTCACTTGAATCTAAATCAGATACAAATGTAATACTACCTTGGTGTGTATCTGTTTCATCATCTACATTGATAACTAAGATTACATCATCAATATAAAGATCAAAATCTTGTTGTACTAATTTGAAGGTGTAATTATTTGTACTTTGGAAGAAGAATGAGTCAACTGTATATGTTGAAGCAGTATTGTGAATCCAAGTTTTATATTTCAATCCTTGTTCTTTCTTACCAAGATGTTTTATATTAATATCTGCATCTTCTTGTTGGTTTATTGCTTCTCCAACAAAATTATTCAATACACCTAAAACATTGAATGTAACTGCCTTGTCAATATTACCATCTTCGTATGATGTCGCTATGATACCAGATTTAACTGTAGAACCAATACCACATGGTGCTGTCAGTGGTGTGTTACCTATCTCTTTCACACCATAAAATTGTGTATAATTTTTACCTTTGTAAGTAAGATCTCTATTTTCAAATCTAACTGTGCCTGTGGCACCAAATCCTATAGTAGAGTCTACATTTAATATTACAGAACCAGGTTGTGATGTTCTCGTAATGAAAGTTTTACCAACTTGTTGAAATTTACCAATGGTTGTTCCTTTTGATATAGCAATCTTATAATATGTTTTACCACCTACAACTGCTTTCTCCACGTTGTAAATTGATCCACTGGTTTGTAGAGGTGTGGTCTCTTGAACTAAACTCTGCCCATTTATCTTGAAAGGATCACCTGATACTAAGTCGCATAGTAAAACTTCATTGACAATATAATCTGCATCCGATGGTCTTATCACATATTTGGATGGTTGAATCATTTCAACATTCTCACCATACAAAGCACCAAATAATATCTTGAACGCTTCCTCAGTTCCTTTAGATTTGTAAAAATCTTTTGATTGTCTTATAAAATTTGATTGATCAAGTTTATCGAATAAGTTTCTTTCTTCAAAACCTGGTGATATTTGCTTCTTGAGTTTCTTCATAAACTCTTTCAAGAAGATATTACTGAGGTTTGTAACCCTATCATTTACACCATGTGTACCAATACCTGAAGTAGAAAATGTAAGATATTCAGGATTATTCGTTCTTTTATTATTCTCTATTCCACTGAATCCTCTTGTACAACCTGTAAAAGATGTGCTACCAATACCTGTGTAAGTTATTATCTCATCATTGACTTTTAGTAATCCATATTGTCTTGGCCACCCTGTTGTAGAGTCCACATAAATTGTGGAATTTTGTCTATTTACATATTGACTTATAGATGTGAATCCAGTAAGAGTCTCATTGTTGAGAAAATCAAGACCTTTGTATTCAACAAGGTTGTCAGCAATATCCATTGCTCCACCTTGGAATTCTTGTGAGATATAATATTGCTTTATAAATTCACCAAAACGAGGATTCTCAGTGTCAATATACTCTGGTATTTGACTCTGAATTATCTCATTTACTTTTACTTTTGTAAGCGAGGTCTGGATCATTAGTATCCACTACTTGTGTATGATGAGGTTGATGATGAAGAGGATGACGAAGAAACAGGTGTTGATGAAGTATCTATGGCACTTGTTGGGGTGCTAGTTATACGTACACTATTCACTGTATGATTTGTTCCTGTCATGAGATTTCCATTTGGCATGGTGTGATAAGAACCGTAATAAGGTTGTCCGTTTACATAACCAACTAATGTGCTTGCAGTTGATGTGCTTGTGATCATTGCACCTCTTACTTTTGCACCATTACCGTAACTTGATTGTGGATCATATCTTGTACCTGATGTGTTAGAACCTGAAGATATGGGATCCTCTCTCATATAGAAATTACTATTTGACACATCGAATTGTAGATATAATTCTTTTCTCGCTAATACATCATTTGACTGTGGCACTGCTTGAATCTCGACAATATTGTCAGATTGTACTGTTGATACGATATTTACTGTATCAATAATTACCTCACCCTTCTTATAGTCTACAGATCCAAATGTAGTAGATAAAACTTTTACAGTTGTATCTGAATCTATTTGGAAAAGGAACAATGACCCCATATCACCTGAGGTGTGTTGATCAGAGAAGTATACAGTCCCAGAAACACCTGACACATTGAATCCAGTTGACTTAATGTTATAGTTTTTCTGATTTCTGTGAAATGTATTGTCAAAACATATCTCATACTGTGCAAACTGGTTTATCTGAGCAACAAGATTTCTTCTTATCCTTATTGTTGTGATATTTGATGTTATTGAGTCATCTGTTCTGTCAATTAGAGACAAGATCTTACTATACTTGAATCTACCACCAAATTTATTCAATTCTGTACCACTTGCGAATGTGGTCATAGCATTGATTATATTTGTTTTCACATTTTGAGGGTCAGAAACAAAATTAGAATTATAGTAAACGTATGAATCAAGTTCTACATACAAAAACTTCAAATCAATAATCTCAGGCACAATACCTGCAACAGAGTAATTTTTTAAAGATGTAAGTATTTGTTTTTTGGTAAAATCAGATAAGAAAGAACCATTTTTAGGTTTTGCAGCAATGTAAACTCTACCATATCTCGGAGGTGTTAGTTCCTCACCACCAAAAGCACTAACTGATTCTATATTTGCATAGACAGATGGAACTATAGCTTCATAGTCACTTGCAGTCACAGCTCTGTGCTGTGAAGAATAAAGTTTTGGTGCATAGTACCTAACACTACGCAAGTCTTCTATATCATCACCATTTTCTGATGGGAACTGAGGTGTAAGTATTGCTTGCACATTCTCTGTAGCACCATTTTGGTTCTGTAATGTTCCCGAATATGATAATCTTGCAACACCATTACCATTCTTGCCCTCCGTTTTGATATATGATATCTCAATTACATTACCATTATCTAACTTAGCACCAAAAATACCATCACCAAACAAAACCTCATATTTTTCATCTGTAGTTTCTTGTATGAGATATATGTTAGATGTTGATGTAACACCGATTATATTATCAACAAGTTTGTACTCCGTAGAAGTAGTGCTTGCATTGTTCTCTTTTATACCAACTCTTATAGTTGATGTATCAACACCATTATTGGGAATTATGAATCTTTGATTAGTTTGAGATGTATTATTGATAAATGTAGTTCGTAGAAATTGTCCTTGATAAACTTCAACTGTACCATAAGCTTTTCCATCTTTTGCAGTGCCTGTAACTTTATCAGGTATCGCAAATAAGTAATTTACACCCGAAGCACTTCCGTTTGCAATCATACCTGGTTGGAATATGATAGAAGTTGAAGTAGTGTTTATACCAGTTATACTATAATCTACAATTGTTTTTGCTGCTCTTTTAGATCGTGGAACGTATCCTATATTTCTTGCTAAAGATACCACATTCTCTCTTAGTGTTGCACTGTCAATAAAGGTTTCATTGACAACCATATTGGTATTATATGCAGTGGTATATGAATTATATGCAAGTAGATTTACTATTACTGATAGGTTGGAACCCTCAAAATCCATATCAGTGAACTTAGAGTTTTCTCTTAGATATGCTTTGATTGAGGTTTTTATATCCTCAAAATTTAGGTTTGTGAATTGTTGAAGTGCCATTATAACCTAGTTGGTTCGAGAACAAAGTTTATTGATTGACTTGGAGCAGACATTCCTATGATGTCATAATCAATTTGAATATCAACTGCATTTTGGTCTGGTGTTGATTCAAATCTTACATCAGTCAATTTTACTCTTGGTTCAAAGTTTTCTATTGTTGTGCTTATTTCCGACTTTATAGGATCAACATAATTTGATGTTGCTAGTTCAAATAAAGAACCAGTAATTTTTGTACCTAACAATCTATTGAAAAATACTTCACCTAATTGTATACGAACTAAATTTTGCACAGAACGTTTGATGGCATCCTCACTTTTCAAAGCTAGGATGTCATGTGTAACTGGATGTCTTTTAAAGGATAAAGAAATATCTTTGAATCCTTGCGAAAAAGTCTGTGCGGGCACTAGATCTTTATAGTCTGGGTATATTTATCATTATTTAGAGCAAAAAAAAGACCCTTATTGAGAGTCTTCTTCATGTCCGAGGTATCTGACCTCTATTTCTTCTGGATGAGGGAACCCTTCTCGATAATAATCTTCTGCTAATTCTTGTATTTTATCTTCCATTTCCTCCTCCGTAATTGACTCAAACTCTAGCGATCCTTTGATGTATATGTCATATAAGTCCATATGTATTGCACTTGCTGTCATGCTATCTATATGATTCTAGTTTTCTCATGTCCAACTCTACATTGAGGATCAATCCAAATTTCAAAACCTGCTTTGATTGCATCTAAACAGAATGACACGTCCTCTCCACACATGTCTTGTACCTCACCAGAGTCGAATACTTGCATTTGAGGAGCAAACCAAGGATAAGTCATTTCTTTGTGTTCAAATACACCTTTCTTGATAAGCAACCAACCAAAACCAGAATAATCAACAGTAAATGGTTTACGACGTTTTACTATACCATCAACCATCTCATGATTCATTACACCACCATTTTCTTTGAAATCATCCTCTTCTAACCAGTGAGCACACGAAGTTGTTCGACCATCTTCTGTAGCGTACCATCCACCTGCAATATCTTTGTCCATAGCAAGCACTCTGTAAAATGCTTCATTAGAAAACACTATGTCACTATCAATCCACAGTTGGTAATCATAGTTGAGTTTACCATCCCAAGGTAATTGATCAGGTCCTCTCAAGACATTTGCACCCAGAACCTTACATCTAGCAAAGTTCACCATGGAACTGTAGTCTTGTGCTATCTGTATATTTGCTCCGTTCTGCACCAACTCAAAACAGAGTGATACGAAATTTTTTAGAAAGATGTATGATACTCCTCTACCAGGTAAACAAAATACAATACTCTTACCTTTTAGAAGTTGTTTTGCTGCTTCAATATCAAAAGCGTCTTCTTTCGCAGTAGGTGATTTAGAAACCACCTTGAATCCTTTAGCCATAATTACAGTTCAGTCATAATCATTATAACACTTTATATAGCGTCTATCAACTCAATGATTTTATTTGCAATAAGTTTGTGTGCTTTAGCGGTTGGATGTCCACCTTTTTCTCTCATTGAGTAGTGATCAGGACTGACATCAAGTTCACCTAAAAGTTGTCTATGCATGAGAAGTGGTTCATAATCTTGACATAAACTCCTCCAGTACCCTTTTTCGTTTTTGTAATATCTTCTTGGTTTACCCAAAGTCTGTTCATAATGATCTGCAATAATAGAAACGTACTTCTGTCCTACACTCTTACAGTATGAATCAAATAAAAATATATTCTTCCACAAGTTCTCACATCCAAGTATATCATTGTACATCAACTTATAGTAATTTCTTTTACTCTGATTATCTAATTTCTGCGGAGTCCAGCCCTCAACTTCTGCTTTCTGCGTAAAATATTCTATTCTCTGCACCACAGTAAACTGCATCACCACCACGTCAGCTTTATTGTTCTGTAGGTATGATATAGTTCTACGCACTATTGCATCGTTACTTGATCCCCTCTCACCAAGATTTACACATCGGCATCCATAATGTTTGGATACAACGTGACTGAATCTCTCAGTCAATCTATTCTGTAGTTCATCACCCCATGTGATACTACAACCACTAAAACACAGTGACATCATACTTCATTTCAAATAGTTTTGCGTCTCCTATCGTATTTACCATAGGTTTACCCTTGATATTCAAGGATGTATTCAATAGTACAGGACAACCAGTGCGTTTGTACCAGCACTCCAATATTGGTCTTAGAATGCTTTCTGAATCTTCTGGGACTGTTTGTACCCTAGCACTGTTATCAACGTGTACACAGGCAGGTATCGCCCTCGGTTGCTTACATTTGTAAACATATGACATATACCTTGATTGTTTAGGCATATCAAAGTAATCCTGTGCATGCTCTTCGAGAACAGCAGGTGCAAATGGTCTAAACTTATCTCTCCTCTTTATTTCATTTACTAGGTCTTTTGTTTCTGCTTGTCTAGGATCCGCCAATAGACTTCGATTACCGAGAGCACGAGGACCAAACTCAGCACGGCCATTCGCAACCCCCACGACTCTTTTTTCGAGGAGTGCATCAACAACTCTCCTTGGATCACAGAACTTTTGTATATTATATCCTAAGTAAGGACTGAAATCAACCTTACCACCATAGGTAAGACATGCTGCACCCAGAGCACCACCTGCATCACCAGGACAAGGCATAATCCACATGTTATACATTTCCCTCAATCCTGTGTTTACCACACAGTTGAGTGCGACACCACCACCATAGCAGATATTCTTACTGTATATTGATGCTCTTTCAAATATGTTGTTTAGTTCCAACTGAAGTATTCTCTCCGCACTCTTTGCAATATCACACTTATCATAGTCTCCTATTCTCGCTCCTTTGTGATTATACTTGTGTAACTGTCTTTCCACTACGTTCATATGCACGGGATTACCATATGCTGCCATACCCATAAAGATGTATTCTTCATCTAGTGGACGCAAACCCGCCCACTTAGTGAGTGCTGAGTACCATAAACCTATGGATTGCGGATATGCCATTGACCATTTTTTCGTATAAACCGCTTCTCCGTAGTCTTTATACTCCGCATGCCATATAGATGCAGTGTCCCACTCTCCAATACTATCCACCACTACACACGCTGCTTCTTCAAAAGGAGATGTTTGAAACGCTGCTGCTGCATGCGATTTGTGATGACTGTAGTATCGTGTTGGTTTGAGTGACAGATGTCTTGGTCTACGCCACGCTTTCTGACCTGCAAAGAACTGTCTAGTCCTTTTCAACCATGGTCTTTCATAGAACGCTATCTCACCATCCTTACATATAAGTTGTGCTGTAGACGCAGCAGTAATATCAAGATGCTTATCGTGCTTTATCTTTGAGTATCTCTCAGAGTGTGTAGCATAACAAATCTTTCCATCGTTTACTACAGCAACTGCTGCATCATGGAACCCTTCACTAAATCCAATCACGTAATCTGTTTCGCCTCCTCATATCTCTCATATTTCTAAGTGTAACATATTCCTTCGCAATTGTCTCATATACTTCCCGTTCGGGATAATCGCCTGGATGTGTGGCGGTGCGTGGTAATTCATTCTTCTCGAAACCAAAGACCTCCTTATAGTCATCTCTGTCCATATTGAAGTATACTATTTCTATATCAGCGTCTTGTAGGTATTTTTCAATTCTTCTTAGATTTTTTACCACAAGGTCAAGTTGTTGCCACACAAGTCTTTTATCTCTTCTATACTTTGCCATAAGATCTCCCTTTTGATATCTTTTGAGTTTACTTGCAAAACAATCAACTAGATCCTCTTTGTATGGTATGACATTTTTTCTTGATTGATAAAATTTACACACATATGACTCAAGTTCAGTTTTCTCCTCTTGTATTCCTTTCATATAACCAAGCATGTATTTTCCCATAAGAGAAAAAGGATCAAAAATTATATCAACATCTAACAAATCATCTACAATCGACCTTGTAAGTTGAGGGTTAGTTTTGAGGTATGGTTCTAAAAATGTACCAAGATAGTTTCCAGAGGGTGATACTGGGAAATGCTTTTGCAGCTCTTTGAACCACTTGTCAGTAAAAAACACTTCAACAGGGTCTTTATCTTTCATAAAGTCATCAGAAGGTTTCCTCTCATTCACACCTCCAAAGTATGATACCATCATGTCACCACCTACTTCACTTGTATTAGAAAATAGTTTAGTATTGTCTATAGAACTTTTTTGAACATCTTTCAAAAATGGATGAAGCTCAGGTGCTACAAGATCAGACACCTGTCCAAATGTCGTTTTGGTTTTTATTGGTGTCTCTATTTTTGATTGTCCCTTTCTAAGTACAAATGTTTTTTCTATTCTTTTCTTGTAATTATTAGGGTCGTGCCATTGTTTGTAAAAGTAATATGGGTGTTTTATTTTTGTATATGTCTTTGCATTGATTTCAATAAGTTGCATCATGTGCATCTTACCCATATTCGGTATCGCCCAGTAATTGATCATACGTATTCACCCCAAGCATCAGGTAGTACTCCAAACTCATCTTTCCATTGTTTATATACGGGGAACAAAAGGTTCTTACCATATTGATATAAGTCTTCTGTTATGGGGTCTTCTACTGCCCCCCATTGATCCATGAGATGTTCATACTTCTCTGTAGTAGGTGGCCAGAATACATTATCATGTATTTTTGTAATGGGATATCCTAAAAAATTAGATAACTTCTGTAATTGACTGTCACGCAGATCAGGTTCCCAAAACTCCTCCATGACTAATTGCATAGTATTAAAATACTTCTTGAACTTGACATAAAAGTCCACATAAAATCTGGTGCAACTCTTATCCAGTTCACCTTTGAACATCTCATGTATTGAGTCATACTGTTTCTCAAGTGGCATGTCTGGATATAGTTGTCCTTCTTTTAATAGTTTACCACTAGGATCATTACATGTAAACTTCGCACTAAAATCTGAATATGATCTGTATACAGGATCTCTACACATGAATATACATTTTATATCAAATACAGCATTGAGTATCGGTGCGTACTTGTCTAAGAATGGTTCTCGTAACCATCCTGTAGCATTCGCAAAGTCTGCGACTGCTTGATAGTCATCTTTGATATTTTCATAATGTATGAGCATATAATCAATATACTTCTCTATACTAGGTGGTGGTGCCACCCAGTCACGTATAAACTCTTCGCTATGCTTATTGTACTTTGATTGACGAGAGAGCACCTCAGGCACCTCCCAACGAGGTTTCTTGGTCGTCATCAATCTCTCATATGGGTCACTAACACTTCCCCACATTTCTCTACCCAAGAACTCATAGTTCTCAAGTTCATTTAGATACCCTGTTTCTTTCTTATGACCTGCGTGACAATACTTATTATCTAATCCAAGGGTATAATAAAACGGTGTAGAAGCAGAATGACCCCACCCTCCAAAAAGAAGGAGTTGAGGTTTACTCGTCATCGTCCTCGTAGATGTAAGGATCTTGACGACGAAGTTTCCATAATTTATACTCTCCTTTTATCCACTGCCAAATTCGTCTCATAATTACCCCATTCTGTTGGTATGTATCCAAAAGTCTTTTGGAACTCAATGTATATATCTTTCCTTTTCTGTACGCACAAATCATACATTATTTGATCTATATCGTGCGTGTCTGTGTATTGGTCTTGTAAGTTTTTGTGTTTTGGGAAATTAGATCTCATATTTGGATAGTAAACGTTTTCATGGACTTTGACAATATCATAACCTAAAAAATTTGACAAATGCGACAATTCTTGTTTTTGTGTCACAGGGTTATCTAATTCTTCCATAACAACCAATCTTACATTGTCTTTCCCCCAAACAGATGCATGAGTTTTATATATTTTTGAATAGTTGGGAAAAGTGTCCCAATCAATGAAATCTATAGAATCATTTGGGTTTTTCTTTACATATCGGTTATATTGCGAAAATGCCCGATTTACTGGATCACGAGCAATGATAGTAACCTTGACATCGAAATATTCCAATATTTGATCTTTTATCTTCAATAAAAACTCTTTTGTCAATAATCCGTTTTGATTCGAGAAATCAGCGACTGATTGATAATCATATTTGATATTTTCCCAATGTTTGCGATAATAGCGAATATATTTGTCAATATGCAATTCTGAGTGAAAAAACTCGTTTATCTCGTCTTGCGTCCAAAGATTCTTGACATATGGAGAATCTGCGTTTAATATTGTCGGTTTATTTGATTTACCTGATAATAACCTGTTTATTCTCTTATCTGAGTATTGACCACTTGTCATTGTCGGATCAATGCACATTTCACGTCCTTCTTCTAATCCACGCAAATATTGATGCTCTTTACAGTGTCCAGTGTGTGCATATCGATTATCCCAACATAAAGTGTAGTGGAATGGCGAACTTGCTGAAAATGCAGTACCTGCATTGATTAGTAACTTTATATTTGCCATGATTCTGGTATTCGCTTGAATTGATCTTTATAATTGCGATATATCCAATCTAACTTGTTTCTACCGTACTGTAAGTCTTCTTCAGTCAAATCTTGGAGGTCTGAACTCCATTGGTCTTTCAACCCTTCTATTTCTGGTCTTTGAGTGCCTCTTTCTGGGTAATAGACGTTTGCATGCATCTTTTTGATCTTATGTCCAATAAACTTTGACAAACCTGAAGGATTCTCCCATACATCTTCCATTATTACAGGATACACCTTTTTGAAAGCAGATGACCAAGTATTATAGACTTTTACGTAATCAGGTAGTAGATATGATGGACTATCAAGTTGGGATCTCCAATATGAGATACTATCTGGATATTTTTGATAACTATCGTTCCATTTCTCTTTATACCACGCAGACATCTGCGAATACGACCTTCTAACTGGATTTCTCCATATTGTTGTCACTCTTACGTCAAACTCTTCTTCTAATACAGGTGCAATCTGTTTTAGGAAGTATAATGGTAAATCAGTGTTACTATTAGAAAAATCACTGACACCTTTATGACTTTTTACAATATGTGACTTGATATACTCAATATACCATTCTAACGTTGTATTCTTTCTTACAAAGTCCAATCCTCTGTGTTTGTGTAGAGTATGCCAATAAAAATTTGCATGCACTGGTTTGTATTGCCTTTCATACAGATAATAGAGTAAATTACACTCTGTTGTCTTGCCTCTGTTAGGGCACACAGCGTATCCAACGTCATCAAGGGTATAACACAAAGGTTTTGTCGCAGACCACCCCACACCAGCGTTTATGTGCAGTATAGGTTTCATTTCATCCATACCTCAGGTATTCTACCAAAAGTTTTTGCAAAATCTGAATATACATGATCCATATGCTCTAAAACAAACATTTGTGTGGCAAGATCAAGATCTTCAACGTCAGATGACCACTGATCCATCAAATATGGGTAATGAGGTGCTCTGCTCCCCATATCAGGGTAATATACGTTTGGATGTATCTTTGTAAATGGAAATTCTAAGAATTCTGCAAGTGGTCGTGTGTCACCTGCCCAAAACTCTTCCATAATGATAGGATGTACTTTTTCTTCGCCCCATACGTTACAATGCCTTGTGTATATGTCAGAGTAGTAAGCATTTGGTTCTAATTTACCTACACACATTCTTTTGATGTAATCTTGCGGATCTGTAGGTGCATTTCTGTTTGCTACAGAGAATAATCTACGCACTGGATCTCTAAAGACCATAATTACCCTGATATCAAATACTTCAAGTAATTTGTCCCTGATACTCAACATAAATTCTTCTGTGAGGCAAGCATTCTGATTTGAGAAGTCAGCAACCGCTTTATAATCTGTCAAATGCTCAGATAGTGACTTATAATAAGAAATATACTTGTCTATAGATCTTTCACCGTCTAAAATCTCCTTACCGTGGTGAATTGTCAGTTCTGTTGGTTTTTTTCCTGTAGTATCTGGTTTGAACGGAATCTCTATACCTTCTTGAAGAGAAAATAGGTAAAAATCCTCTTTACATAACCCAGTGTGTGCATATTTGTTTGTCATGCACAATGTGAAGTGCAAAGGAGACGTTCCAGAGAATGCAGTACCAGAATTTAGCAGTAAAATTGGTTTCATAGATAAATTTATGCGAGTTCCCTTGATTATTGGTGCAGGTACAGGATGGAGTGCGACAAGTCCACTTCATTTGACTTTACAATGTGCAAATAAGTGTAGTCACACTGGAATTCTGAAAGAAGATCATCTTTTGTCAAATATTTACTCAAAAGATGCTTGGCAGTGGAGAAAACAGTGGTATGAAAAACTTATCACAGATTCTATGGTTCCTGTGTGGGATAAACCATACGGAATGAAGAACAAATATGCGTTTCATCAAAATATTGACGAAATTCATGAACTATTCCAAAAACCGACTCTAGAAACTTATATTAAATATTATACTCGTCATTATCATAGAGTCAAACATGAATATTCGTATGTTCATGACTTTTCTAACAGTAATGCTGCTCTTCCTTTAGAATTTTTACAAAAAATAGCACCAGAACTCAGAAAACACTTCAAAATCAAGGTTCTGATAATTTTTAGAGATCCAGTTAGAAGATTATACAGTGAATTGTCACACAAATACCAAGAAAGTGCTATACTAAGAAAAGAATATCCAACATCCAAGGATTTCTGGAGGAGTTATCTTAATAAAAAAGATTATAGCATAAATTGTGAGTTTGTCAAGAGGATAAAGTATTATAAGTCGGTTTTTAGTACCACAACTATTGTCTCTGAGGATCTTTGGGGTGGAAAAAACGATAGCTTAGCAAAACTTAGCAAATTTTTACAGTTCGACATCAAAAACCTATGGCCTAACTGCTATTATCCTGAAATGGGAACAAAGGCACCCAAGCATGAGTACCTCCAAGATCAATGGGTGTCCGATATGGAGGACTTGACTGATGATGACTTGAGTTATGGACGAAGATGCATGGCAAAATACTATGATCAATGGTATAATGAATTTGGAACAACGCCTTGGAGGTGTTGAGCAATCAAATCATGACCTTTTTTGTTAGGGTGACCAGTATAGTAGTTCTCAGGACTACCATCTGGGGTGCCGATTAGGTCATAGAGGGTCACCATATCACTCCAAGGCGACAAATTTCTAAAAATACAGTCTTCCGCTACATCTTTTTCGGAGTATTCACCCAATCTCCAGAAATAATGAGGTATGTCCTGTAGGTATTGGTCTAAAATATACACATTCTTCCATAAGTTCATCATTCTCAACTCTTGAGAGTCCAAGTATTTGTAATATACCTTTGATTCTACATCTTTTGTCCATGGAGTTATACTTTTCCACTTACCATCATAGTATGTTGACCTTCTTGGCACTGTAAATTGTGCAACAACGAAGTCTACATTAGGTGTTCTATCAATATACTCAATAGTTTTCATAACCATCATGTCATTTGATATACCACGCTCTGCAATATTAGGATATGACTTAGTAAATCTATCTTGAAGACGGTTCTCCAAGTCATCACCCCATGTAATACTACACCCTGTAAATAAAATCACTTGAGATAAGGCACTTTATCTGAATTTTCTAGAGGACCTCTGTTAGTGTTCAAGTCAAAAACCATAGTCTCCTCTCTTATTTTAGTTTTTTCGACCTTCAAACACTCAGGCAACTCCTTTAGTACACCATCAACCTTCTCATCTTCTTCCAAATAACCTCTTTTTTGACATAAACTGAATAATATATCCATTTCACCCTCCATAATATCCTCTGTCATCTGCAATTTCTCTGGTAATTCTATATTTGGGAACCCAAAACGTGATAATACTGTAGATTGCAACTCTCCTATCAGTGAAATATCCAATAGATAGTCTAATTCACCACTTTTTGTAACCTGAGAGATAGGATTTACTATATGACTCCTCTGATATGGTGGAGGATTTCTTATTAATCTACGAAATTCTTGATATTCTACGAATTGTCGGCAATGTCTGATGCTAGATTTCAGTCTTTCTTCTGGATTTCTGTAAAATGCGACCTTGATTCCCATCTCTGGTTTATAATGCTCCTCCCAATCCATTCTATGAGTGCGTATCAGTGAGTTTTTTGCACCCTTGAACTTATAATTGAAGTTTCCTTCCTTTGCATAATAACATTCATAGTCTTTATTTTCCGAATAATGATTGAAGAATAGATAACCAAGGGGAAAATGAAAAGATGTGCCACCTGCTTTAGGTATATGTACAAAGAATAGGTTCAATCCTTGCTCACATTCGTATGACGGAATAGTAATCATGTGCTACAATAAGTAAATGATAAAAGTACAAGCACTTAGAGAATATTTAGGTGAGGGAAAAGCATCTGTTGGTGGTTGGATGCAGATAAAGTCTAGTGAGATTGCAGAGATATTGGGAAGTTCTGGTTTAGACTGGGTAGCAGTAGATCTAGAGCATGGTTCAATAGGTATGAATCATCTGACAAACATTTGTCGTGCGATAGAACTTCATAATACATTACCTTTTGTACGTTTACCAAAAGCAGATCCAATACTTGCTCGCAGAGCACTTGATCTAGGAGCAGCAGGTATCATAGTTCCTAATATTCAAACGTGGCATGAGATAGAAGAAGTCAAGAAAGTCATGTATTACCCACCAGAGGGAAAGAGGGGGGTCGGGTATTGTCGAGGTAATCTGTATGGTGCGGAGTTTGAGAGACATCTCGACGATAAACCGTTTCTAGTGGCAATGATAGAATCTCAACTGGGTGTCAATAATATCACTACAATACTTGACACTAAACCTGATGCTGTTCTGATAGGTCCTTATGATCTTTCAGCATCTTTCAATATTACTGGACAGTTCGACAGTCATGCTTTCAAGGAGATTGTCAAACATGTGAGACAGTCTTGTATAGAAAGGAAGATACCTGTAGGAATTCATGTGGTACAACCAGATCTCAAAGAACTGGAAGAACGCAAAGAAGAGGGATATACATTCTTACCATATACTATTGATAGTGTCGTACTATCAAAGCATTATAATATTACCGACAATCACAAATCGTTCCTCTAGGTTCTTTCTCTCATCTACCCCGTGATACAGATAACTGGGAAAGACTAGAAGATCCCCAGACTTCTGATGCACTGGGTATGCTTTATTACCATCCTTACAAAAATAAAAACACTTTTGTTCTGGCACCTTGATGAAGTGCACCCATGAAAGCATCTGCTTTGGATGATTGTAATGATTGTGTTCCTTGATATAACATGGTACACCTTCTTTTGCTAACTGACCCCAGATACTACTGTAAGAAAATATACCCGTACCGTAGAGTTTGATCTTTTTCAAAATCTCCACAAGTTTTGGTGTGTATAGTTTCAATAACTCTGTGTCTTGATATACTCCTTCGTCAGTCTTATAATAACCAGTCCAGTGTTTACCATACATGGTATCTTTGACTTTTTTATGTTTACGTATCCCCTTGAGAATGTCTTGCTTGCTGATATACTTTCGATGATCTGGCATGACATCTTCGCTATCATATAACCCACGAAAGAAGAAGTCATCAGAATACTTCTTTAGGAACTGGTCTTCCTGACCATGCACCCAGTTCTCTATATGGATATACATTTTATAATCTCATTAGCAATTTGTTTGTGACCTTCTTCATTCGGATGACCAGAGGGTGTAATCCGATGATCAGTAAAATTGATATCCACAGGTGCTCGAAGAATATGACCCCAACCACTGATTCCAATGATGAGATGCTTCTTATCTTTCAACACATTCTTCATTGCATGATAATACATCAATTGATTTATATCACCAAGTTTCTCCGTGTATATGTTTGTGAAGTAATAGTGCCACCAATTCTTTCTGTCTATTTTAGATTCTTTTCTAGGTGGTTTTCTCACCTGCTGCCAAATCTGCTTCTCCTCTTTCCAGAACTCAGTGCGGTTCTTACATGTAAGTTGTACGATAACATAGTCATACTGTGATAAGTCTGTCTCAAGTAAATTACGCAGCACTCTTTTATCTGATCCACCTCTTCTGGCAACATTGTGTTCTTCAGCAGAAAAGAAGTCAGACACTAATTTGCTGTAACGGGACACCTCTGGTTTTGCTAACTCGGCACCCCATGTATTAGAGCAACCGTCAAAGTAAAACTTCATAACTAATACTGAGTATAGTATATATCGTGGATTTTCTCTTTAACGCAGGTACAAGTTTTTCTGGTACAACTCCTTTCTATTATACCTGTATCAAATCGAATCCATATTGCCATACGGGACATCAGAAAGAAACTGGATATCTGGTTATGATGCACAAGATTCCAAAGAGTCTTTACAGATATCATGCTCTGAAAATCGTATACATGGATCATAATCATTTCTGGCAGAGAGGAGTTCCTGGTAGGGATCTTATTGATCTAGGAGAGGCACACGCCCTATTTGATGAACCGTACACAATCGAGAAGTACATTCAATATTATAAAAATGTTGCGAAGAGAGCAGAAGGCAGGTTTCATGCTGTGGGAGATTTTACCAATCATAACTGGTATCTGCCAGAATCATTTCTTCTGGAACTGAGACAGGAGATGAAGAAGCATTTTGACAACATCCGAGTGACTTGTCAGTTACGTGACCCGATACGTAGATACTTTTCCAGAGTGGGTGCAAGAACTCGAAAAGGTGAGAATCATATCAAAAACTTTCAAGAGGTTCTCAGGAATGGAACAAATCCAAGACCCGAAGATATGAATCAACTGACACTTAGACTCTATGACTGGAAGATGGCACACTATGTACAGGGGATACAGAAGTTTGAAAGAGTCTTTGGAAAGGAGAATGTATATCCTGTCATCATGGAAGAGTTTTGGGATGAGTCTCGTAAAGAGGAACAGTGTGAGAAACTTTCTAACTTTCTACAATATCCAATTACAAAGATACATCAGAATGTATATGTACCTGACAGAGGAAGCAATCCCCCTTTGGTGCCCGAACTACAGGATCAACATTCTGACAAAGAAGATATGACACCAGAACTCTATGAGTGGGCATTGAAATATATGGGATTTGTCTATGATGACTGGGAAGAATACTTTGGGGCGATTCCAAAATACTGGAAGTGTTGACAAGTATATGAGAAGGTGTTATACTATATTTGTTGGACGCAACATGGGAGTGACTGAATAAACTTACTGGCAACTGCTGGTTAAGGTGATGAGACACAGGTGGTGCTGCTACGAAAGTAGAACCGACTCAACCAGTCGGGTCTCAGGCAATAACGTTTTTACTACTGTAGTAATGCCCGTTATTTGTTGGTATACAGGATTCCAACCTCCCTCTTTTTTCTATATTATTGTTATGCCTTTATTTCTAATTGTTCTTGGTGCTTCTGGTATTGGTGCTGCTATCGCTCTCTACATAATGCGTAAGTATGATGACCCCAATACGTTATGACCCCAAGTTTATGGGAAGCATATAATTTTCTTCTCCTAAGTCCTGACTCAGAGAGAATCAGAAAATTATTGACTCATTATGAGATTTTCAAAAAGGCAATGTTAGTGCCAGGAGATATTGTTGAGTGTGGAGTATTTAAAGGAGCTGGATTTATGTACTGGCTCAAATTATTAGATTTATATGCAAAAGGCGAGTATCGAAAGGTTATCGGATTTGATACCTTTAGTGAATTCTCAAATTCTCTTCTAGATTATGAAAAGGTCAATGCTAAAAGGCAATGTGATGCATCACAATTTGAAGGCATTGATCCAAAAGAAATATTATCTAGAGCAAAGTCAGCAGAACTCAAAAATTGTGAGTTAGTGAAAGGTGATGTTATAGAAACTATTCCAAAATATGTGAAAGAGAATACTGGATTTAGAATATCTTTATTACATTTAGATCTTGATGCTTATCTAGGAACAAAGACTGCATTAGAAAATCTTTATGATTTAGTCACACCAGGAGGTATTATATTACTTGATGAATATGGTATCAGAGGTTGGGGAGAATCTGATGCAGTGGATGAATTTATAAAAGATAAAGATATTACTATACATTCAATTCGAGGGTCGTATCAACCAACTGCATACATTGTTAAATGAAGATATACTTTGACGGATGCTCTTGGACAAAAGGTGAAGAACTTGAATATCCGAAAGAAGAAAGATATTCTAAGTTGATATGTGATGATCTGAAAGCAGAGGAATATAATTTTGCTTCCAATGGTGGGTCGAATGATCGAATTGTAAGAAACCTTCTTGTTGAACAGAATATCGAAGAATATGACTTAGCAGTCATACAGATGACATACCCTGCTCGAACTGAGTATTATAATCAGGACTGGATCAAGGTCAATCCAAAGCACAATTACAGTCGGTGGTTGAATCGTAAAAAAGAAAAGAAAGTCAATATCGATAATCTCAGTGAGAAGTTTACTGAATATCAACGTTTCTGGAAAGAATACTATACGGGCGTGATCAGTAAGACTTTTATTACAACAAAAGAAAAGATACACTATCAAACTATTCAGAATCATTGTGAGGTCAAAAAGGTGCCTCTGATTCTTCTGACTATCAATCAGTGGACTGTAACTTCAGCACATCAATTGAATGTGCCGACTCTTAAATATCATCGTTACGGTCATCCTACTAAAGAGAGTCATCGTGTGATAGCAAACTACATTCTAAAGAGGTGCAAATGAAACTTCTCACCTTTGGTTGTTCTTGGACTAAAGGAGTTGGCATACCCTATGAGAAAGGTATGTCAAAAGAAGAATATCTAGAAGTCAGAAGTTCCAGATGGGATCTGATGAACAAACATTCCTTTCGAGGTATTCTCTCCGAGAGACTCGGTTATGAAAATATCAACTATGCATCAGGTGGTAGCAGTAATCAGAGACAAGAAAGACTTGCTACAGAATACTTCAACAATCATTCAACAGAAGATACAGTAGTTCTATGGGGTATCACTTCGATTACTCGTAATGAACTTTGGATAGATGGTAAACTCAGAAATATAATGTACTCTGATGATGACTCACATGCAAGGTATTATAATAAACACTTCTACAATGAGAAACTTGAACTTGAAAGAGTATGTAATATGATGCTACATTGGAACAAGTTCTTTGAAGCATATCATATACCGAATCTCTGGTTTCAAACTTTCAATACTTATAGGTTCCCAAAGAAGATAGACCGCCTTCTTCCTATTGACTTACTTTCACAACTTACTTTCTCATCTGAAAGAGATACTCATGATTCTGCTTGGATAGTTGACAGTCAGAGAATCAATCAAGCAAAGAACAATGAGTTAGTCAATCCATACTCTCTTCATCCCACAAAGAGTGCTCATCTTATGATAGCAGATTTACTTGAAGAACCTCTGCGGGAAATTTTATAGGGAAAAAAATTTTGATATCTCGATACCTCTCTCGTAGGTTAAGGTTTGTAGGTTAGCAAAATCGAATTTTGTATAATATTATACACTGTCTAAAAAGGGTGTTGACAAGGTGTCAAGTGACAAATGATACAAAGTGATAAATCAAATGTGCTTGACACCCTGTCGGTTCGACTCTGGACTTACTCCCATCCTAACGCCATTTGGACAGTCTAATTAGGGATGCCAGAGACGAGGTAAACTAAGCGTTTACCATCTGGTTGAATAACTCATTGAGTAACCAACGCTTAGAGATTTTGACTGGAAAGTACTTGACACGCTTACCAGATGGACTAACTGTGAAACGAACTTCATCACGAAGGCAAAGGGGATCGATTGCCTGTTTGAACATTCTCTTACAGTTGGATGTCTGCCAGTTAGGGTCTACTTTCTGTGCGATCTCTGTAAGGGTTAGACCCTGTGGATTGTTTCTGATTATCTGGAAAATTGCTTTAGTGCTTACCTGATAATCAAGGTCTCTGCTATTAGTGTTGATTGAAAATGCTTTAGCAGGTGTTGGAGTTGAAAGGAACATAATAAAAGATTTGCTGTCGAACACCCTTATATTAAGTCAAATTTCCAGATAGTGCAACCCTATGTAAAGAAATGTGAATCACATCAAGTTGTATCATATGTCACATGAGTTTGTATCATTTGAGTTGCAGACTCTCTCAGGATATGTTAAAATTAAAGTAAGAAGTCTGGGGTAGGACTTAACAAAAATCTTCGACACTCCCCCTGCCAACAATTAATTCCTACGGCAAGCACCCTCCTAAGTCTAGCATATATTTCAGAATCTGTCATGTACATTTTATACAATGTCATGTATCATATGTACTTGCCAAATCTCAGAAATCTGCTACATTTTGATGTATAATATGATACAATAGTGCCTTGTGCCAATTTTTCAGGTGTCCTCCTGCAAAGTTTTCCACAGGGTGTGGAAAAGTCTGTGGAATACTGGCGGATACCTGCGAGTGTATCATATGTACTTGACAAATTGATAGTCGGTTGCCT
>VTLG01005753.1_pt1 | contig 45053 bp, 64 predicted proteins | sample 4694571 | NCBI WGS metagenome assembly VTLG01 (sample SAMN12604809, study PRJNA352737) | marine metagenome | biome: ENVO:00000447; feature: ENVO:00000209|ENVO:00000569|ENVO:01000036; material: ENVO:00002151; isolation source: viral sequences binned using virsorter ...
TTACAGTTACTTTATCAGATCCAAAAGATTATAAAGGTGGTGAATTAGAATTTGATTTTAGAAATCAAGATCCTGATAAAAAACCCAACATTAGAAAGTGTACAGAAATATTACCTAAAGGATCTTTAGTAGTATTTCCTGGTTTTGTTTGGCATAGAGTATGTCCAGTTAAAAAAGGAACAAGACATAGTTTAGTAATATGGAATTTAGGATGGCCATATAAATGAGTTTTCCAAAACAATTAGCAAGAGAAGATTTATTTAAATGTCCAATATGGTTTGCTGATGAACCTAAATATGTTAAAAAATTAAATAAGGCATCCGATAAATACATAAAAGAATCACAAAAAAATTTAAAAGAATCTATAAATAAAAGAAATAAAAAATTTGGTAATAAAGGAGATATGGGTCACGTTTTTCATTCGACATCTTTAATTAATGATCCTAAATTTAAAGAATTACAAACCTATATAGGTGCAACATCTAACAATTTATTAATTGAAATGGGTTTTGATTTAACTAATTACACTGTATTTATTACAGAAATGTGGGTACAAGAATTTGCAAAACAAGGTGGGGGACACCACACATTACACACTCATTGGAATGGTCACATGTCTGGTTTTTATTTTTTAAAAGCTAGTGAAAAAACATCTATGCCATTATTTGAAGATCCAAGACCAGGTAATGTTATGAACCTTTTACCAGAAAAAGATAAAACAAAAATTACTTATGCCACATCTCAAATAAATTATAAAGTACAACCAGGTAGATTAATGTTTTTTCCATCTTACATGCCACATCAATATATGGTAGATATAGGATATGAACCATTTAGATTCATACATTGGAATTGTCAAGCTATACCGAATGGTGTTTTAAATGCAAAATAAAGATATGAAAAAAGCAGTTATTAAAACTTTATTAGAGTCTTCTCCATTAAAAACCAAGCCAAATTTTATAGATAATTTTATAAAATCTAAAATGCAACTGAAAGGAAAAAATGTCATTAAAAGAATCGGCGTTCCAAAAAAATAAAAATTTTATAGGAATATATGACGACGTAGTTTCTGTAGATTATTGTAAAAAAGTTATTGAACATTTTGAAAATGTAGAAACAGTTCATCGATTAGAAGATGAATATAGTTCCTCTTTAAAACGAGACAATGAAATATATTTTATTAACAATTGGAATAAAGACAACTCTATAATTATATCTGCTAATGGGATAATTTTAAAAAGTTTTGTAGAGGCTCTTTCAAAAACTTTAGAAAAATACAAAAAAGAATATCCAGTATTAATAGACGGTGTTGGTAGATATGATATTAATAATGATATAAAAATACAAAGAACTTTACCTGGCGAAGGTTATCATGTGTGGCATTGTGAAAATAGTAATTTAAAAGATTCACGAAGAATGATTTTAGTTTTTATGTATTTAAACGATTGTGAAGAAGGTGGAGAAACAGAATTTTTATACCAACATGAAAGAGTAAAACCAAAAACAGGTAGAATGGTTTTAGCTCCTGCTTCTTGGACTCATTTTCATAGAGGTAATCCTCCTTTAAAAAATGCTAAATATATGATTAACGGATGGTTAGAGTATTACGAATGAGTTTTAAAAAAAATAAATACAGTGTATTAAAAAATGTTATATCAAAAGAAATGGCAGATTTTTGTTTTGCTTATTTTTTAAACAAAAGAAAAGTTGCTAGATTTTTATTTGATCAAAAATACATATCTCCTTTTACAGAATACTGGGGTGTATGGAATGATGAACAAGTACCTAATACTTATTCACATTATAGTGACTTGGTTATGGAAACTTTATTACAAAAAGTAAAACCTATTATGGAAAAACACACTAATTTAAAATTATCTCCCACTTATTCTTATGCAAGAATATATAAAAAAGGAGATGTATTAGTTAGACACAAGGATAGATATTCTTGTGAAATATCTACTACATTAAATCTTGGAGGTGATTCATGGCCTATTTATTTAGATCCAACAGGTAAAAAAGGTCAAGCAGGAATTAAAGTAGATTTAAAGCCAGGAGATATGTTAATATATTCAGGATGTGATTTAGAACATTGGCGAGAAGAATTTAAAGGTGACAACTGTAGTCAAGTATTTTTACATTATAACAAAGCTAACTCTAAAACAGCCAAGGAAAATGAGTTTGACAAACGTCCATTTTTAGGCTTGCCTGCATGGTATAAAGGCTTTAAATTACCTAAATAATATAGTAGAATAATATTCTGGCGGGAGATTCCACCACACCATCTCCTGCCTGAATATTATAGGTTTTTTATGTTACAAAAAGTAAAATTTGCACCTGGATTTAATAAACAAGTTACCGATACAGGTGGTGAAAATCAATGGGTCGGAGGAGACAACGTTCGATTTAGATACGGCACGCCTGAAAAAATAGGTGGCTGGGCACAATTAGGATCTGTTGAATTAACTGGTCGTAATACAGCTATTCATCATTTTGTAAATGCATCAGGTATTAAATATGCAGCATTAGGAACTAGCAGTATTTTATATGCATACTCGGGTGGTATTTTTTATGATATTCACCCAATTAAAACTACAACAACTTTAACATCAGCTTTTAGCACAACTAATGGATCTGCGACTGTAACTATAACTTTTGCATCAGCACATAATATGAATAAAGGTGATATTATATTATGTGATAATTTTTCAAGTATTACTAATTCTAATTTTGGATCTGGAGATTTTGACGATACAAAATTTATGGTAGCATCAATACCAACAGATACTACATTAACTATAACTATGTCATCTAATGAATCTGGATCAGGTGCATCTACATCTGGTGGTATTAGGGTTAGACATTATTATCCTGTTGGACCAGCAGTTGAAACTGCAACAACAGGTTGGGGCCTTGGATCATGGGGTGGTCAAGCTCAAGGACAATTTACATCAACACTATCATCTGGAATTAATGCAAGTGTAACATCATTAACAATGGCAAGTTCAACATCTTTTCCATCATCAGGTACAGTGCAGATTGGAACAGAATTAATTACGTACACTGGAAACAGTGGTGGAACTTTAACAGGTTTAACTAGAGGTGCAAATGGTACAACAGCTGCAACACACTCTTCAGGTGCAACAGTAACCGATGCATCAAACTTTTTTGCATGGAATGCTGCAGCATCAGGAGATATCGTAACAGCGCCAGGTTTATGGTCACTAGATAATTTTGGTAATAAACTTATTGCAACTATATTTGGCGGTGAAACATTTGAATGGGATTCTGATCCTACAGGTGCAACATCAACTAGAGCAACCATACTTGCAAATGCACCAACTGCATCTTCATTTAGTTTAGTATCAGCACCGGACAGACACTTAATATTTTTTGGAACAGAAACAACCGTTGGTACATCAGGTACAAGAGATGAAATGTTTATAAGATTTTCTGATCAAGAAAATATTAATGGCAGTGATGCTTATGCACCTAGTGCAACTAATACTGCAGGAACTCAAAGGATTGCAGACGGATCTAAAATTGTAGGAGCTATTAGAGGTCGTGATGCAATTTATGTTTGGACCGATACTGCATTGTTTATTATGCGATTTGTAGGTTCACCTTTTACTTTTTCTTTTCAACAAGTTGGTACAAACTGTGGATTGATAGGTAAAAATGCAGCTGTAGAAGTTGATGGTTCTGCATATTGGATGTCAGAAAATGGTTTCTTTAGATATACTGGTAAACTAGAATCATTACCATGTTTAGTTGAGGATTTTGTTTATGATGATATTAATACTATTCCTAAACAACACGTTAATGCTGGATTAAATAATTTGTTTGGAGAGGTAATGTGGTTTTATCCTAGTTCTGCATCTAACACAGTTAATAGAATGGTGTGTTATAATTATTTAGATTCAACACCAGATAGACCAGTTTGGACTACAGGAACATTAGCAAGATCCGCATGGCAAGATTCTGCTATATTTGGTAAACCTCATGCAACAGAATATGACACAAGTTCTAATGGAACTTCTGGTTCTTCAACTTTTGTTCAAGGAAACCTTGACGGTGTTAGTTATTACTATGAACATGAAAAAGGATTAGATCAAATAAGAGAAGGTGCAACTTCATCCATTACTGCAAATATTGAATCTGGAGATTTTGATATAGGTCAACAAGGATTACAGGGTGATGGTGAATTTATAATGAAGATAAGAAGAGTATTACCAGATTTTTTAGCACAAACAGGAGATACTAGAGTTACATTAAATTTAAGAGATTTTCCAAATGACTCAGAAGTTAGTTCGTCGTTGGGTCCATTTACAATAACATCTAGTACACAAAAAATAGATACACGTGCTAGAGCAAGATCGATATCATTAAAAATAGATAACACAAGCACTAGTCAGTTTTGGAAAGTTGGAACTTTTAGAATTGATTATCAACCAGATGGGAGAAGATAATGGCAAGAATAGTACAATCATTAACACAGCCTTTAGAAGATTACGATCAACAAATACAACAATCTTTTGTTAGAGATGTTGATAGTATTGTTCAAAAATTAAACACTTCTTTTCAACAAGATTTAAAAGAAGAAGCAGAGGCGGAGGCTTTTTACTTTGGCTAATACATTTGTAAATAAAAAAGTAGATTTAACTAGTACGTCAGCTACGACATTGTATACTGTGCCATCAGCTACAACTGCTGTAATTAAATCTATATTAGTATCAGAAGACTCTGGTAATGCAGATACTATAACTGTAACTATTACAGATACAGCTGATGCTATATTTAGTTTATTTAAAACTAAATCAATATCTGCTAATGCAACCACGGAACTATTATCAGCTCCTCTTGTATTACAAGAAAGCGAAGTATTAAAAGTAACTGCAGCAACCGCAAATAGGCTACATGTAGTCTTATCTGCGCTACAAATTAAGCCTAGAGAAGTAACATCCTAGCCTTGATTTACTTGTAAAAAACAAGTAATAATGTAAATTCAGGTGCAATTCCTGCCTATATAATATATTAACTAAAACATAAATATGATAAACAGATCGATGCAACCACGACAGATGTATGGGCTAGGTAGTCTAGTCAAGAAAGCTGTTAAAGGTGTAAAAAATATTATTAAAAGTCCTGTAGGTAAAGCTGCGATATTAGGTGTTGCAGGTTTTGGTATACCTGGAACAAGTTTTGGTGGTCTATTTGGCAGAGCTGGACTTGGTGGAGCAGCTAAAGGTTTATTAGGTAATTTTGGTTTAGCTCAAACTTTAGGAATGACAGGAATGTCTTCTGGAGCAATGGGTGGAAAAAGTCCCGGTATTCTTAGTGCTTTACAAAGAGGTTTTGGTGGCATGAGCACTGCAGCAAAAGCTTTTTTAGGAGGTGGTGCAGCTTTAACATTATCTGCTATGTTTCCTAAACAAGAAGGAGAGGACGATGATACTTACGCAGAGCGTCTTAAAAGGCTTGAACCTTTAATGGATAGGTATTATAAGAATGTAAACCCAAATGCTTCTGCAGATGAAGTAAAAGATTTTATTCTAAAAAATACACAAGAATATAAAGCAATGGGTGGTAGAGTCGGTTATAGATTTGGGGGAGACACTATGGAAAAAGAAGGAATTAAAAGTTTAGAAGCAGGAGCGCCAGATGTAACATACAGAGGCGACATGAGACTAGCATCAGAATCAGGACCAGAAGAATTTGAAATGGATTTAATGAGTGAGTTAATCCAAGCTTTTGAAGAAGCAAAAAAACAAGGTTTCCGAGGAGACTTTAAATCATTTTTAGATATGTATATGAATGACAGTGTTAGAGCACCAGAAGGCATTATGCAAGAAGCACCGACGCAGATGATGGCTAACGGTGGTAGAATAGGTTTAATGGAAGGTGCAACGCCTTTAGAAGAAGACGACGAAGAAGATTCTTACAGAGCAGGTGTTCTACAAGCTATGAGTAGAAGAAAAGTTATGGGTGGTGGTATAATGGATATGCCTATGGGTGAAATGAGAATAAATGAAGGTGGTGTTATGGAAAGAGACTACAGAGACAAAGGTGGTTTTGTTCCAGTTGGTATAAAAGAAAAAGCAGATGACGTTCCAGCAATGTTATCTAAAAATGAATTTGTTATGACTGCAGACGCTGTAAGAGGCGCAGGAAATGGTAGCATAGAAAAAGGTGCACAAAGAATGTACGATTTAATGAAACAAAATGAACGTAAAGTAGTATAATGGTTACAGAAACAAGAACATTACCCGCAGAATTTATAGAAGCATTAGGTAAAACATATGCTGACACGCTTACAAAAACAGTTGGCACTCCTGTTACAACAACAGATGTATCTGCTCAATTAGTAAAAGGTGAGCTAGACGCAGATAGAGTTGCAAGAGGACTTAAACCTGAAACAGATGCAGAATTTGCTGCAAGGCAAGCAGGTGCAAAACAAACAGCTAGAGAATTTGATATTAGAAAAGCACAAATGGCTGGCCTTGCGCCAACCGTTGCTGGAATGGATCAATTACAAAAAGATGCCATTACAAAAGCAACAGGTGCAACAGGTCTTGGAGCTTATCAACAATATTTAACAGGTGCGGGCACAGCTGCAGGTCAAGCAGCCACAACTTTAGGAGGAATTCCTTCTTTTATTACGGCAGCAGGCACAGGATTAGGTCAAGCCGGAACCACATTAGCTGGAGCGGCAGGACTTACAGGAACAGGAGCAGGAACAGGAGCGGGATCTCTTGCATCTTATATGTCACCGTATCAAACACAAGTTATTGATACAACTCTTGCAGAATTTGATAGACAAAAAAAGATACAAGAACAAGCAATTGCGCAATCAGCTTTACGAGCAGGTGCATTTGGTGGCGGACGTGAAGGTGTACAACTAGCTGAGTTTCAAGCAGCAAGTGACAGGAATCGTGCAGCAACACAAGCACAATTATTACAACAAGGTTATGGTCAAGCACAAGCTGCAAGACAAGCAGATTTACAAAATAGAGCTGGACTTGCATCACAACAAGCAGCATTAGCATCTGGACAATTAGGTCTTGGCGCTGCACAACAAGGATTAGCTCAATCACAATTAGCACAAGGTGCATTTCAACAAGGGCTTGGTGGTTTTGCACAACAAGCAGCTCAACAAGAAATTGCAGGTCTTGGTGCATTAGGTAGTGTTAGACAAGCACAAGCGCAGGCAGAAGCAGATGCAACTAGACAAGCTGCTCAAATGGCAGCATATGAACCAATGCAAAGAACACAACAATTTGGAACAGGAGTTACAGGATTGATGGGTGGATATCCAGGATCAGTTAGTTATGCTCCAGACGCACCTCAAGCAAGTCCATTATCAAGTGCACTACAAATAGGAACTGGACTAGCAAGTATTTACGGAAACGTTTTTAGATAGGAAAATTATGAGAACTTTAAAAAGACCAATGTTTAGAATAGGAGGCAAGGCCGAAGTAGGTAATGAAGGTATCATGAGTGGTTTAGTTGATAGAGAAGAATTACAAAATGGTACAATAGCACCATTTAATACATTATTAGCTGATACTCCTGGATCTCCATATTATAATAATCAAGTTAGTATGGATAATCTAAGAAGATTTAGAGAATTAGGTATGGGTAATCCATATAGAATGTTATCTGGAAAAGCTGGATTTGAAAGCACACTTGATTACGCACTTAGACCTGCAGAAAAATCGCTGGCTAAAACTTTATATGAATCACAACCAAGAATTAAAGAAAAAAGAGCTGCTGAGGATAAAGTTTTAGCTCTTGAAGAAATGAGAGGCGGCGTTGGTAGAAACTTATTACCACCTAATATTCCAAAAGCAGGAGGAGATCCAGGAGCATCAGACGATGACGAACCAAAAATAGGGGGAGGAGACAAAGACACTGGCTCTAATAATGTAACCCAAGCTGAAAAAAATGCAATTCTTAATGCTAGAGCAAGAGAATTTGAAGAACTATTAAACCCTGGTGCTAGAAAAAGAGTTATCAATAATGCTCTTGCAGCAGCTAGTGAACAGTTTGGTAAGTCTACTGGTAACACTATGCGAGATATAGCAAATGCTATTACTGCAGCAGCTGGTGCAACAGGTAAAATAGATGAAACAAAACAAAAAGCAGCAGAACTTGCAATAGGTGAAAGCATACAAAAAGGTATTGCTAGAGAAAAAGCAGCAACAACTAGACCTAATGCAACTCAATCTTTAATTAATTTTTACAGAGAAGCAGGTTTAGATGATAAACAGATTGCAGACAAAATTAGTAAAACATCTGAGTCTGAATTAGATTATATTAGAGCTTATCCTGTAGCATCTCAAGGAAAAGCAGCGTACGTATCAAACGTTGAAAGTAAAAATATAGATAATTTTGGTGGTGTTTTATCAAACGATAAAAAACAAAGAAAAGAAGAATTAAAAACTCTAAGTCCAGATAAACTTTATTATGATTCTGCACAAGATGCTTATGTTAAAATTGTAACTAAAGAAGACGGAAAAAAAACGGTTCAAATCGTTTCAAAAAGATAGGAGAGTTAAATGGCTTCGGCAGAAGAAATAAACAAACTCTTCGCACAAAGTAAAGAAGACGAACGAGCATTTAATCCACGCAGACTAGAAGAGGTTGAAGACTACAGCGATATAAGTGTATTACAGTCTATGCTTGCAGGTGTAGGTTCTGGTCTTATACAAATTCCAAAAGGTATCATGTCACTAGGTGCAAGTCTCATGGATCTAGGAGCTGGTACAAACAAAGCAGCAGAAATAGAAAAATACTTTGATGATCTTACAACATTGGATGAACAAGCAGAAGCAACAACTGCTGGTAAAATTACAGAAACATTAGTTAACATAGGTTTTCCTGCTGTAGGTGCGTACTCTGCAGGTGCAAACCTTGCAGCTAAAGCATTTCAAGCTGGTAGAGCTGGTAAATATTTTAAACTAACAGAACCTAATTTAGTTAAAGGTGCTAAACAAGCAACTAAATTAAATGCTAGAGGTAAGACTGCACAATTTGTTGTTGGGTCCGCTGCATCTGGTATAGCTGAAGGTGTGTTTATTGGTGATGTAGAACAAGTTGGAACGTTTGGAGATCTGTTAGGTGGACCAACAGAAATAGAAAGAAGCGATGATTATGATCCAACTGTAGAATTAATTAACAGAGTTAAGTTTGGTACTGAAGGTGCTTTATTTAGTGGTATACTAGGTGGTGTTGGTAAAGTAATTAAGAATCTAGCAACAAGAGGTGCTAAGAATAGATTTTCAAATAGTAAAATAGATCAAACTTTAGATAAGATTGCATCGTTTGCAAGAGCAAGAGGTGGCAAGACACAAGAATTTTTTGATCTTGAAAGAAGACAAATTGGTTTAAGAGCACAAGATATACAGCTTGCAAAACAAACAGCTAGAAATTTAGATAAAAAAATAGATGCAATATTTCCTGCTTGGAAAACTATCTCTGACAGAAGTCCATTATATAAAGATAGAAAAGAAGTATTAGAGGAAATGAATGATGTTTTACTTTCTGGTAAACCTAACATTAATAAAGCAGGTAATGTTAAATTTGGTGATGTAGATGCAAGTAAAAAAGCAAAACTTATAAAAAAATTAAGAGGTGTTATTGGAGACGATCCAGATAAATTAAAAAACATTGATGATATATTTGACAACATTACAGCTATTAGAACTGGTTGGGGTGAAATGTTTAGTGCTCTTGGCACAAGAATTACTGGTAAACAATTAAAAGAATTTCAAGGTTTATTTGGTAATAAATTTAAAGATTGGTTAGGACAAACTTATGATGTGTATCAAAATAGATCTTTAATACCTTTTTTTAATTGGAAACCTGCAAGAGAAGCAGTTGAGGCTACTAAAAAAATGTTTATTGAACAAGCTAAAAGAAATGGTGTTAAATTAACTGATGGTGAAGCAGAGTTATATGTTGAAAGACTAGTTAAGTCTGCACAAAAACAAGGTTTACCAAAAGGTTTAAAATTAGACAAAGAAGCTTCTCCATTATTTAAAATGCCAATTTTTAGAAAAGGCACTATTCAAGAAGATTTAGTAAATTTAGATAATAGTAAATTAATAAATAAAAAAGCAAGAAAAAATATAGAAGCTGTATTAGGTAAAACTAAAAACCCAATGCAGACTGTATTAAGTGGTACAACAAGATTATCTTTAATTACAAGACGTAATCAATTTTTTAACGAATTATTAGAACAATCAGATAGATTAGGTGCAGCTAGTTCTACAGGTAGAAAAATGTTTTACACTGCAGATGAAGTAATAGATGGTACAGCTGCGAGAGAATTAAATACAAGTAGATTTAGACAAATTAATTTAGACCCTTCTAAAAAATTAGAAGTAGGATCTACTAATCCACTTAATGGTATGTATGCAATTGATGAAATTGCAGATGCATTAGAAGAAACAAATAAAAATTTATTAGGTGAGGGTTTAACAAGTCAAATATATGCTGGTTTAGTTTTATATCCTAAAGCAACATCACAAATGGCAAAAACAATTTTATCACCAATCACACACATTCGTAACTTTGTGAGCGCTGGTGCCTTCGCAACTGCGAACGGTGTTATACCAGATCCAACAGCTATTAAATTTGCATATCAAGCACTACAAGCACCTTTACCTGGTATGAGAAAACAAAATGAACGATATAGAAAAATGTTACAGTTAGGTGTAACAAATTCTAACGTAAGACTTGGAGATTTAAGGAGCTTAATTGGTGACACTAATCTTGTAGAAAATGCAAGTACAATTGCACCTAGATGGTTAGCAAGATTTGCATCTAAAGCAAGAGGAGTTGGAGAAGATTTATATACAGCTGAAGATGATTTTTGGAAGATGGCTACGTTTTCTGTAGAGTCTAGAAGATTAGGTAGAGCTTATGAAAGAGCTGGAGTTAAAAGAACAATAGACGAAATAGAAGAAGAGGCAGCAGATATTGTAAGAAACAATGTGCCTAACTATGATTATGTATCTGAATTTGTAAAAGGTTTAAGAAAGTTACCGCTTGGAAATTTTGTATCGTTTCCTGCAGAAATTATGAGAACAGGTACAAACATTGCAAGACGTGCTTTAAAAGAAATTAATTATTCTACTGTTAATAACAAAGGTGAAACAGTAAAACCATTAGCAAGAATAGGGTATCAAAGATTAATAGGTATGGCTGCAACTACAGCAGCAATTCCTGCAGGAACAGTTGCAGCATTTAAAACAATACACAATGTAACTAACGAAGAAATGGAAGCGTTGAGAAGATATGTAGCTGATTGGTCTAAAAATTCTACACTGCTTCCTATTAGAGATAAAGAGACAGGTAAATTAGATAAGTATGTAGATTTTAGTCATGCTAATCCATATGATATTTTAATTAGACCTTTTCAAACTATTACTAACGCTGTTGCTTCAGGTAGAGAAGACGAAAACGGTATGATGGATGATTTTTTTAGAGGTATGTTTGATGCTGGTAAAGAAGTTGCATCACCATTTATTTCTGAATCTATTTGGACAGAAGCTATCTCTGATATTTTAATTAGAGGTGGTAGAACTAGAGAAGGTTTTGAAGTATTTAACGAACAAGATTCTGATGGTAACAAAGCGTATAAAATAATGGCACACTTGGTTAAATCACAAGCGCCACTATCTTATCCAACATTAAAAAGATTAAAAATATCATTAAAAAACAAAGATGATCCAGATAGTTTTGATCCACAAGGTAGACAGTTTCAATTTGGTGACGAGTTGTGGGGTTTTGTTGGTGCAAGAAATGTAAAAGTAGATCCTGAAAGAACTTTTAAATACAAGACAGCTGACTTTGTTAGAGGTTCTAGAGATTCTAAAAGATTATTTACTAAAGAAGCATTACGAGGTGGTGTCGTTACACCAGAACAAATTACTGATGCTTATATAAATGCTAACAGAGCTTTGTTTGGTGTTAAAAAAGAATACAAACTAGATATAGATGCAGCAAGAACTTTAGAAATTAACGAAGAAAAATTATATGAATCATTACAAAGAGGTGCATCTAGAAGAGAAATAGGTGCATTAGAAGAAGGGATATTTAGACCATACGAAATTTCAAGAGAAATATATGGAACGATTGCAGAGAACGCTAGTAGATTAGGTGTAGCAGATCCTATGGAAGCAGCAACTCCTGTTATAGGTGCTATCTATGATATGCTGTCAATTGCACCATTATCTTTGGGAGAGTTTCCTGAATTTGAAAATCCATTTAGTATACCAACAGAAGAGCAACCGGTAACATCTAATATATCTGGATTAGCACAAGTTAATCCTCAGTTATTACAACCGCCTGTAACTTCTGTTAATACTCAAATTCCATATTCTCAAATGAATCTTGCGCAAAGAGCTGAGTATGATAAACTAATGAGAGGAATATAATTATGGAATACCCAGGAGTTAGATTAGGACAAAGAGGCGGATTGTATGATCTGTACCAATACTATTTAGGTGGCGGTGATCAAGCAACAGGCGACGAGGGTCCAGTAACAACAGTATCAATGCCAGTAACCACTGGTGGAGGTCAAACTAATTCTATGGGTGTTGATTTAAATAGAATTAGACAACCAACAGGATCACCTTTTAGAACAGATATTCCTAATGTCACAGATACTGGTGAAAAATTTTCTGATTTACCTACAACTGATCCAAGATATATGTCAGAGGCAGAACAAATTTTTTTACAAAACAGAGCTGACGCTGGAGCTTACGCTTATGATAGTCCAATGTATACTGGTGGTGCACCAGGAAACATAACTCAAACAGGGCCTGGAAGAGTATTTACAGAACAAGAACTTATGATGGTAAAAGATCCTAGACCTCAAAGCGAAGATGAAGGTCTTATGGCAAAGATTAGACAAGGTATTTTAGATAACCCTTTATTTGCAACAGCTGCTTCTTTTGCTAATCCTTTTGTAACAGCTGGTAGAGGTATTTTAGATGCTTTTGGTAATATGATTCCAATAAATGCTAGAGCAATTCAAGAAAAAGAAGGTTTAACACAAGGTTTAGCTATTGATGACATAGGTAGAGTAGCATTTCAAGATTTTGGTATTAGAGAGGATGGAACTTATGGTGCATTAAGTAGAGATGATCCAAGAAATATTTTTGCAGGTTTAAATTATAGCATGATTGATCAAGATACTATTAATAAAATGAAAGGTAGGATTAATAAATCAATTGCAAAAACAAAAGATCAGGGAAAAATAAATAATCTTAAAAAAAGATTAAGTATTATAGACGACGCTTGGAACACTAAACAAATGGCTGATTCGGAAGCACAAAAAATAATAAGCAGAAGAGAATATCAAAGAAGAGAAGAGAAAAGAGCAAAAATTCAAAAAGATTTAGCAGCTGCAGGTTTCGGTGAAGCAGGAGCTGTTGGAATAAGTGATGAAATGGATCAACAGATTTTTGATGACTACAGTTATACACCAGGTGGTATAACACAAACAATAGTTCCACCTAGAAAACCAAGGCCAACAATTCAAGATACTAACAGAGATGATAGACGTGCACCTCCTTCTAAAACTAGTAATGTTCCTCAAGGAATAAAAGAAGATACTCCAGGAAGTGGAGAATTTGGTGGCGGATCGACATCATCAAAATCTACTAGTAAATCTACTAGAAGCACTAGCCCTTCTTGGGGTAGAGATTTTCACGGGGCAAACGGAGGGATCGTAGATTTACTATAATGCCTAAAGAAAACGCACTACAAAGAATAGATTCTCATGAAAAACTTTGCAGGATAATGCAAAAACAAACCCACGATAAAATGACAAAATTAGAAAAACAAATTAATAGAATAGAAAGTATTTTATTAGTATCAGTGGGTTCTTTAATTACTGGCATGGCTGGTGTTATTGTTGTGCTATTACAAAAATTGTAGCGCCCATACGTAAGTCCTATATATTCCTATATCCAAGCTTTTAACTCTTCACCCATAACTTTACTTGCAATGTTAATTTTTTTACGCAAAGCTTTTACAATTCTTTCATCTACAGTATCTTCACAGATAATATCAATGTATGTCATAGGTTTAGTTTGACCAATACGATCTATTCTAGCTTCTGATTGTTGTCTTTTTTCTAAATCATAACCATTAGAATAATAAATCATATTACTAGCTGCAGTAAGTGTGATACCATAACCACCTGTTTGAGGTGTGCCTATAAAAAATCTACACTTATCATCATCTTGAAAACGTTTTATGTTTTTCTGTCGTTCATCTTGTGGTGTTAAACCATAATAGTCTACAAAAGAATCTTGACCAAATTCTTCAACAATTGCTTTTATAATCTGTCTTACATCACTTTGCCAGTGAGCCCATATAACAACTTTACCCTCTATCTCATTTAAAACGTTTATTAATTCATCAATTCTATTATTTTTTAATTCTTGAGTTGTACCATCATCTGCTTTGAAATGACCACAGGTTATTTGTTGTAGTCGCATCAACTGTGTCAATGCATTTGCAGTAGTAATCATCTTACCATTTAATATTGCAAGTGCCTGTTTTTTCATTTGATCGTAAACTTTAATTTGATCATGTGTAAGTTGTATAATACGTTTCATAAATGTTTTCTTCGGTAAATCTAAACAGTCATCTTTTAGTACACGATAAGAAAAACCTTTTAACTTGTCAGATAACTCTCCAAGATTCTTGTATCCAGCTACAATTTGCACTGATCTACCACCAAAATGTGCTGTTTTCATAACAGCATATCTAGTTCTAAACGTGTAATAAGAAGCATGGTCCAAGAGCCAAGTGTCAAGGAACTCGCATTGTTTATATAAATCTAGTGGTGACTTTGTTACAGGAGAACCTGTAAGTATTCTTTTATATTTAACATTCTCACCTAAACCTACAATATTTTTTGTACGTTTAGCATCTGGATTTTTAATAGTTGTAGACTCATCTATTGCCATCAAACATTCATGAGAGTTTAAAAATTTAGCAGCAAAATCTACACCTTTTTTAGTAGAAAAGGCCTCTACATTCATAATTAAAATATGTAAATCTGTTTCTGATTTAAACAAAGTATCAAGAATATCTTGTTGTTTTTTGTTAATCATTGCTTGCCACAATACTGCCTTTTTTTCAATATGGTCAGGCATATGTGTAGGTATTTCTGCGCTATACCAATTTTTATAAACACCTTTTGGTGCAACAATTAAAGCACCATTAATTTTACCTTTATCATAAAGCATTGATATATTGTCTATTAATACCTTAGATTTACCTGTTCCCATTTCCATAAAATATGCAAATGCTTTTTTATCCCAGGACATTTCTAACGCTTTAAGTTGATGAGCGTATGGCTTAGTCTTAAATTTATAATTCATAATTTTTCTTCTTTCTAGTTGACAATATAATAGTAAAGACCTATATTGTCAAGCATGAAAGATAATATAGTTTACGTCATACAGGAAATACCTGGCACGAAAACCGGTAACCCTAAAATAAATATTATGGGCGCATCAAAATACGGTGAGTTTAAATTTTTATTACCAGAGTTATCTCAAATTATTTTTTCACCAGGACCCTTAATATATAAATTAAGAACGTTGTTAAAAAATTTTACAACAGATGATTATTTATTATTAACTGGAGATCCTGCAATTATAGGTGTTGCCTGTTCTATTGTTTCTGATATGACCAATGGTAAATACAATTTGTTAAAATGGGACAAACAAGAAAGACAATACTACCCAATAGAAATAAACTTATATGAAAGAGGAAAGATAGATGAGTGAAAACTTACAAAAAATGTTTGTTGAGGATGCACCTCAACAAGTTAATGAACTAAATAATGTTGAATCATTATCTAGTTATGTAATTCAACTGCAAAAATTAGAAGACGAAATAAAAGCAGATGAAGAAAAATTAAAACAAAAAAAAGACGCTGCAGATAAAATATCTGAACAAGTTATTCCAGAGATAATGGAATCTATGAAACTTAAAACCATGAAGTTACACGATGGTTCAGCGATTGAAGTAAAAGAAATTTATAGTGCAACAATTCCTGTTGATAAAAGGGAAGGTGCATTTAACTGGCTTCGAAAAAACGACCTGGGTGATTTGATTAAAAATGAGATCACTGTTTCCTTTGGTCGAAACGAAGATAACAAGGCGCGTGAATACGCTAACCTTGCCGAGAGTAATGGGTATCAACCTCAACAAAAATTGAAAGTTGAACCCATGACTCTCAAAGCATTGTACAGAGAACGAGTTGAAGGGAAACAAGACTTGCCATCTGAACATTTTAATCTGTTTAAGGGAAACAAAACAAAAATAACAAGGAGTAAATAACATGAGCGAAGAAACAAGAGACGTAGCAAACAAACAAGGTGGCGCAATAGCAACTTTAGATTTTGTATCAGATTCAGGAATGGGTCTTGAAACAATTGAAAAAAATGATCTTGCATTACCTTTTCTGAAATTACTGCAAAGTGGTTCAGATGAAACTAAAAAGAAACATGCAAAGTATGTTGAAGGTGCAGAAGCCGGTATGTTCTATAATACAGTTACTAAAAAATTGTATAATGGAGAAAAAGGAATAGAAGTTATTCCTGTATTCTACAAGATGACATATCCTGAATGGGCTCCCTTTGAAAAAAGAGAAGGAAGACCTGTGCATAATGACAGAGGACCTGACATTATGGGTAAAGTAACTCAAAATGATCGTAACAAAGATATGTTGGATAATGGTAATGAAATTATCAAAACAGCAAATTATTTTGTAATCATTAAAGGAGATAAAACTGAAAAAGCTTTATTGACCATGAAGTCTACTGGATTAAAAACAAGCAGACAATGGAACTCTTTAATGGAAGATCAATTTGAAAATGATCCTAAGACAGGAAAAGCTGTACCAGCTCCAATGTTTTCTAGAGTTTATAAATTAAATTCTGTTGAACAAACCGGGAGTTTTACTTGGCATACATATAATGTTAATCTGCTTAAAAAAGTAGATGATGCCGCGCTTTATACAATGGCTAGGGATTTTCATAACTCTATAAAAGGTAGTCAGCAAAAATCTGCTGATGCTATTCAAGAGGAATCTAACTACTAATTCTTTCGCGAGAAAGATAGGAGCGGTAAAGCGAGAGTGGAGCCGCTCCGACCCGGGATCTATATGTTTGATGAGTTTATAAAATTATTTACAGGTTACCAAGGTGATTTTGGTATTGCTGACATGTCATCTGCTGAAATGGACGCAGAAAAAAATAAACTCAAACCTAATTACGAATGGGCAGGAAGACCTATAACACAAGGTGATTATAAAGATCACATTGAAGGTAAAATATCTATTGGCATACAACCATGTAGACTAGACAAAACAGTTCAGTTTGGTTGCATAGATATTGACTCAAAAGATTATTCTAACTTTAATGTTGAACATTACTTATCTTTGTTTCAACAATACAAATTACCATTAATACCCATACTATCAAAGAGTGGGGGTTTGCATTGTTATTTGTTCTCAGAAGAACCAATACCAGCTGTAGATTTAATCTCAGCATTAAAATCTTTTTTAATGCCTTTGGGATTAGATCCTCAAACAGAAATTTTTCCAAAACAGAAAGAATTAAAGGAAGATGACAAAGGAGATATAAAACCAGGTAACTTTATAAACTTACCTTATTACAATAACGGTAGCACAAAGAGATACGCAATAGATAAAAATAATACTCCATTAGATTTAGAACAATTTATAAAATTTGCTAACGAAAATAAAATTAATAAATCTGACTTAGACAGACTTGTAGAGGAAACATACAAAAACGTATTACTTGGGACTAATCCAGAGTTTGATGATGGCCCACCATGTTTGGCATTATGTTCAAAAAGAAAGTTAGATGATGGCAGAGATAGATTTATGTATAATTATATGGTCTTTGCTAAAAAGAAATATAAAGACAAGTGGCCAGATCAAGTTTCAAATGCAAATTATAATTATTTAGAATTTCCTTGGGATAAATCTAAATTAGATTCTAAGATAGCTGCATGGAAAAAAGATACTGCAGGTCATACTTGTTATGAAGATCCAATACATAGTAAATGTATGCGTACACTTTGTTATTCAAGACCGTTTGGCGTAAAATCAGATAGCATAACAATGTTTCCTGAAATATCTGATTTTCAAATAATAATGTATGCAGAACCAGAATATCATTTTAATGTAGAATTACCTGATGGTAACAAAGCAGGTGTGGTCGCAAGTCACAGAAGATTAATTACGAAACAAACAGAATTGTTAGATTTAATTTGGGAGCAAACAGGTATCTACCACGAGCCATTAAAACCAAAAGATTTTAGAGCTAAACTTACAGAACTTAGAAAAAATTCTACAAAGATAGAACCACCTGCAGGCACACAAATACAAGATAGATTAAAAGAAGAGTTATATCAATATTGTGTTAATGGACCAAGAGCTCAAAAAAGAATACAGATTAATAGTGGATCATGTTTAACAGAAGAAGGATATCATTATTTTAGATTTAATTCTTTTATAGATCATTTAGGTTCTAGTTGGAAAATACCTGAAGAAAGAATTGCACAAAAGATGAAAGATAAATGTAATGTTGAATTTAATCATTCATTAAATGTAGATGGTAAGACAGTAAAAGTATGTAGACTTAAACAATTACATATAGATAAAATTGAATATAAACCTGTTGAAAGAAAAGAAAGTAATTACTAATGAGATATAAAGTTGTAGGGCCACCAGGCACAGGTAAGACTAGAAGGTTATTAAATGAAGTTAAAAAGTATGTAGACAAAGGTGTGCCTCTAAGTCGTATAGGTTATTTTGCTTTTACTAGAAAAGCTGCAGGAGAAGCAAGAGACAGGTATCTAGATAAAAACAAAGATTTAACTAAAAAAGATATACAATATTTTCAAACACTGCATTCATTAGCATTTAATCAATTAGGATTAAAAGAAGAAAATGTTATGCAAGATGAAAATTACAAATCCATAGGTGACACATGTGGTATTCAAATAAAGTACGCATCATATGAAACCAATAATTGGAATGGTGTTTTTACGTCAGACAGTGAGTATCTTAGTTTAATTAATTTAGCCAGAGTAAAACAAATAAGCACCATGAATCAATTAGATTTAAATGAACATCTTTCAAGAATTGAAAGAGATAAACTAGATGCAATAGACAAAGAAATTATTAGTTACAAAAATATATATGGACTTATTGACTTTAATGACATGATACAAAAATTTTTAGACAAAGGTAAAACTCCAGAATTTGATGTTATGTTTGTAGATGAAGCACAGGATTTGTCATTAATACAGTGGTCTATGATTAAAAAAATAGAAGAAGATACAAAATGTGATGTATGGATTGCAGGAGATGATGACCAAGCTATATTTGGTTGGGCTGGCGCAGATGTTGATTCTTTTATTAATTGGGAGGCAGAAGAAATACCATTAAAATATTCAAAAAGAGTGCCGAGTAGTATACAAAAAATTGCATTAGATGTCATCAATAGAGTGCGAGATAATAGACTTGACAAAGAATATTTTCCTAAAGATGAATCTGGAAATATTTTTCAAGTATATAAATTATCTGACATTAATATGTCAACAGGTGACTGGTTAATTTTAACTAGAACTAAATCATTGTTAAAACCAATACCAACTTATTTAAAAAAGAAAGGTTTATTTTTTGAGTCTGCACAGGGAAATAGTATTGGAAAAAGTTTGTACGAAGATATACAATACTGGTCACAATTACAAAAAAAAGTAACTCTTCCTGAAATACAATTACAAAGAATTAAAGAAAGAATAAAAGGACCAATGAATCTTTCATTAAAGTGGTATGATGCGTTTAATAATGTATCAGATAGTCAAATAAATTATATGAAACTATTATTACTTAATAATGAAAATCCAACGAAAGACGCAAGAATAAAGGTATCAACAATACACGGAGCCAAAGGTGGTGAAGCAACTAATGTTGTTTTACTTTTAAATGAAACTGCAAACACAATTAAAGGAGCAAAAAAATCTATACAAAAACAAGATGAAGAATATCGTGTTTGGTATGTAGGTTTAACAAGAACTATGAAAAATTTATATTTAATAAAATGTTTAAACAAATCAAAGGAGTTTAAGATATGAGTGCGTATAAAAAACAAGTTGGTGGTTCTCACTACAAAGATATGAAGATTCAAGCAAGTCAATTTATAAACGAGAACAGGTTGCCATTTGCTGAAGGATCGGCTATAAAGTATATATGCAGGCATGCACTGAAAGGAAAAGAACAAGACATAGATAAAGCAATACATTATCTAGAAATGATAAAAGAGAGAGATTATAAATGATATTTAAAGCACAAACAGAGTGGGTAAAACCTACTGAGTTTCCAGATCTTAGATTTTGTGATGAGATTGCAATAGATTTAGAAACACATGATCCAGAATTAAAAACTATGGGAACAGGTTCTGTAGTTGGTAAAGGTAAAGTTGTAGGCATTGCAGTTGCAACAGATGGCTACTCAGGATATTTTCCATTCGATCATGAGGGTGGTGGTAACCTTGAAAAAAGTAAAGTATTACAATGGTTTACAGATATTTGTAAAACTACATCTACTAAAATTTTTCACAATGCAATGTATGATGTCTGTTGGATTAGATCTATGGGCATACAAATAAATGGAATTATAGTTGACACTATGATTGCAGCATCACTTGTAAATGAAAATAGATTTAGATACGATCTTGGATCATTGGGTTGGGATTATTGTGGTCATGGTAAAAATGAAACAGAATTAAATAATGCTGCAAAAGAATGGGGTGTAGATCCTAAAGCTGATATGTGGAAACTACCAGCAATGTATGTTGGTAATTACGCTGAACGTGATGCAGAATTAACTTTTAATTTATGGAAGGTAATGCAAAAAGAAATAAATGACCAAGATCTAAAAGCTATTTTTGAATTAGAGACAGAACTTTTTCCTTGCCTAGTCGATATGCGTTTTTTAGGAGTAAGGGTAGACGTTCAAAAAGCTCATAAACTAAAGCAGCAGTTAGCTGAACAAGAAAAAGAATTATTACAAAAAATAAAAAAAGAAACACAAGTAGATGTTCAAATATGGGCTGCAAGGAGCATTGAGAAAGTTTTTCAAAAACTTTCCCTACCATACGACCGAACCGAAAAAACAAATTCTCCATCATTTACTAAAAATTTTCTTTCTTCTCATGAACATCCTTTAGTTAAATGTATATCAAAAGCAAGAGAGATTAACAAGGCACATACAACATTCATAGATACAATTATAAAACACGAACATAATGGTAGGATTCATGCAGATATTAATCAAATTAGATCTGATACTGGTGGAACAGTAACCGGAAGGTTTTCTTATTCTAATCCTAACCTGCAACAAATTCCTGCTCGCAACAAAGATTTAGGACCGATGATTAGATCCCTATTCATTCCTGAGTCTGGTTGCGATTGGGGATGCTTTGATTATAGTCAACAAGAACCAAGACTCGTAGTGCATTATGCATCCCTTGATCAAGACACAAGTGTCTTTAATGTTAAAGATTCTTACGAAGATGGTGATGCAGATTTTCATACTATCGTTGCTAAGATGGCAGACATACCACGAGGAGCTGCTAAAACAATTAATTTAGGGTTATTTTATGGTATGGGTAAAGCTAAACTTCAAGCTGAACTTGGTGTATCAAAAGAAAAAGCAGAGGAGTTATTTACAATTTATCATGAAAGAGTTCCTTTTGTTAAAAAATTAATGAACTCAGTAGCTAACAGAGCGCAACAACGTGGACAAATAAGAACTTTACTAGGAAGACTTTGTCGTTTTCATTTGTGGGAGCCAAATAGTTTTGGTATGCATAAAGCATTACCTTTTGAACAAGCAGTCCAGGAACATGGACCAGGTATCAAGCGTGCTTATACATACAAAGCTTTAAATAAATTAATTCAAGGATCGGCCGCGGACATGACCAAAAAATCCATGTTAGAGCTTTATAAGGAAGGTATTGTCGCACACATACAAGTGCATGACGAGTTGGATATTTCTGTAGAAGATGATAAAAAAGCTAAACATATAAAAGAAATTATGGAATCCGCAGTTGAACTAGAGATACCTAACAAAGTAGATTATGAATCTGGAAAAAATTGGGGAGAAATAAAATGAGGAGTATTAATGTCTTATTTAAATGCAAACATACCAGTAGAGTATGCACAAATACGAAGGGAATATTTATATGATCTTAAAAAACACCATGGAGAAGTTGAAGACTGTATTATCTTTGGTCTTAGCTCTATTGCAGGCCATGCTATTTTATTCCATGCGATTATGGAGAATGGCGCTATCTTTTATCGTCTCCCGATATCTGCCTTCATACAGAGAAATTTTAGACCGGAAGATGTTCCTAAACGTAGACTTGATGAACTTCAGTTATGGAATTGTTTTAGCTATTATCCTTCTGTTCATATTTGGGATATTTTAGGCGGCACATCAGGTAAGTACATCGGTAAAGATAAAAAGTGGCATCACGGTAATTATTTATTTACCGTTGACTTTGCACATCCAGAGAGTAATATACTTGACGTCGAACATTCTGAGATACCGCACGAACATAAGTGCGCGCACATAATTGCTTTAGATGATGGCAACTATGCAGCACAACCTAACAATAGATGTATATGGGACATACCTTCTTTTACAGTAAAAGATGATATTCCTGATTGGAAAGTACAAACATCAGAATGGAACGTAGAAGAAACAGGTAAATGGAGAACAGAAGATACCGATAATTTCTTTTATGAAATGGAGGAAAAGAAAAATGATTAAAAGAGTAATAAATAGAGCAGCAAATCTTTGGAGAAGATGGGTTGTAGCACCAATAAAAAAAATTTGGAATTGGTTAATAAGTTGTATTAAGTAATATGAGTTCATGTAATACATGTTTTCACCCTTGTCATTGTGGTGAAGATAACAATTTACATGCAGACGAATATGGAATTTGCACCTGTGAAGAATGCAAGTGTGAAAAAGATTTAGATAAAACATACGAAAACGAGGTTAAAAAAAATAATGGAGGTTAGTAGGATGAACTATTATTTTACAGGTATATTAATTATTTTAATGACCTTATTGGCTTTTTGTGTAAGACCGGCTCAAGCAGATTCAACACAGCACAATACATCAGGATCTAACACAGCAATTGAAGGTGGGTATACGTCAACTGCTACAACTACATATGAATCAGGTTCTACAAGCACATCAACTACAACAAACACTACAAATTCAGATATAAAATCTTCACCACCATCAGCATCTGCACCATCATATAATTCTATGACTCAAGATGTTTGCGCTGTTGGAGTTTCTGCAGGAATTCAAACTTTTGGTATTGGTCTATCAGGTGGTAAACATGTAATTGATGAAAATTGTGAAAGATTAAAATTAGCAAGAATACTAAACGACTTTGGTATGAAGGTAGCAGCAGTTGCTATTCTTTGCCAAGATGAACGTGTGTTTGAGTCAATGATACAGGCCGGCACTCCATGCCCTATTGATGGTAGAATTGGAAAAGAAGCTCAAGCATTGTGGTCTAAGTATGATCATGAAAGACCAGACTATGATTTGTATGTAAAACGTATGAAAGCTAGAAAAGACAAAGAAGAAAAAATAGCTAAAGAAGCAGCATTAATAGAGAAAAAAAGAATTGAAGAAGAAGCTAAAATGACAAAAGAATTGGAAGAACAAGACAAAGAAGCTGCAAAAGAAAATTTAAAAAACTTAAAAAACGTTAGATGATTGATAGATTTTTATTAAAATTTTTTGGTGGATTAGACTGGATTTCAGAAAAAATAGAAGGTTTATTTGCACCACGTTGTAAATGTGGTAAGAAAAAGAAAAAAAATGCCTAGACCTGTACGTAAATGGATAGTAAGATTAAGAATGTGGTGGGCTGATATAAGAGGACATCATGGTAAAAAATGGAACTATGAACCCTCTAAAAATTATATGAGGAAAAAATGAGTAATAAACCACTTAACATATCGGAGTCGGCTGCCGTGCAGATGCCGATGAAGACGGTTGCTAGTCTGATTGTGCTCGTTGCAGCCGGCGTGTTCGTATACGCAGAGCTAACTTCAAGATTAGTATCGTTAGAAACTTCACGTGAGTTGTTTGAAAATGATTTGCTCAAAAAAAGTGAACAAGTCCCCGTGGACCAAGAACAACATTTTTTATTGGAAGATCTTTATAAGTCCGTAGAAAAAATGGAAGAAACTCAAGAAATGAATATGACTAACAAAGTTAATATAGAATTTTTAAGAGAACAATTAGACAAAGCATTATCTGATATTGAAGATTTAAAAGACAAAGTAAGAGCAAACGGAAAGGCAGCGCACTAATGCCCGAGTTAGTTATAGCTTTACTTATGATAGTAGGAGGCGAGATTAAGGAGGCACGTATCCAGACTTCAATGTCTGAGTGTTTAAAAGGATCTCGTGTTGCTAAACGTCAATTAAAATCTAATAGTAATGTTAAGTATCAGTGCATAAAATCTATGGCAGAATTAGAGTCAAATATTGATGGATCTTTATCTATTAAAAAACTTATACTAAAATGATTTGGTTAACAATAATGATAATAGGAGCGGGATATGCGTTTTATCGTGTTAATAAGTTTGCTGACGATGTTAACCCTTACAACTTCAGCAGAAGAGATAACAACAAATAATTTACTTCCTAATGCAGGAGATGGTGTAGACTGGAACTCTAGTTCTACAGATCAAATTAATCCTGGGAGCTCTGGATATGTTTCTAATGGTTCTGATTTAAATGGTTTTACTGTTACTTGTTCTGCTTCTCAATCTAATTGTGGTTATAAACATAACGTGGGTGGAGATTTTGAAGTTACTGGCACTGCAACATTATCTGTAGATGATATTGCCTTAACTAACAATACTCGTACCCAAGAGATGTTAGACAATGGTATTACTCTTAATAACTACATAGACATTGCAAACTGTGATCATGAAGCTGGTAACTGTGAAGGTGATACTGGAAATACAGATTCACACACTATAACAATTGAATTAAAAAACTCAAGTGGCACGGTATTATCAACCACAACTCAAACAAGAACAGATATAGATGGCTTTAAAGGAAACTGTAATGGTTATCCAACATCTTCTTCTACAGGTCTTTCAGCTGACTGTGGCCAATACAATGATCAAGTTATTTATAATAATTCAGGATCTAATAAAGTAGATTGGTCTTGGACTGGCACTGATAATAATACAGGTACAGCAAGTAGAGGCGGACCAAATCTTTTAGGTGCTAAACTTACAATGACTTACGATAATACTGTATTGAATGAAGATACGTCAGATGCACTAGAAGACGTTGAAGAAGCATTAGAAGATTTACAGGACGAAGTTTTTGAAGACATGGAAGAATTTTTCTTTGAAGAAGAAACATTTACTTTTAACGAAGAACCACAATTTGAAATGGAAATGCCAATGGAGATGGAAACATTCACATTTGCAGAAGAATTTATTGAAGAATTTTTTATGGAGATAGATGAAGAATTTTTTACAGAAGAAGGTATGTCATTTGAAGATGGCCCAATGATTGTATTTGCAGATGATGAAATGATGGAGGAAATTTATGAAGAGACAGAAGAACTTGTTGCAACATTCTTACCAATGGTTTCTGAAGAAGAGGAATTTTCATATGAAGAATCGTTTATCGAATCAGATGGACCCATATTCATGGAACCAACCGAGGATGGAGAAAGTTTCGCTACAGAAACATTCCAAGAAGAAGAGATAATAGAAGAAGAGCCTATGATGACTGAAACATTTCAAGAAGAGGAGATAATAGAAGAAGAAATACCAGAAGAGGCACCTACAGAAATGGCTGAAGAAGAAATAATAGAAGAAGAAAATACTGAAATGGCTGAAGAAGAAGTTATTGAAGAAGAACCTACTCAAATGGTACAAGAAACTAATGAAGAAAAAGAAGAGGAAATTAAAGAAGAGAAATCTAATAGCGAGACTCCTAAGAAGTCCGCTGTTCAGACTAAGAAGCTTGCCAAACAAAAAGCTATACAACAGAAAAAAGCTATCATCAAAAATCTTGCAAGAATAATGGATAAAGTTGACAAAGACATTAAGGATATTTCTAAAAATTTAGCGGTAAAGAATATCATAAAAATGGAGGCAATGACAAGCGAACAAGCATCATTAAATGCGTATGCAAATACACAGTTTTATAAGCCAAAAAACATATATTTAGATCAATTACCTATATTTGATAGTAGATTAATATATGCAGATAAGAGTCTTGCAACTTATATTCAAAATGATAAGATGGAAATCAAAGCACGTAAGCTTCAAGAAATTAAATCTAGAAAACAACAGATATTAATGGAGTTGGAGGTACTTAAAAATGGATAAGAATAAAAAAAACAAAGTAAAAAAAGTAATTAAAGCTTTGAAGAAAGCTTCTAAATCACATGCTGGTCAAGCTAAAGTATTAAAGAAAGTGATGAAAAAATAATGGATAAGATTAAAAATCAATTAGCAGGAGTTGCAGCACTATTAGGTGTTATTGCAGCAATAGGTGGTGGGTTTGTAAAGTATGGTGAGATCGTTACAAAATTAGATGCACTAGAATCACAAGAACATTCAGTTGTTGATACATCAGGTATTGAAAGTAAAATTGCTGTGTTAGAAGAAAAAGTTAACAAATTAGAAAATATCGACACATCACATAGTCATGATTTTGTAAAGCACGATCATCCAGTTGATCATAGCCACACTAAACCTATGGTTAATTCTAAAGAAATAGAATTACTAAAAGTACAGATAGAAGAATTAAAAGTATCAACTTCTAATCCATTAGCAAACTAAAAAATTTTTCATGCAATTATCGAAACACTTTAAACTTGAAGAAATGACTAAGTCAATGACCGCAACGCGGAAAAACATTGATAACTCTCCAGGATCTGGAGATATAAAAAATTTAGAAAATGTGTGTTATGAAATATTAGAACCAGCTCGTGCACACTTTGATAAACCAATAACTATTACATCGGGCTACAGGTCTGAGGCGCTGTGTGAGGCAATAGGATCGAAAAAGACGTCGCAGCATGCAAAGGGCCAGGCGGTTGACTTTGAAATTGCTGGTGTTCCAAATATTCAAATTGCTTACTGGCTTTCTAATAACGTAGATTTTGACCAATTGATACTCGAGTTCTACAACAAAGATGATCCAGCAGGTGGCTGGGTTCACGTGTCATACAATGAGGCTGGTGCTAATAGAAAACAAGTGCTCACTTATGATGGTAAAAGCTACGAAAACGGACTCCCAGAGATGAAATGGAGTGGGGGAAAAGTTGTCGGATAGAAGCAATTTATTTGCAGAAATAATCAGAAGAGCAAAAATGGTAGATGGTGTTTGTCCACATTGTTCAGAACACACATTATTAATATCTGTAGTACAAGATTATTACAGATGTTTAAATTGTGGCGGAGATATTGAGCAAAAAATAAACGGTAAAATCAGTTATTTACCAGTAGATTTAGCATTAAAAGAAACAAAAGGCGATGGCAAAAAAATCTAAAAGTTTATACGCAAAAATGGAGCACGAACCAGTATTTCACAAAACTTCAATTGGACGCAACCCTAGCTTGTGTAAAATGAACAAATCCCGTCGGCGTATGTTTAAAAAATATCGCGGCCAAGGCAGATAGGGGTTGACAAATATCCCTGGATATCCTATATATACAGAATGAAAGGAAAAATATGACACAATTAACAGACGAGCACTTTGAATTACATAGTGCAAATAAAGATAGAAAATATCAATCTGAGCAAAAACTAAAAGCTAGAATAGATATATTAGAAAAAGCATTGGAAGATATACATAAAATATTAAAGGAGGCTTATGAAAACAGTTACTCTAAACGTTAATGGTATATCACAAGGACAATGGTCTACATTTATACTGGAATTAAATTTAATGAAGAAGGCATGGAAACCTTATGGTGTGAATGTAGAATTAAAAACACATTCGTTAAAAAGAATAATAGAGAAAGGAACAAACAATGGTGAAAACAACAGACCATATAGACGAGTTAGCAAATATGTGGCAACAAACAAAAGATCCTAAATACAAAGATCTTTGGTATAAATATATAAAGGAGTTTGCAAATGGACTTAATACTATTGAACGACGGAGTGTATCATCTAGTAGAAATAACAAAAGAGATGACCAAAGGTATAGAGTTATTAAGTGAAGTAGATTGTTTTGATCTTTGTGATATATTAAGGTTGCATTTAACAACCTATTATGATTATCCAATCAATGCCCATGTTATGAAAGATGGCACGGGTGATTTTTATGGGTGTATTTGTAAATAGAATTATAAGACCGTTAGTAGGCGTCCAAGTCCAGCAGTATTGCGTTCCACTGTACGTCCGCGATGACCTGAAAGGGTAGCAACGAAAGCGGCGCCAGCTACGTTAGTACGTGCACGGAAAGCGTAGGGGCCGAATGAATTATAGTCTTAATACTTTATGCGCAAACCATTTTATTAAATTTTTTATGTGATGATTTAAATATTCATTAAAAAAATATCTTATGAATCTTACAATTATAAGAATAGGACTAGATAAAACATCAAAAGCAATTAAACCTACATCAACAAATAAATCTATCCAATGGTCAACAGTGGACCATTCTTTGAACCGTTGCCATTTATTTTTAGTCCATTGAATCATATAGTGCTTTGTTCTTTACAATCAAAAGCAGTAAATGCTTTATGTTCTTCAACAAAATTTGAACCCATAGCTTTTAAAAATTCACCAGAATAATCGTAGCCATAAAGAATACATTCATTATAAGTTTTAAACTCATAAAAAGGTGTGGGCATAGGTTTACATTCGTTACCAGGAATCCCACTACAAACCACCATTATTAAAATAAATTTTATCATTGACTTTTGGTATTAATCTCCTATATAGTCATTATAACTAAATGAAAGGAACAACATGACTGATATAACTAAATATAGAAACGTTTCACTTACCAAAGAAACATACTCTACTTTAGAGAAATTGTCGAAGGTATTATTGCCTGATGCAAAATTATCTATATCAAAAACAGTAGAGTCTATTGCAAACGAAAAAGCAAAAAAACTAAATGGTAAAATAAAGGATAAATAATGTTTACATTGAATGAAGAACAAAGAAAACAATTACTACAATATTTATGGCAAAAACCTTATGGAGAAGTTGCAACACACATTGCAATGCTTTTATCACTAAAACCCGTAGAAAAAAAAGATGACAAACCAAAAAAAGATTTGTCCTAATTGTTTTGGTAATGGATTCGTTAAAGTTAAAGAATCCATTAACCGAATTGATGACGTTATACAATGTGTAGTCTGTAACTCACAAGGCGAGGTACATGACAAAGAGTATGATGAGTATTTTAAAATATACAAAATACTAAAACCATCCGATGCGTAAGAGCAGACACTGGTTAGAAATTGACCAAGATTCAGTTGAAGTAGAAATTAGAGACGAGGATCATGTATCAAGGGACAATCAAGAGTTTGGACACACGGGTGGTAAGAAAGTTATACAAAAAGATAATAAACGAGTACCGCGATTCAAAACAAAATTAGAAGAATTAATTTGGATTGCACAACAAAAAGAAAAAAAATAAATTTAGGAGTATAATGGAAGAAAGTAATATAGCCTATATTGCTGGATTGTTTGATGGTGAAGGTTGTATCCAATACAAACAATACATGCGAAAAAGAAAACATAATAAAAAAGCATACCCAACATGGTCTATTAAGATGGAAGTAGCTATGACTGATAAATCTGTTTTGATCTGGATGTGTGAAGTTTTAGGTGTTGGCACTGTGACAGAAAAAAAATATAAGACTGCATACACTGTTGGTTGGAAAAAACAATGGCGTTGGCGATGTAGCCATCAACAAGCATATTATGTTGCAAGATTGATTTGGCCTTATGTACATGTTAAACTACCTGGCGTGCAAAAGATTATAGATCATTATGCTGATAGAAAGTTAAAAGTTATGAACAGTAAAGTTGTATCTCTAGATGAGTACAAGGAATCTATGAGTTTAGAATGAAATGGAATAAATTATATAAGTACCCGGCATCAATGCGGACGTCTATTGAAGGTAAAAGACATTACGAGATAACTGGTAAAAAGTTACCGTCGGTGACTACAATTTTATCAGCAACCAAATCGCAAGAAGCTATAGACTCGATCAATAGATGGAAGGCGCGGGTGGGCGAGGATCAGGCGACAAGAGTCAAGGATCAAGCAGCCTCGCGCGGAACCAACATGCACTATCACTTGGAAAAATATATCTTAGGAGAAGGACACAAGGACCTAACAGACGAGGGTCAGGTAGCAGGCGACATGGCTCAAGTGATAATTGACAAGGGTTTATGCGATCTTTCTGAAATATGGGGCAGTGAGGTTACCCTATATTACCCGGGTTTATATGCAGGTGCTACAGATTTGGTTGGTGTATATGATTATGAAGACTCAATAATAGATTTTAAACAGTCCAATAAACCAAAACGTAAAGAATGGATAGAAGATTATTTTATGCAGCTAGGAGCATATGCTATGGCTCACAACCAGGTTTATGACACCGAAATTACTCAGGGTGTGGTCCTGATGTGTACACCAGACAATTATTTCCAAAAATTTCAAATAAAAGGCAAGGAGTTTATCAAATATCAACATAAATTCCTAGAAAGACTCAACAAATATTATAATGATTCTAAACTGGACAAATAAGGCAACATTGCCACATTTAAAAAGTGAGGTTTTATGCGGTTCATCACCACCTATAGGTTTTTTGAAATTATTAAATTTGACAAAACCCTTTAGAAAAAGAGAGGTGATCTGGCACTTTGGTGATCAGCAAGGAATACCAACGTTTTTTGAAGACAGGGGCCGCGAGGATACTTTGGATTCGATTTTTGCATTTAAAATTCTGGAAAACCTATAGGCCTGATGCTATAGAACCCTATGCCCAAGAAAAGAAAACTTAATACAATCAATAAAGTCAATAATGATATACCATTTCCAAAATACAGAGTGGAATGGGTTGACTGTGTTAGTGATTCTGGATGGGCTGATGAAAAACAATTTAATAAAATGAAATTAGCTAGACCTGTAAACGAAGGTTGGTTATACGAAAAGACAAAAGATCATATTAAAATATTTGCTTCTTACGATAAAGATGAAGATGGGATTACTTTTGGAGATCGGACGATGATTCCTCGTCAATGGGTGAAGAAGATGACGAAACTTTCTTAATTTTAGGTAAAATTTTTTCATCTATATTTTGTTGAGTCTCACCATCAATTAACGGTGAGTATTCTTTTAAGATAGTTGCAAGTTCTTTTCTCATATCTTCAACACTAGATTTTTTAATATCACCAGTTAGTATCATTTTCTGTTCAATATACAGTCCACCAGCCTTACCACGTGCTACTTCCGCATTAGTGGCCGCAGACCATGCCTTAGACTTTCTTGCTTCATCTCGTAGTCTACCAAGCTCAGTAAGATGGCTTTCTATATCAATCTTAAACTTCTGTTGATTATCTTCTCTTAACTCACCTATATATTTTACAACCAATGGAAATTTTTGGGGGTTCTGTAATTCTGATGCTGTAATTCTAGCTCTATCTTTTTCATATCCAGCTGCAACAGCACATTCATATGCATGCATACGTCCCTCATTAGTCACCAATAAGTTGGCAAACTTTAGTTGCATTTCGGTTAATCTTTTAGGTACTCCCATAACTTGACTTTTAACGTAACATAACGTAATAGTCAACTACATGATAAATGCGAAAGAATTAGCTAAACAGCTGGATAACTTTTTAAAATCACCTACATGTCAAAATGCTAGGGTACAAGTTAAATTACCAAGAGGTGAGTTTCATTCACCAGATGGTCATTTTGATATTCATTCCATTACATTATTTGAAAATAATATAATTGGTGCAAGAGAATCCCACAGATTAGTAATTGAAATCTCTGCAGAAAATTGGAGAATGGGTTCTGTTAAAAAGAAAAAATCGTAAACACTTGTTACGTCGAAAAATTGATGGGACCAGAAGCAAAATTTTATCAATATTGGAAGAAAAATACACCTAACATTTCGTATACAAGACTTGAAAATACTAGTAGTTTAGGTACGCCAGATGTGTTGGCATACAACAAAAAAGGCACATTTTTTACCATTGAATTCAAAGTAACAAAACGTAACAAACTAACCTTTTCACCACACCAAATTGCGTTTCACGTGAAACATCCACAGCATAGTTTTATCTTAGCCAAGGCCCTCGTTACCGGCTGCTTGAAACTTTATACAGGAGACAAGATTCAGGAGCTTGTTGACTCAGGCTTGTTGCTTGATGGTTCTGCAACAGGGCTTGATGCTTGTCGCTTGTTGCTTGAAGATTTAGCTTGATGGTTCTTGCTTGAAGATTCTGGCAGCTTGTTGCTTGAGGCTTGTTGTTTCTGGAACTCTTTGGCCCTCTTGCGCATTTCCTGGTAATATTTAGGGTGTTTGAATACAAGCATTATTTTAGTGTTTCCCGTATTGTATATTTTTAATTTCTTTATTCCAGCAATTTCTGCAGCTGCCACACTGGCCGCTCTGATCTGGTGCTGGACACGTCCTGTCTCCAGGCTTCGTTGAGACTGTAGACGTATGCGGCCAGCTCTTCACAGCTGGTTGATCAATCATTGTGCCAGAGAACCTGATCACCAGGTTTGAAGGCGCGCGCTCAATATATTTCTTTGTCCACGCTTCGCGCGTTGGCATCCAGTGCTTAATGTCTGGCGTCCTCCTGCAAATCTCAAAAATTTTTGCAAGGTGTCTTAAGTCTTGGACGTCTCCGGCGTCGTGCCATCTAAAAAATTTGTGCTTGCTAACCGCGTAACTGTTTATTTTTGTTGTCATAGCCTGAACCCAAAGCGGATGACGTATTGATTTTAATCTTTTATATTGCGATTTGCGTATAGCGGGAAATCTTGTATAATTGCCTTTCATTGCATAACAGCCGCTGCACACAGAGCCCGGAACCTTCGCGAGCTTCGCGCCTGTCTTACACTCCCACGCTGGCAGCCCATATGCAAAACCAGGCATTTTGTCTGGCTTCGATAATGATATAATAATTTTATCTGCTTCTTTTATTAACATATCTTTCTCCTTTATATTGTAGGATAACATTATACCTAGCTCTTGTCAAGCTTGCCGCTTGTTGCTTGCAGCTTCGGGCTTGTTGCTTGTAGCTCGGGCCTTGGGCCTCGAGCCAGCGCCAATGCTGCACTAGTATTTTAATACTAGGCAGCCCGGGTTGTCTACTCATTAGTTTCCTTTCTGTATTTTACTGATCCCAGATCCATTGAGTATCGGTTATCCGAGCAGACGTCGTCAATGGATCAGGGATCAGTTCTGATCCCAGATCCGATGCTCATGATTGTTGCAGAGTTCTACATCGGATCAGGGATCAGTACTAGTGGCTCGTAGGCGGGACTTTCGGTATGCATCCCTACCAGCCCATAGCAGTAATGTATCACGACCTATGATCTAGCCCTTTTTGGTTATGTGGGGCGCCATCTAGTTCTGATCTTAGATCCAATATAACATAGGATAATTAATAATCAAGATATTTATTTTAATTAAATGCAAATAAACTTCTTGACATATCCCAGATTATCCATTATACTTGGACGGCGGCTGGGGATGGTGGTTAATGGTATAAATAACACAACCATAAGTTGTATGGCAATTTAGAATTATTCTAAAGTAAGTGCGACACTTTGGCACTTGATTAATGCATCAATTTATGGGAATATCCATTAATAACAGAAAGGACAAATATGATATATTTAATAATAAGAAAGTATCAGTTTAAAGATAATGAACCCAATTATAGAATAGAGAAATGGGCTAATACAATTAAAGAAGCAAATCAATTTTTATCTGCTTTAAGTCTTTTAGAAAATGATAAATATGTAATGCACTTTATCGTACCAGCACAAGAAAACCCAGCTTTAATTTTAACCGAGGAGGTAGCTTAATGAGTAAAATAAGAATGAATACTGAATTTAGAAATAAGATTTTAAATAGGTATGTTGAAAGTGCAGAAACAGAAAACACACAAGAGCGAGAGGCATATTTTCAAGCAAGAGAAAATGTTTCTTATGCTTATCCAAAAGCTTTTGAACTTGCAAAACTTGTAGTTGGTAGAGCATACCCACAAGAAGATGTTGACACTTGCAAAAGTTTAAAAGCAAAATATGGTAGTCCGCTTGATGTTGTTGCAAAAGATAAATGCTTTTATTTCTCTTATGCAAAAGATGAACTAGAAGAAAATGAAGATGAAGATGACAGAAATGTATCTGAACATTTTGACTTTGGTTTATTTGGCGACATTGGTAATAGTGAATATGGAAATGGAACGAGTGGAAAACAATTTGCCTATGCTTATAAGAGAGAAGAATTAAAAGCAAAAGATTGTAACCCAGATATACTTGCACAACAAAATGGCAAAGATGAAAACCCACATAAGACTAAACATATTGAGGCAAATGATAAGGCGCTTGGATATTCAAGTTATTCAAGATACAATTCTGATGATGATAATGCGATTGGCTTGACAAAACAATTTGATAGTCAATTTTATTTAGACATTATTGGAACTTCACATTGTCGTTCAAGAACTATTGCTTGTACTAGACAAGAGTTTGAAGTTTTTAAAATGTTAAAACAAGCAAAAGCAAATGTAATTACTTGTCATCAAAAATGGGTTGATAGCATTGAGAAACAAAAACAAGCTATGAAAACAGGCTTAAAGGCTTATAGATATTTGTCTGAGGGTGTTGAGTTGATGAAAGAACTTGGCATTGAACTTGACGAGGCAGAACTTGTAAGATGTAATTCAACAGGCTTGACGATCTACAACCCACAAAATTTGGCTAGTATGATTAAAGGCATGAAGAATACAACCATGACAAGAGAGCAAAAAATAGCGATTAGAAAGGAATACGAAAAGCAAAATAAAATAAATTAAGCTATTGACATTGAGGGAGTTTTCCTATAAACTCCCTCATATAACAGAAAGGAATAAAATGAAAATAGATGATACTTTAAACGTTGGGAGTAAGTTTATAATTACATACCGACCATTTACTCATAATGGAGTTGAGAGAAAAAAGTTAAAAGACGGCAAAAGAACTAGGCAGATAACTAGAAAGGCGCAATGGACTGATAAATGCAGAATTGTCCGAGATAAGCTAACAGATAAAATAAGATATATGACTTATTATGACTTAAATCAAAATGGTTATAGATGTGCAACTGGTCAAATTTGGATAACCGCAAATGCCCAATAAACATTTTTGTCAAGGTCCTTGGTGTCATACAAACCCAACAACAGACAGGTTTTTAAAATCTCAAGGCATAATTCGTGGAAGATATGCCAGATTAAATAGAGATTACGACCACAGAAATAGTTATTATGGAATGCGAGATAAATATTTTTGTAGTACAACTTGCGAGGGAAATTGGCTGTCAGTACATATGGAAGATATTGAACACGGTAGACCTATTGCATTTATTACGCATAGAAGAATAAGTGAGGGATATGAGAAAGTAACAGAAAAAACTCCTTATCATTCTTATAATACTATTAGAAAAATACCTGTTGACAATAATAATGATTAGTATAGGATACTCCTATAAACGAAAGGTATAAAATGAAAAAACAACACTATGTTAAAAATAATAAGTTTATCATTAAATATAATGATAAAGAATATATAATACCTAAGCCATTTACTAATTGTTATTTTGGCGCAGAACCGACAAAAGAAATGACAATCGGCAACAGGTTTAATGATGAGGACCACCAACAATATGCAAAGTTACCAGCCTTTGCTGTTGCAATCTATGATACAATTATTGGCGCAGAACAAACAGAAGATTATAACACAATGCAGAAAGGTTTAACATGGTTCCAAAAAAACTTTGTTGATGAATATTATACATTGTTAGATTAACTTCACACAACATATGGGGTATGGGATTATCCCATACCCCATGCAAAAACTGCATACCACCACAGGTTGTGTGGCAAATATACAACACAACTACAGGTTGTGCTTGGCGGCTCGCGGGCCCACCCACCCCACCCACCACCGATAGAGGTACCACAACGATTTGGAAATTCGAAAGATTGTTTATTTGCGATTCCTGGTAAATCATAGGGATCCTAATGGCTACCCTATATAGTCAGTTTTGTATGGTCAAATCCCTCAAAATCATTATAAAGCTAAAGTAAACATGTAAAAAAATTTTACAAAAAATTTTTCGTATGCAAAAACAATTTACTTTAGAAGACCTAGATCAACTGCCACCTAAAATAAGAGATAGAGCCAAACAATTATTAAGTGGAATATCTGAAGAAGAGAAAAAAGAAAAAGCTCAAAATAATTTTTTATATTTTACCAAACACATTTGGCCTGAATTTATTGAAGGTAAACACCATAAAATTATTTCTGAAAAATTTGATAAATTAGCTACAGGAGAAATAAAAAGATTAATTGTAAACATGCCACCTAGACATACAAAGTCTGAGTTCGCATCTACATTATTACCTGCTTGGATGATTGGCAGGGAACCTAAATTAAAAATTATCCAAACAACCCACACAGGAGAACTTGCAGTTCGTTTTGGTCGTAAAGCTAAAACATTAATTGATTCCCCTGAGTACCAAGAAATTTTTCAAACAAGACTAAGAGAAGATAGCCAAGCCGCTGGTCGCTGGGAAACAGCACAGGGAGGAGAGTATTTTGCAGCTGGTGTAGGAGGAGCTATCACAGGACGGGGTGCAGATTTATTAATTATTGATGATCCGCATTCTGAGCAAGACGCAATGAACATGACAGCTTTAGAGAGAGCTTACGAATGGTATACGTCTGGACCACGACAACGTTTACAACCAGGAGGAAAGATTGTTTGTGTTATGACAAGATGGAACACAAAAGATCTAACTGGAATTTTATTAAAGAATCAATCTGAACCTAAATCAGATCAATGGGACATAGTAGAGTTTCCGGCAATTATGCCGAGTGGTAAACCTGTATGGCCGGAATACTGGAAGCTAGATGAACTGGAATCAGTCAAAGCATCCTTATCACTCGGCAAGTGGAACGCACAATGGATGCAGAATCCAACTTCAGAAGAAGGTGCAATATTAAAACGAGAATGGTGGAAGGATTGGGATAAAGATTATATTCCAAAATTAGAACATGTCATTCAAAGTTATGATACTGCATTTATGAAAAAAGAAACTGCAGACTATAGTGCTATTACTACTTGGGGTATTTTCCGTGAGAATGAAGACAGCCCCGCACAACTTTTATTATTAGATGCTGTTAAAGATAGATTCGAGTTTCCTGAACTTCGTCGTGTTGCAAAAGAACAATATGATTATTGGCAGCCTGAGACTGTACTTGTTGAAGCAAAAGCATCTGGATTACCATTAACATACGAGTTAAGAAATATGGGTATACCAGTTGTAAACTATACTCCATCACGTGGAAACGATAAGCATACTAGAGTTAATTCTGTTGCACCTCTCTTTGAATCTGGTAATATATGGGCTCCTTTGAGTAAACAGTTTGCACAAGAAGTAATTGAAGAATGTGCAGCGTTTCCTTTTGGAGATCATGATGACTTGGTGGATAGTACCACTCAGGCCGTAATGCGTTTTAGACAGGGAGGTTTATTAATGCACCCTGAAGATTATGAGGATGAAAAAACTCCTCAAAAAAAGTATAAATATTATTGGTAGGATATGAGCATATTAGATTTATTAACACCAAAGAACGTAAAGCGCGGCGTAAACCTATTACAAAGTAATAGAGGCATTGTAGACGCGTTGGCGCATAATTTAACTTTTTTACCTGCTTCAGCTAGGGCTTTTGCTCAAAATATTGCTGGAGCAAAAACCCCCATTGATGAAAGTTATTTTAGTGAAAATCAACTAGCAGAAATTAAAAATAGAACAGCCAAACAAATGGCAAACAGAAGTATGAAGTATAGACCTGATGATGAGTATGGTTTTTATGATTCTTTGCAAGATAAAAATAGGGTCGTACCATATGATCCAGATACCACTATTAGTATGTCAGGAATTTTTAAAGACCCTAAAGAGGATATTCAGGCAACTTTAGGAATGTATACTTATAAAGAAAACCCAGATGGTACTATATCCGCAATTGATAAACATGATTTTGATTTTATTGAAGGAGGCAGCAAAATTTATGGTGAAGGAGAAAAAAATCTTACTATAGGACAACCTAAATATAAAGGTTATACAGATTTACCTTTTTTAGAACCACTAGAATATCCAGCCACGCCAGGGAGTTTTGTTGGATATGGAACAGATGATAAAGGTTTTAATCTAGTTGCTCCAGCTGGACCAGCAAACATGTACCAACCTTATTTTCCAGGTGGAGAGCCTATGAGCCCGCTTGCTGGTAAATTTATAGAGGGAGATCCTGCATATAGCCGAACAAAATTTGAAGAAATATATTCTTCTCAAGAAGAAGTGTTACAGGAAGCTATTGACGCATACAAAAATGGAGAAATAAATGGATCAAAATTAATGAGAATTGTGGGGGGAATGTATGGTCTTCAGGGGCAAGATCTAACACCTAAACACCCCTATGCGGAATTCATGACAACTGGACAAGACAGAATGAGAGAGTCATTAGACACAGGATTTATTCCTGTAAACATAAATCTTGGAAGAATATCTCAGTTAGATAAATTAAAAGCTAATCCAAACTTTGCAAGATACACTGCAACACATAAAGACATTCCGTCTCAAATTAAAAAACAAGCAGAAAAAGAAAGAGATTTTGCATGGGAGAAAAAAGAAAAAATGAGACAGCAAGTTCAAGCTGCAGATGACAGAGCAGATAAACAAAACATACAAAAAGATTTACAACAAATGAGAGGCCCAATAGGTAGAAATGATCCTCCACCATCAAAATCTCAAAATGTTGCAAGAACTTCTAGCCGTGTAGACTCAAGTGGTAACGTAAAAGCTTATGGTTTAAAAGAGGGTGGCCGTGTTGGTTATGCACTAGGTTCACCAGAACCTTTAGAAATTAGCGACAGAGAAAAAAGAATAGCTTTTAATTTATATGAGAGACTAAAAGATATTGAAGAACAATATACAGGTGAACGAATTGTAGGTAATCCCAGTCTCCTGAACCTTGATCCAAGCGACAGGCAACAAGGAACTTTGATGGCTGATGCAACAACAGAAATGGACCAAGCACCCGATAGTTTTTTAAGACCAAGAAGATACGATATTATAGAAGGTAAAGAACTTCCAGCAGAAACGTTAGAAGATTTTGATGTTATGTTTAGAAAGCCTAATGCAACAGGCGGCAGGGTTTTATTAGGAGAAGGCACTAAAACTAAACTCGTACAGTTTGTAGAAAATTTTATAGCTAAAAATAACAGACCGCCTACAATAATGGAAATAGCAGAGGGCGCAAAATCTTCAACAGCATCTATTAAAAAATATTTAAAAGAAGGAAAAGATTTTACTGTAGCTTCTAAATTAGAAGCAGCAATGCTAGGTGGTAAAAAACCAACCGGTATAACAAAGGTTGATCCTAAATTAGTAAAAGAATTAAAAGATTTAAAAGTAAAAGGTATATCTCTCTCTGTTGAAACAAATCCAACTAAGACTGGTAGTAAATCTTTTAGAGTTTTTTTTGATAAAAAATTAAATTTAAAAAATATATCTGTTCCTGCAACAGAAGAAAATTTAAAAAAAATAAAAACCACTGTTAGTGAAGTTATTGACAGTGATAACTATAATAAAAATATTTTACCTTTTCAAACAACAGAGGACCAAAGAAAAATAAGAAGATTAAAGGAAGCAAACTATAAAAAGAAAGATCCATATAGAATTTATAAAGCTTTACAAAAATATAAAACAGAAAAATTTCCTGGATCTTTATCTAAAGATGTTGTTATTCAACATGGTCAGCCAAAATTTACTACACAAACTTTAAGTAAATTTGCTTTAATACCTTCTACTGTAAACATATCTGATACGGTTGAAAAAGTGGAAAGACTTCGTAACAATGCTCTTAAAATTGCACTAGCAACTTTAAATAATAAAAATGCAGATGTCGCAACAAAAAAAGCTGCAGCAGAAAAATACAATTCAATAGCAAAAGGTTTACGTGGACAATTAAAAGGTGAAGCATCTGGTGTGGTAAACTTTGAATTATTAGAAGTTGATGACAAAGGTAATTTTAAAAAAATAAAAGATATTGGATTTGATTCAACAAAGGCTCTAGTTGCATCAGATAAAGATTTATCTAAAATTACAAAATTAGAAGCAGAAGAGTTAATTAAAGCTGGTAAGAAAAAAATAGATATTGAAGCTTTAAAATTAACAACAGATGTAAAACCTTTGTCTAAAATAGCTAGACCAGAAAAAGCATTAGTTAGAGAATCATTTAAAAGATTATCTAAACCAGGAATTATGGGTGCATTAAAAGCATCTAGATTTTTACCTGTTGTTGGAGCAATTGCTACACCAGCATTAGCGGCTTATGGGTTGTATGATGCATACAAAAAAGGATATACAAGACCAGATGAACTTTTAGCTTCTGCTGCCTTTGGATCTGGTGTAAGTCTAAAAGACAAAATTAAATATGCAAAATCAAAAGAACTTGAAGATAAAGATGGACTTGCGAGTTTAATGGCATGATAGGCAAAAAATCAGGCCCACCACCAAGAAGAGGACCAACACCACAAGGGTTGAATATTAAATATAATACTGTTAAGACAGTAAATCAGGAGAAAACAAATGGCAGAAATAGACAAAGTTCTACCCAACGTAGAACAAACTATCAAAGTACCTAGTCCAGAGGAAGTAGAAGTAGATATAGCAGAAGAGCAGGCAGAAAAACAACCTGTTAATCCTGTTGATGTTCAAGAAAATCCAGATGGATCAGTAGACGTAAACTTTCAACCAGGTTTAGTAAACCCAGGTGAAGACGAAAGCCATTTTGCAAATTTAGCAGATTTATTAGATGACTCTATTCTAGGTCCACTAGGTCATGAGTTATTTGACAACTATAGTGATTACAAAAGTTCAAGAAAAGATTGGGAGTCAGCATACAGAGAGGGTTTAGATCTTTTAGGATTTAAATATGAACAAAGCACAGAACCATTCAAAGGTGCATCAGGTGCAACTCACCCAGTATTAGCTGAAGCTGTTACACAGTTTCAAGCGCAAGCTTACAAAGAATTATTACCAGCAGGTGGTCCTGTTAGAACTGAAATGGTTGGAATGCCTACACCAGAAAAAGAACAACAGGCTATTCGTGTTAAAGATTATTTAAATTATTTAATAATGTCTGAGATGAAAGAGTATGAAGCTGATTTTGATCAGATGTTATTTTATTTACCACTATCAGGTTCTGCTTTTAAAAAAGTTTACTATGATGACATACATCAAAGAACCGTTTCAAAATTTGTACCCGCAGATGATTTAATTGTTCCGTATACTGCTACCTCATTAGAAGATGCGGAATCAATTATTCATGTTGTTAAAATGTCAGAGAATGATTTACGTAAACAACAAGTTGCAGGTTTTTATAGAGATATAGAATTGACTCCAGGTCAAGATCAAGAAAGTGAAACTCAAAAAAAAGAACGAGAGTTAGAGGGTAGAACAAAAGGTAGAGATCAAAAAATATTTACACTTTTAGAATGTCATGTTGATATAGACTTACAGGGTTTTGAAGACATGAGTCCTGAACAAGAACCTACAGGAATTAAATTACCATACATTGTAACTATTGAAGAAGCATCAAAAGAAGTTTTATCAATTAGAAGAAACTATGAAGTTGGTGATAAGATGAAAAATAAAATACAATATTTTGTTCATTTTAAATTTTTACCTGGTTTAGGTTTTTATGGTTTTGGTTTAATCCACATGATTGGTGGATTAAGTAGAACTGCAACAATGGCATTAAGATCATTGTTAGATGCAGGAACTTTATCAAACATGCCAGCAGGATTTAAAATGCGTGGTATTAGAGTTAAAGATGAAGCACAACCAATTCAACCCGGAGAGTTTAAAGATGTAGACGCACCTGGTGGAAGTATTAGAGATGCATTCATGCCTTTACCATTTAAAGAACCATCAGCTACATTATTTAATTTATTAGGTAATGTTGTTCAAGCAGGTCAAAGATTTGCAGCGATAGCAGATTTACAAGTTGGAGATGGAAACCAACAAGCAGCAGTTGGTACAACTGTTGCAATGTTAGAAAGAGGTTCTCGTGTTATGTCTGCAGTTCACAAAAGATTGTATTCTGCAATGAAACAAGAATTTACGTTAATGGCTAGAGTATGTAAATTATATTTACCACCTATATATCCATATGATGTTATTGGTGGACAAAGACAAATTAAACAAACAGATTTTGATGATAGAATAGATATTTTACCTGTTGCAGATCCAAATATATTTTCTCAAGCACAAAGAATATCTTTAGCACAAACTCAAATGCAATTAGCAGCAGCTAATCCACAAATACATAATCAATATGAAGTATTTAGAAATATGTATGAAGCATTAGGTGCAAAAGATGTAGATTTACTTTTAAAAAAACCAGAACAACCAATGCCAAAAGATCCATCGTTAGAACATATTGATGCATTAGCCGGAAAACCATTTCAAGCGTTTCCTGGACAAGACCATAGAGCACATATGACAGCTCATTTAAACTTTATGGCGACTAGTTTAGTAAAAAATGCACCTATGATAGGTGCAGCACTTCATAAAAACTGTCTAGAACACATTTCTTTGATGGCACAAGAGCAAATTGAGTTAGAATTTAGAGAAGAATTAGGAAAATTACAACAAATGATGCAAATGATGCAGAATCCACAAGCGATGATGCAAAATCCTAACCTTCAAAACGACATTCAGATGCTACAACAAAAAATTGAGTCAAGAAAAGCAATTTTAATTGCTGAAATGACTGAAGATTTCATGAATGAAGAGAAAAAAATCAATGGTAATTACGGAAATGACCCAATTGCACAATTAAGAGCAAGAGAATTAGATTTACAAGCTCAAGAAAACGAGAGAAAAGAAAAAGAAGGTCAAGAAAGACTAAATCTTGACAAAATGAGAGCAATGATGAATGATCAAAACCAAGATGAGAAGTTACAACAAAATGAAGAGCTTGCAAACTTACGTGCAGAGACTTCTATCGAAAAAACTTTGCTTCAAAGTGCTTTAAAAGAGGAAAGAGGTAATTAAAATGTGGTTATCAGCAATTAAATTAGCGTTAAACGCAGGAACACACATATACAAGAAAAAACAAGAAACTAAGATGGCTATGGCTGATGCACAGCACATGGCGGCTACTAAGATGGCTCGAGGCGAAACAGAATACCAAGGAAAGTTATTAGAAGCTAGACAATCGGACTGGAAGGACGAGTTCGTTTTGGTCGTGCTAACGCTGCCCATTTTGGTGATTGCATATGGGGTTTTCTCGGACGATCCGGGTGCAGCAGCAAAAATAAAAGAATTTTTTGAGCAGTTCCAGCAGCTCCCGTCATGGTTCACAAATCTTTGGATCCTTGTGGTCGCGAGCATATATGGTATAAAGGGAACACAAATATTTAAGGGAGGAAAAAAATAATGACTAAAAAATTAAAACCAGTACCAGCAGGAAATAAGGGATTACCTAAATTACCAAAAGAAGTTAGAAATAATATGGGTTTCTTAAAAGATGGTGGTATGGCTAAAGATAAAAAATCACCTTTTATGGGTGGTGGTATAGCTTACGCAGGTGGCGGAAGAGCTATGAAAAGAAAAGGCGGAAAAGTATAATGAGTAAATTATATAACGGTAGAGTTAAAAGAGCTAGTGGTGGACCGGGTCTTTATGCAAACATTAAAGCTAAACAAGATAGAATTAAAGCTGGTTCAGGTGAAAAAATGAGAAAACCTGGAGCTAAAGGTGCGCCTACTGCAGCAAATTTTAAAAGAGCAGCACAAACAGCGAGAACGTAATGGCAAAACTTTGTCCAAAAGGTAAAGCTGCAGCAAAAAGAAAGTTTAAGGTTTATCCTTCAGCTTATGCAAACATGTACGCATCAGGAGTTTGTTCTGGAAAAATAAAACCAGGTGGAAGAAAAAAAGCTGCTGATGGTGGACTCATGGCTGGTTTAGCAAGAAAAAAGAGAATGGTCTGTGTGTAATGGCAAAAAAAGGATTACGAGCCTGGGTAAAAGAAAGATGGGTAGATATTGGTGCTCCTAAAAAAGACGGAAAATACCAACCTTGTGGAAGATCAAAAGGAAGCAAACGTGCATATCCAAAATGTGTCCCAATTGCAAAAGCAAGAAGAATGTCAGAAGGACAAAAACGTTCTGCAGTTGCGAGGAAAAGAGCTGCTGGAAATCCTGGTGGCAAACCGACAAATGTTTCAACATTTACAAAAAGAAAAAAAGCAATGGACGGTGGATACATTGGATCAGCAATTAATACAGAATATGGTGGAGTTAGATTAAACAATCCATCTTATGCAAAATATTATAAAGGAATGATATAATGCGAAGAGAATTTTATTCAAAAGGAACAAACCCTCCAAGAACTAAAAAATATTTCAGACCTACTAAGTCTGGAGCAGGGATGACTAGAGCTGGGGTCGCCCGATACAGAAGAGAAAATCCCGGTTCAAAACTAAAAACAGCCGTGACTGGAAAAGTGAAGCCAGGATCAAAAGCTGCTAATCGTAGAAAATCATACTGCGCTAGATCACTAGGACAAATAAAA